>MDSW01092928.1_pt1 | contig 12653 bp, 12 predicted proteins | sample 811171 | NCBI WGS metagenome assembly MDSW01 (sample SAMN05326641, study PRJNA326480) | marine metagenome | isolation source: seawater | place: Atlantic Ocean: North West | collected 2012 | reverse complement strand
CGGAAAAACGACACTTTTTACCCTCAAATGAAGCGAAGACAATATAACCTCATGGTTCAGTGCGTATCGAAGAGGATAATCCTCTTTGGTGAAATCCATGGGATGCAAATTGGACCTTCCCTTAGGGCCATCCTTCAGAGATGCCCATATCGAGGCCGACTTACAAGGACGATTGGATGAAGGTCGAAATGTATGGGCGATTGGAGACATTCACGGTCATCTCGGCACGTTTCGAGCCCTTATGTATCGATTGAAACTGAATCCTGAAGATCGTGTCGTTTGCCTAGGTGATATGATCGACAGGGGGCCTGATTCCGCTGGCTTAATCGATTACATCCGTTCTCATCCACAAATCATCTGTTTGAAAGGAAATCATGAACTGATGGCTATTACATCGCTTCAAGACGATGGAAGTGTCAAGTTATGGCGACCATGGCTAGAGCGTGGTGGTCGATCCACATGGGGGTTATACATCGTTCGTGCTCATGGAGACTTATACGATGCAAAAAAGCAGTTTGCAAGCGATTTGATGTGGATGGATAATCTACCTAATCACATCGTTCTTGATGATTTACGATTAGTCCATGCAGGTTATGACCCTAGAATGCCATTGGACATGCAAGGTGACAAAGAACTTCTTTGGATTCGAAAACGATTCTATACACATGAGTACGCTGTTGATCCAAATCGAACCGTTGTGTTCGGACATTCGACTACAACCAAAGTTGGTCCTAGTCCAGGTTATGTTGCAGAGAGCGAAATACGACTCAATGATGGTCGTCCTGCATGGATTGCGATGGATGTTGGAGCGTACAATCATGTTGCACCAGGTCTTGCAGCTATCCACCTCAAATCACTGCAAGTGGTCAAACAGACAACACTTCGTTCAGAACGCTGGTTTGACCTACCCGATTGTCGAGAAGCAAAGATTGGAGCGCATTTTGGACTAGATATTCTACGTTCATCACATCGAAGAGAGGTCGTTTCCGCTCTTCGGGCAAAACGTAAACTCAAGATGGCGGGCGTAGTTTTGCAAGAGGATTTGGATGATTATGACGTTGAATCAATGCCACGTCATGTGATGTTCACTTCGACTGAGGCAAATGAAACGAGCAACCGAGTTTTGCATGGTCCAGGAACTGATCCATCAGAACGACATCTGCGACTACCAGGGCCTACTGGATTCAGAATTTACCGCAAAGATTCGAATGCTGCCTCTTTGACTCAACATGCATCCGTTAAATTGAAACGGATTAGAGGTTAATTTCCACTATCCGGAAAATATCTTGTTTGTTTGTACAAAATAAAGAAACATTGATAACCTTTGATGTAGATTTCCGTACATGGCACCCAAGGAACAACACGCCCAATCAAACGAGGCCTTTCTTCGCGCAGTTCTCAAAACAGTACATAGTCGAAGATACACTTCAATCTACAGCGAAGCAACGGCAAAGGCAAATGCTGAACTTGATCCTTGGAAAGGCGGTTACACGTTCTTCTTGTTATGAAAGCACTCAAGAGGAGTGAATCCGCCCACCCACCATGGACCTCGCATGGGAAGCCATTCTCGCTGCAAGTACGGTCTTTTTCCTCGGGGCCATCTCGCCTGGTCCAAGCCTCTTGATGGTGATTCGTAACACAATCGTTGGAGGACGTCGCCGAGGAGTCATGTGTGCAGTAGGCCATGGCATCGGATTTGGACTCTATGCAGGCGTTGCAATATTCGGCTTAATCGTCCTTCTTGAAGAAGCTCCAGATATCTTCCTTGGATTACAATGGATTGGTGTTATCCTCTTGATATGGTATGGTTGGTTAATGTGGATTCACGTCGATGATGTTCAAGCAGATTCAGTCGAAGGAGAGGCGAGAGGATTCCTTGAAGGATTCTCAATTGCTTTTTTCAATCCAAAGATCGCTCTTTTCCTCGTTGCAGTGCTTGCACAAGTTCTCGAATCTGGAATGAGTCTTGAAACGAAACTCATCATTGGGTTTATCGGTATGGCTATTGATATGGCTTGGTATGTTCTTGTTGCTGTCTTCTTGACTGGAACGCCTCTTCTCGATTGGTTACGAGCCAACGGTTCAATTGTCAATCGAATTACAGCCCTAGTTCTGTGGGGATTTGCATCCACGGTTATGCTCGGAGTAATCTTCTCTTAACGCTGACATCGTGGACAAAGGAAGGTTGACCGCCCAGATTGTGTGATTCTTTCAATCGTTCCTCCACATCCGGCTTTCAAACAAGGTTGATCTTCTCGATCATAGGCTTGAAACTGGTGCCCGAAATAACCGAGGCTTCCATTAACATCAGCGAAATCATTCAATGAGCTTCCACCTGCCTCAACCGCTTTCTCAAGCACTTGAACGACATTATCAACAAGCAAATCCAATTTTTTGGTAGGTTTTCCATCCTTACGAACCAAAGTCTTGCTCTGTCGCTGTGGATGTATTCCACTTCGATGCAAAGCCTCACATGCATAGATGTTGCCAACGCCAACAACAACTCGTTGATCGAGTAAAGCAACTTTGATGCTGGTTGTTTTCTTGAATAAGCGTTGAGCGAGTTGTTTTGAATTCCAATCTCCAAATGGTTCAGGTCCCAATGATTCGAGTAAAGGGTGGATTGTCTCCTCACCAACATCGATGAGATCCATGATTCCAAATCGTCGCGGATCTGTGTAGACTGCGGTACTACCATCATCAAATCGGAATTCAACATGGTCATGCCGTCCATCAAATCCAGTCGCTGAACCGAACCTTGAGGATCTATCAATATCTCCATTTGTTTCGAATTGATTGACTTTTTCTGCATCGAAGAGAGTGTAACGGCCTGACATTCCAAGATGAGAAAGTATGACTTGTCCATCATCAAGATCGATCAGGAGATATTTCGCTCTACGGCGGATCGAATCTATCTTACGGCCAATAACACGGGAGGCAAAATCTTCTGGAAATGGAAATCTGAGGTTCTCTCGCCGAAGTATGACCTCTGTCAAGGTTCGTCCAATCATGGCTTGTTCCAAGCCTTTACGAACGGTTTCAACCTCTGGTAATTCGGGCAATATCTCATCTCCTACGAATGACAAAGAGAGCATGTTGGTCTTCAAATCCTGTCAAATTGATATGTTCAACTAGTTCTACTTCATCTGAAAGTTTAGCAATGGCACCTGCAAAAATATCCGCATCGCCACCATCTTGATGCCGCTCACTAGCTGCCTTAAGTGAAAGTAATCCAATTCCATCCTTACTTAGGAATCGTCGTACTGCGGAAAGAAAAATCTCAACTTGACCGGCTTGGGCAACATCTTGAAACAACCAATCAACACGTGAAGGAATCAGAACGCCCCATGCATCAAACTTCCTTGCGTCCCCTAAAACGGGAACCAATCCGGGCCGCCCATCAGCAAGGTGCGTCAAATCTCGAAGGCAGCGAGGCGCTAGATCAACAGCGACCAAACGGCCTCGATGTTGATTGGATCCACCACACAGATGATCGTGTAGATGCGAAATTGTGGTTCCATGTCCCGCTCCTAGGTACAATACGGTTGAACCTGGTTGAGGAAGTAGATTCGAGGGGTCGTTTCGAGTTCGCAACAATCCAGCACCGAGTTTTGAACGATTTGGATCCCATCGTCGATGTTCAACGCCTCGGAATTTCCGTAAAGATTCGCCTCTAACAGCAACGCCTGGGTTTGCATTTACAGTCCAAATATTTCTTCCTTCCAATAATACGGAATCCGATAAGGGACGAATACGTCGATTCTTGGCCACATGACCACCTCAACGCCTTGGAGGCTTGGAAAATTCCTTGCGAATCGCCTCAACCCTTGCTTCGACTTGATCCACATCGTCTTGACTCATTGGAGTTCCTTCAAACTCATCTATTCTTGCTGCAATACTAATCTTTGAAGCAAGCATTCGTGCAATTTTTCCTCGAACCCATCGAGGTGACCTTGAAATCCAAGGATGCATGAAGATATGTCCGTGCTTGGGCGGTGCTGTTCCACTACGAAGGTGACTGAAGAACGCTTTCTCAGCACCAAGGACTTGAACGGTCCCCGAAGGGAGTCTAGCAAGTCTAGAACGTCCATGGGCTTCAACACACAATCGAGCAGCAAGAAGTGGTCCGACTAGAGTAGATGTTGATGGTAGATGGGATTGAGCAGAAAGGCGGATTGCATGTTCTAATCGATCTAATTGACTACCTTGATTTGAAACCATCACCGCCCAGTCATGAAGTGCTTTCCACTCCGAATCAGAAGGCTGCTCATAAGCATCATCAACATCTATCAGAGATGCAAACTCGGAAAGAGAAGTAACGTCACGAAGTTTTCCTGCAACTTGAGTTCGGTTCGTTTCAAAGCGAGCAGAAGGGAGGAATAGGCCAACCCATTCGATGAGGCGTGCTTCCATGGTGAGATGAAGTGTACGCAATTCTTCACTCGCCCGAAGGAGGTGTTCCAATCGACGGTCTGGGTCTGCTGCGGAAATAGCAACACCCTCTTTTGCAAGAAGTAAGGCTGCTTCATCAGCAACTTCTATCTGAATTGCTGTTGGTTGTGGTACGTCGAATTCAGGTAATTCATCAGATCCGTGAGCAATTGGTTTTGCTTCTGGAAACCGTTCGGCTAGAATGATAGCTTCTGGAGGCATTTGTCCGCTTGCAACCAATTGCAGGCGTTCCTTAGCAGCATGAACAGAGAATCGAGCATCGTTGATTTCTATGTCTAGAACGTCGCCGTCTTCATTAACGACGGCTGCTGATTGCCATGAATACCACAGCCACATAGAACGCCCAGTTCCCGCTTAGAATTGAATGTTGTCACGCTTACGTCGACCAATAATATATTCGTCTAAAAAAATTAAATCATGCAACAAGTAATACCATCATGATTAAATGTATAATGTCGATGGCTTGGACATGTTTTGCCCTGAATGCGGGACCCTGTCGTTTCCAAGTCCTAGTGGTGAAATCACATGTACTAACTACAAATGTGGTTATTCAGGACCTGCCAATGTTAAAATGAAGGTCGATGGAAAGGAAGTCGATCTCTCAAAAACAAAGACTACTACTAAGGCTGAAAAGCGTGAATATGAAATCATCAAAGATTCAGATCAGCGTAAAGGGGTTCTCTCCACTGAATCATACATGTGTCCAAAATGCGACTGTACTGAAGTCTACTTCTACCTCGAACAAACTCGTTCTTCGGATGAACCTGAAACTCGTATGCTGACCTGCAAAGATTGCGGTCACGGATGGCGTGAATACTGATCAGTAATCGCTTTCAACACGAGGAGCCAGGAAGTAATCAACTTCAGCGGCTCCATCTTCAAACGTGAAGTTCATTGCAAGAGGGAAGTTCTCTCCAAACTGAATCGTCACATTGTCGCTTGGTCCAAATCGGCGTGAGAGTGGCTCAAGATAGGTGAGGCTGTATTGACTACGGGCGGCTCCATCACAGACAAGTTCGTCCATCTCATCCTTGTCGAATGAAATATTCACCGAATCCGTGTTGTTGCGAACATGTACCTTGAACGATGATTCATCGATACTGAAGGTGACAAGATCACCAACTTGCTTAGCAGCTTTTAGTGCCTGACCAAGTTCAGCGCCATTCATGACAATTTTGCATGGAAGTTCTAGTTTTGGCAACGAAGGAGGTGATGCCATGGTCGCATTGTCGAGAGGACGGAGATTGCGAACGATCTTGCCCAAACTCATAGTGAAATCTCCTCCGTCTTGATGGGAAATTTCAATCAAATCTCCAGAGGCACCTAGGGTTGTTACTTCTCGAATCTTCTTCATTTCAAGACCGATTTCCTTTGCATCCAGTTCCCATCCATCAAAAGCCGCAGCGTCTACGGTTAGTTTGATCATTGCAACGTGCGATGAATCTACAACACGGACTGTTAATCCATCTTCTTCAAAGTCGAATCTTGCGTCTTCAACGACGATCATCAAGGTGTCCAAAATCTTGCTAATTAGTTCTTGGCGAGCTGTGATGTTCAACATGCGAGGCACCCCTACAACTACCCTCTCATTTCGACGGCTTATGAACTTACTATTCCGATAATGCGCTTTCCGCGCGTTGGATAACCCTATTTTTGCCGACGTGTTCAAGAACCCTTGGCAGAATTGAATGCTATGACTGGAGCACTTGACATCGCTATCATCATCATCGCAAGCGGTTTGGGAATCGGCCTTGGATGGCTTCTTGCAAAAATGAAGTTTTCAACCGAGTTGGTACGAGCGGAGGCTGAAGTCCAGGCGGCTCATGGAAACAAAGCGACACTTGTTGCTGAAATGGAAAGCGTCGCAACAGCGGTTGCTCGACAAAACTCAGAGGACTTTCTGCGCCTTGCTGAAGAACGATTGGGCAAGGTTCAGACCGAAGCAAACAAGGATTACGATGCTCGGAAAAAGGAAGTTGAACTACTCGTCTCACCGATCAAAGATCACCTCGAAAAGTTAGAAAAGGCCACCACTGAAATGGAGAAGAATCGTGAAGGAGCGTACCAAGGCATCAAACGTATGGTCGAAGGCCTTCAGGAACAAACGACAAATCTACGAGATACTAACGTCAAACTATCAACTGCACTCCGAGGTTCGATCAAAGCGCGAGGAAATTGGGGGCAGGTTGCTCTCAAAAACATCGCTGAGGCTGCAGGTATGCTCGAACATTGTGATTTCGATGTTGAAGTCACGTTGAAGTCGGGTGCTGGAGGTGCTCGAGTTGATCTTCTCGCCAAGATTCCGAACGGTGGTCACGTTCCCGTCGATTCAAAAGTACCGCTAGCAGCTTATTGGGATGGGTTGGAACTTGACGATGGAGAGGCGCGTGCACTCAAGATGAAGGAACATGCCAAAGATGTCAAGAAGCACGTGAACGATTTAGCTGCACGTGATTACCCTCGATTGCTTGAAGGAACAGATTTTACTGTGATGTTCATCCCTGCTGAGCCAATTCTTTCTACCGCGTTCGAGTACGAGCCCAGTCTCCAAGAGTATGCATTCAGCAAACATGTTCTCATCGTTACACCTGTAACACTTCTTGCACTCCTACGAACCGTTGGATTGTATTGGCAACAGCAATCCATGGCAGAAAACGCTCGCGAAATTCACGGCCAAGCAAAGGAATTCTATGAGCGTGCAACAAAATTCAGCCATGACCTTGCAAAACTCGGACGCAACCTCAACACGGTTGTCGGCGCCTACAACGATGCCGTTGCAACCTACGATTCTCGAATTATCCCTGCTGGAAAAAGACTCGAGGCTCTCAAAGTTACAGAAGGTATGCAGAAAACAATGGCCGAATTGCCAGAAGTCGGTTCAAGCATTCGTGAAATCAAACATCTCAAGCAACAAGATGATGACGAGTGAAGCATCTTTTTGATATGTTAGGTCCAACACGGGCCATCATGGTGGAACCCGTACTCAAGGAGGATGGAACTCCTTTCAAAGTAGCCATTTTGATTCCAACCATCAACAATGCAGACGAACTTGCTATCGTTCTTGACAGGCTTACTCAGCAGACCTATCCGGATATTGAGATAGTTATCTCCGATTCTAAATCGAGAGACCATACGAAAGATGTCTGTGAGAAATATGGAGCTACCTGGATTGAAGATCCTTCAACAAATCGAGCCGACGCTTGCAATTTTGCACTTAGGCAAATGGACCATGACCTCGTATTGTTTACCGATGATGATACAGTTCCACCCCTTGATTGGGCTGAGAAATTGATTCGCTGGTTCAAAGATCCAGAAGTCGGTGCGGTAGGAGGGCCAAACTTTGCCCCTGATGATGACCCATTTGGAGCTAAATGTGCTGATGTTGCTTTCTGTACAAAATTCATGACCGCTGGAACACGTTATGGTGCTCAGCCTCGAGGTGAATTGGTTCCAATCACTCACAATCCCGGAGTAAATTGTGCTCACCGAATGGAGAACCTTCGCCAAGTTAATTTCTTTGAACCAGGTTGTATTGGTGCAGAAGATGTTGTACTTGATGCAAAGATTCAGAGAGAGGGTCACAAACTATTCATCGACCCGTCAAACGTTATGCCTCACCGCCGAAGACGCCCATTCAAACCTTACATGAAGCAAATGCGAAATTATGGATACACACGAATGGTTGCGAATAAACGATGGCCGGAAATTGCGACGTGGTCTCACACCGCAATCGGTTTCTTCCCTTGGCTAACAGCACTATCGATCATTGCATTGGTTGCTGGTATTGCTACTGGAGGTGCAACCGATTATCCATGGTTCACCATAGATGGTGATTGGACTTGGTCCCGAATAGCTGTCCACGGTACACTCGGCCTCATGGGCCTGTACATCGGGCTTTCGTGGCTTGGTGCAGCCATCGGTACAAGTCCACATCGATCGATAGGTACTGTAGCATTAGCCCCACTATTCGTTTTCCTTGCCCACTGGGCATACGGACAAGGCGTCAATAAAGCATGGCGTGAAATTCGACGAACTGGTGGTGCTGCGGGTGTTGGTCGCCAAATCGATGACCGAGAACGTACACTTTGAGTCACATAACCGACGCAATCCCTTTCAATGAATGAAACCAAGGTGCCTTATGGCTGAAAAGAAACTTCGGGGGAAATCCGACGAAGAAGAAATTTGGCTTACAATACGTTCTGTACTTACCGTTACACGAGTAATTGTTCTATTTGGAACGATTATCGTCTCTGAATTGTTCGAAGAATATTACTTCCTCGATCTTACAATAGCGATATGGTCTTTGATTGTAGGAATCCCGTTATTTTTCGTTATCTCGCTACTTATTCTGTGGGGCAATAAGGCGTTTATTCCTGTTAGTCCACAAGAAAAAATGACAACAATCCTTCGTCCGATTCTTGAGCGAACCTAATCACATTCCAGCCATATCACCGGTTTGGATGGTCCATTGGCTAGAATAGACTCCTTGATGTTCAAGTAATTCGTCATGCTTTCCACGTTCAACAATAGCACCATCGACCATGGCAAGAATCTCATTCGCGTTTCGAATAGTGCTCAATCGATGAGCAACAGCAATGGTTGCCCGACCTGACCCCGTACTGAGGAGATTCTCTTGGATTCGACGTTCCGTTTCAGCATCCAAAGCACTTGACGCTTCATCGAGAATCAACAATGACGGTTTCTTCAGCAATGCGCGGGCAAGTGACACACGGGCTCGTTGTCCACCACTAAGCATTGCTCCCCGATCGCCAACCATCGTTTCGATTCCATTCTCCAATTCTTCAACAAACTCGAGTGCTCCTGCAAGTTCGAGTGCATGTAGTAAATCGCCTTCCTCGGCTTCTTGATTGTATTGGACGTTATCTCTAATCGAGCCATAGAAGAGGAATGGATCTTGGCTTACAAATCCAATCGCTTCACGGACGCTAGCGAGTGTGAATGTATTGATGTTATTTCCATTGATGAGGACTTCACCAGAATCTGGAACGTAGTAACGCATCAGCAACTTGAGAATGGTTGTCTTTCCAGCACCTGTGTGCCCCATAACGCCAAGGAATTGTCCTCCAGCTACACTGAATGAAATTCCACTCAACACCTTGGTTGTTGTGTTTGGATAAGTAAAGTGAACATCCTTGAATTCAACAGATTCAATCGGACCGAGAAGTTCAATCGCATCTTCATCATCGACGATGGTCGGTTCCAAATCAATGGCTGCAAAAACACGGCGTGCTGCTGCTTCACCACGTTGTAGTTGATTGACAAGGATTCCAAAGATGAACATCGGCATGGTCATTCGAGTACTAATCAGCAAGAATGTAACCAATTGTCCAGTTGTGATTTCTCCTTCCTTTGCCAACCATCCTCCAGCCGTAACCAAGAGGCCAAATGCAATACCTGCAACAACGTAAATCATCGGAATAAATCGGTTCCGATCTTGACTTGCACCCATCGCTTGGTCACGGTAGGCACCGGATTCTCGATCGACTCGATTGGATTCCCATTCCTCAGCATTGTAAGCTTGAACAACGGCGATTCCAGAAATCAAGTTCTCAAGAACGGCTGTAATATCCCCTGTTGATTCTCGTTGTTTTCTGTACTTTCTTTGGACACTGGTTGAAAACCAATACACGATTGGGACGATGAAAATGATTGGACCAAATAGAACAATGGCCAGTTTCCAAGACATCAAAACCAATATCAAAACGCTGTCAAAAAGGTGACAACAATCCGAATAATCGATGTTGATGAATCTGAAACAACATCCTCCAATTGGTTGACATCACTCGACAATACTGCCATAATTTGTCCTGTTTGTCGCATATCGTAATAGGATGCTTCCATCGCAATCAATGACTTTGTAGCATCCATTCGTAAATCGTGTTGGATTTTGTAGCCAAGTGTCTGCCATGAATATTCCGAGATGCCCTGAAAGATGGCTAAGAAAAAGAACCCTAAGAAGATAAGAACTCCATAACCAATCGCTGGATCTCCTCCAAAGGAAGTCACAAAGTTCTGGACAATATCGGGTCCTGATAAGGCCCCTCCAGTGAAGTAATCGACTGCAAGACCTATTGCAACAAAGGGCATCAAGTCGAAGAAACGTGCCATGGCATTGCCGAATATACCGGAGAGAACGCGACCAGGATATCGCTTAGCATATGGAACAACACGCCAAATTTGGCGCCCAACGACCTGTGTCTTCTCGTTGATATCGGAAGGCTCCATCGCATCGCCGCTACTTGAACCCATTCCGCGCATGAGTTGCGCTGACGCGACCCTGCTTTCAATCCTCGTTATCAAATCGTAGTGGGTTGGTGCAAATCATTGATGAGTAACCGGTGATAAGAGACAACCATGCCGGCTCCTCATGTCCGAATTTCGACCTTCCTTGTTTGTCTCATGTTAGCCCAACTGGCAACCCCATTTGCGATGAGTCAACCACTGCCAAACATCGAAGTCAATACTGACGCTGAGTTGGATTTGCTTTCACAGATTGGAATTGTCCCAACCAAGGAGCATGCGCAAGGGTGGTACAATGCGGAAGAAGGTGTAGGAACAATCGGCTTATTGTATCGAGATGCAACAGTCACTCCTGTTGAAGATTGGTCTGAGCGTACCCAAGAAAACGTCCTCACAGGGTATTATATTCTCACCCACACATACCCAGTCCCAACTGATTGGGAGGGCGAACTTAACCAAGCAGGTATCGATTGCTACTCGTTCATACCAGTCAATGGATTCCATTGTGAATTGAATAAACATTCAACCAAGCAACTCGAATCATTAGGTGTTGAAGGGATAGTAAAACTCGACCCCACTGACAAAATGAGTCGTGGTTTAGCCCGAATTTTAACAGGTGATCTTTCAAGCACATCGGAGTTATTTTATCAACAAGATATGGTCCCAGTTAATCTTCTACTCAGCGGTAAAACTCTTCCTGGAGAAATCCACTCAATGCATGGTATTGAGGTCACATATCACGTAGGAAGATTTGCTACAGTCTTCATACAACCCTCGTCCCCCGCAATTTCATGGTTAGCAAATCAGAATGAGATTGAATGGTTGGAAGAGGAGTTTTGGTACACTCATACAAATGATGAGGCTGATGCGGTTCTAAAGGCACCTGACTTATGGAGTCAAGCAACGATGAGCGGAATCAACTCTTCATGGGATTATGTCGATGGCACTGGCATTATCGTAGCCGTCGCTGATTCAGGACTCGATAGCGGTACAAACGATTCCACTATGCACCCAGATTTTCGAGATCACATCGTCGATATTGTCTCGCTTCCAATGACAGCAGGGTGGGCAACTACGTGCGGATCTCCTGCAAACGATGGAGCAGAGGACATCGATGGACATGGGACCCACGTAGCAGGTTCTGTCCTAGGGGATGGGACTGATTCTTCTGGAAACATCAAAGGTATGGCTCCTGAAGCAAGATTGTATTTCCAATCAGTTGGATCATATTGTGCAAACAACCCTGCTGGTGAACGAAATACGCTACTAGGAATTCCTACAAACAAAACTGATCTGTTTAGATTTGCTGCTGAAAATGGTTCACGCATCCATACCAATTCGTGGGGTAGTACCTGTCTGGGGACTTGTTACAGCGAGTACACAACAGGATCTATGCAAGCAGATATAGCAGCTCGAAATTATAGGAATATGACAATCTTATTTTCTGCTGGCAACTCAGGTACAGATGCCAACTCAAATGGGGAAGTTGACTTCGATTCATTAGGAAACCCAGCAACAGCCAAGAATGTCTTTACTGTAGGGGCGAGTGAAAATAATCGTCCATCAATAACCAGTCAATGGGGATCAATGTTTTCGCCTAACCCTTTTCCCGCGAACCCCATCAAGGATGATAAAGCGGCCGACAACATAAGTGGCATGTCTGCTTTTTCAAGCCGTGGACCTGTTGATGATGGTAGAATAAAGCCGGACATCGCCGCACCAGGTTCGTTCATCCTCTCAACGAAATCTCGTTCCGCTGGTGCTTGCGGATGGGGAGCATACAACACGAGTTACTGTTACATGGGCGGTACAAGCATGTCAACACCCCTAACTGCCGGAGCAACTGCTCTTCTACTCGAACATCTTATCGACAATCGTGGCCATCAGGATCCAAGTTCTGCCTTAGTTAAAGCAATCTTCGCCGCTAGCGCACATGACAT
>MDSW01198495.1_pt1 | contig 12655 bp, 15 predicted proteins | sample 811171 | NCBI WGS metagenome assembly MDSW01 (sample SAMN05326641, study PRJNA326480) | marine metagenome | isolation source: seawater | place: Atlantic Ocean: North West | collected 2012 | reverse complement strand
TCTATTGGAATTGACTTTAAAGGAGATGATCCAAAAATTAAAAAACTTTTAGACGAAGTAAAAGATAGAGAATTTATTGGATACAGTTACGATGGAGCGGACGCATCTTTTGAACTTTTAGCAAGAAGGATAATGGGCGAAATACCGAGGTATATATTAATTAAAGAATACGATGTAAGTGTAAAAAAAGATTCTGAAGGTAAAATAATTTCTTCTGCAAAAGCACAATTAGAAGTAGATAAAAAATTAATTTTGTGCGTAGGTGAGGGAAATGGACCAGTTCATGCACTAGATAATGCAATACGTAATAACGTCGATAAGTTAGCTAAATACTCAAAATATTTAAAAGATTTAAGATTAGTAGATTATAAGGTTAGAATATTGAATACAGGCACTGAAGCTGTAACTAGAGTTTCAATTGAAAGTACAGACTCAAAAGGAAAAAACTGGTTTACTATTGGAGTATCAACCAACATTATTGAAGCTTCTTTTAAAGCATTAGTTGATAGTTTAGATTATAAACTATTCAAAGATAATGCTCCGGCTAGCATTTAATGTCATTTTCAAATATTACATTCATACTTCACAAACCTCAATTGTCCGAGAATATAGGTGCTTGCGCAAGAGGGTTAAAAAATTTTAATTTTAATAAGTTAATATTAATAGATCCAAAACCAATTTTCCCAAATGATAAAATTATAGCTACATCTGTAGGAGCTAAAGACATAATAAAAAAAAGTAAAGTTTTTAAAAACTTAGAACCTGTTGTAAAAAACATAGATTATTTAATAGCCACAACTTCTCGATTTAGAAATAAAAACATAAAACATATTCAACTAAAGGATTTAAAGAAAATTGATTATAAAAAAAAAATTGGTTTTTTATTTGGATCTGAATCTTCAGGATTAACTAATAATGAAATAAGTTATGCCAATTGCACTTTGCAAATACCTACAAACTTAAATTTTAAATCATTAAATATTTCTCATAGCTTAATTGTAATTGCTCAAATAGTTTTTAATTTAATTAATTCAAAAAAACAAACTTACAAAAGGTCAAAAAAAATAAAATCTGCTACAAAAAAACAAATACAGTCAATGACTAATTTATGCATAAAATATTTAGAAGAATTAAATTTCTTTAAACCAAAAGAAAAAAAACCTATTATGCTTGAAAATTTAAGAAATATATTTTACAGAATGGATCTTTCAGAAAAAGAAATTCGCATTTTATCAAGTGTATTTGCCAGTTTATATAAAAAAAAGCTTGATTGACAAAAATATGTGTAAGTTTATAAAGCCAGATATCAAATGACAAAAAGATTAAATTCTAAACATAAAGTAGATAGAAGGTTAAAGGTAAACTTATGGGGCAGACCAAAGAGTCCATTCAATACTAGAGCCTATCCTCCAGGACAACATGGTCAAAGTAAATCTTCAAAACCTTCAGATTATGGAATTCAACTTTTAGCAAAACAAAAATTAAAATCATATTATGGGAATATGAATGAAAGACAATTTAGAAACGTTTATAAAAAAGCTATCATGAAAAAAGGAGATACAGCTGAAAATTTAATTGGACTTCTTGAGAGAAGACTTGATGCTGTAATTTATAGATCTAAGCTTTCAAATACAATTTTTTCTTCTAGACAGTTAATTAATCATGGACATGTTAAGGTAAATGGCAAAAAGGTTAATGTTTCTAGCTTTCAAGTTAAAGAAGAAGATACAGTTGAAATCAAAGATAAATCTAAACAATTAGCTATGATAGATATAGCCTTAGCTAACAAAGAAAGAGAAGTTCCAGAATATATACAAGTCGATGAAAAAAATAAAAAAGTAAAATTTGTAAGAGTGCCTAAATTTGAAGAAGTGCCATATCCAGTAGTTATGGAACCAAATCTAGTAATTGAATATTATTCTAGATAATTAATCTTTTTTTTTAAAACTTATATTTTTTGTTTCAAGATATTTTGCTAGTTCACCATTTTCAAACATTTCCTTAACAATGTCACAGCCACCTACAAATTCATTTTTAATATAAAGTTGTGGAATTGTTGGCCAATCACTAAACTGTTTAATTCCTTCTCTCAGGTTCTGATTTTCTAAAACGTTAACACCTTTAAAGCTCACATCTAAAACTTTTAATATATTAGAAACAGCCATAGAAAAACCACACTGAGGAGCATCTGGTGTGCCTTTCATAAATAAACAAACTTCATTTTTATTTATTTCATTAGTAATTAAATCTTTAATTTGTTGATCCATTTTTATCCTTTGTTTTGATTGCTAAAGCATGCAATTCATTTCCCATTTTACCCTTTAAAGAATTATATACCATTTTATGTTGTTCAATTTTAGTTTTACCTGAAAATTGAGACGATATGACCGTTGCTGAATAATGATTTCCATCTCCAGCTAAGTCTTGTATTTCCACAATTGCATCCGGCATAGCTTCTTTAATTAAATCCTCAATTTGTTTTAAATTCATTGCCATCTTAACCAACCATATAATTTTTTAACCAATGTTTATTTTCTTCATTTAAATTTTCAACAGAAAAACTTAATTCCTCATTAAACTCTATACCATATTCATTCACTATACCCAATTCATCAAAATGTACTGAATTATTTTTTAATATATTACTAACATTTTTGATATTTTCATTGCTTACTTCTATAATATATCGTCCTTGGTCTTCACCAAAGAAGTATTCAAACCTGTTTATTAGGCTTTTTAAAGGTTTAATTTTAACGCCCTTTTTTCCCTTTATGCACATTTTAGATAAAGCAACTAAAATTCCTCCAAGTGATATATCATGACAAGATTCAATTAATTTTTCTTTAATAAGTTTTAATATGGTTTCTCCATTATTTTTTTCATTAAATAGGTTAATTTCAGGAGGTGGTCCTTTTTTTTCATTCAAAATTTCTCTTGCAAAAATACTTTGATCTAAATGACCTTCAGTTTTACCAATTACTAGAATATTATTTCCTGCTTCTTTCAAATCCATTGATACCATATTTTTATAATTTTTTATTAAACCAACCCCACCAATTGTTGGAGTAGGTTTAATTCCTTTATCCTTTGTTTCATTATAAAAAGAAACATTTCCTGAAACCACAGGAAAATCTAAAAATTCACTCGACTCAGTAATTCCTCGGACACATTCTACAAACTCGCCCATATTTTTTTCCTTTTCTGGATTACCAAAATTTAAACAATTCGTAATCGCTATGGGTTCGGCACCAACAGAGATTAAATTTCTCCAACTTTCACAAACTATTTGCTTTCCACCAGTTAATGGATGAGAATAACAATATAAGGCTGAGGAGTCTACTGATGCAGCTACAGCTTTTGAAGTACCATGAATCCTGACAACTCCTGAATCTCCCCCAGGTTTTTGTATAGTGTCACCCATTACAGTATGATCGTATTGATCCCAAATCCATTGTTTGTCGCAAATATTAGGGTTAGATAATAATTTTTTTAAGCAATCTTCAAGTTTTAAAGCTTTAAAAGCTTGTTTTTTAAATTTGATTTTTTGTGGAAGCTTAATTTTTTTCCATTTTCTATCATAAGATGGTGCATTTTCAGCTAATAAATCTATAGGTATATCTACAACTTTTTTTTCATCAAAATAGATTTCAATTTTTTTTGAATTTGTGGTTTTGCCAATTATTTCAAAATCCAAACCCCATTTATCAAAAATTTTTTTAGCTTTTTTTTCTTTTCCTTTTTCTAAAACCATAAGCATTCTTTCTTGGCTTTCGGATAACATTATTTCATATGGAGTCATCTTTTCTTCTCTACAAGGCACGTGATTTAAATTAAGTTCAATTCCCAATTTACCTTTAGATGCCATTTCAACACTTGAAGAAGTTAATCCTGCAGCACCCATGTCTTGAATGGAAATAATTGAATCATCAGCCATTAGTTCAAGGCAAGCTTCTAACAAAAGTTTTTCTGTAAAAGGATCTCCAACTTGTACAGTTGGCTTCTTCTCTTCTATTTGATCATCAAAAACAGCAGAAGCCATACTTGCGCCGTGTATTCCGTCTCTTCCTGTTTTAGATCCCACATATATTACAGGTTTATCAAGCCCTGCTGCTTTAGAGTAAAAAATTTTATTTTTATTTACCAATCCAAGAGTCATTGCATTTACTAAAATATTTCCATTATAAGATTCATCAAAACTAGTTTGACCAGCTACAGTTGGTACACCTATGCAATTTCCATATCCACCAATACCCTTAACGACACCTCTTAATAAGTTTTTTGTTTTTTTATGTTGAGGTGAGCCAAAGTGAATAGAGTTTAAATTAGCAATTGGCCTTGCTCCCATCGTAAAGACATCTCTCATAATACCCCCAACGCCGGTCGCTGCTCCTTGATAAGGCTCAATGAAAGATGGATGATTATGACTTTCAATTTTGAAAACAATAGCATCATCATCACCAATATCTATTACTCCAGCATTCTCACCAGGACCTTGAATTACTTTTTTTCCCTTGGTGTGTAAATTTTTAAGATGCATTCTTGATGATTTATAAGAGCAGTGCTCATTCCACATAGCAGAAAATATTGCCAATTCTGTTATATTTGGAACTCTTTTTAGCAGATCACAAATTTTCTTAAATTCATCTTTATTTAATCCATGATCAATTGCTACTTTTTCGTTTACGTTCATTATTTAAGATTGTTGTACAAATTTTTGAAAAAATAAGATCCATCTTCTCCAGATAGATACTTATCAATCATTCTCTCGGGATGTGGCATCATACCTAATATATTTTTTTCCTTATTAAATACACCTGCAATATTATTAATAGCCCCATTAGGATTTGTTTTTTCATTACTATTACCCTTTTCATCACAGTAAGAAACAGCTACTTGATTATTATCTTCTAATTTTTTTAATTCATCCTTTGAACAAAAATAATTACCTTCATTATGCGCAATATGAAGTTCAAGAATATCCTTATCTAAATTATTGAAATATTTATTTTCTTTACTCTGGACTTTTATAAATACATTTTTACAAATAAATTCAATATTCTTATTTTGTTGAAGAACTCCCGGTAAAAGGCCTGTTTCTGTTAGAATTTGAAATCCATTACAAATACCTAAGACCAAACCACCTGATTTTGCAAAATTTATCACTGATTTAATTATTTTACTTTTACCTGCAATACTTCCACATCTTAAGTAGTCTCCATAGGAAAAACCTCCAGGAAGAACGATTAAATCACTTTTAGGAAGTTCATCTTCATTATGCCAAACCATTTGATTTTGAAAACCAAATTTCTTTAAGGCTACATCCATATCTCTATCGCAATTAGACCCAGGGAAAATTATTACTGATGATTTCATTTTAAACTATAAAATTTTAAAATCCTCAATTACTAGATTAGTTAATAATTTTTTACACATTTCTTCAACTTTTGATTTTGCTTTTGACTCATCCTTTTCGTTAATATTAATATCAAAAAATTTGCCTTGTCTTACATCTTCAACATTTGTAAATCCCATACCATTCAAGGTTTGTTGTATTGCTTTTCCTTGAGGATCTAAGACTCCATTTTTTAAAGTGACTACGACTTTTATCTTCATTTATTTTTTTTTAATTTTACGGCCTTTGGTTTTGAAAATTTTAAGGGTCTTATATTTGAGTGTTCATGAAGAATACCAAGTCTTCTTGCCACATCTTGATATGCTCCAATTAAATTACCTAGATCTTTTCTAAATCTATCTTTATCTAATTTTCTTTCAGTATTAATGTCCCAAAGTCTACATGTATCAGGACTAATTTCATCTGCTAAAATAATCTCATTTTTATTATTGTTTTTATGCCTTCCAAATTCAACTTTAAAATCTACTAACTTGATCCCAACACCTCTAAACATTCCAACTAAAAAATCATTAATTCTAAGTAATTGTTTATCAATTTTCTCTATTTCTTTTTTAGTAGACCATTTAAATGCAAATATGTGGTTTTTAGATATTAATGGGTCTCCAAGTTCATCATTTTTAAGACAATATTCGATCAAAGGTTCATCCAAAACAGTTCCATCTTCAATACCCAGTCTTTTTGTTAGAGAGCCTGTAGCAATATTTCTAACAATAAACTCAATTGGAATTATATTTAGGTGTTTGATTAATTGTTCTCTCATATTGATACGCTTTATCAAATGATTTTTGATACCTACTTGGCTTAAATTATTAAGTATATGTTCTGAAATTCTATTATTTAAAATTCCCTTACCTTCAATAATAGATTTTTTTTGATTGTTAAACGCCGTTGCATCATCTTTAAAATGTTGTATCACTAAATTTTTTTCTGCGCAGGCATAAATAATTTTTGCCTTACCTTCATATAATTTCTTACCTTTTTTCATTTCTTAAAAACTCTTTTAAAAATATAATTAATATTTTTTAAATGTTTAGAAAATTTAAAGATATTATTAATCTTTGAAGCTGAAATTTTAGAAGTTATATTTTTATCTTTTTTGATTAAATTTATTAAATCAATATTTTTTGAATAACTTTCTTTTGAATGTTTTTGAATTATTTTATAAGCTTTTTCTCTTGAAAAACCAGACTTGATTAGTTCCAACATCATTTCTTGAGAGAATATCAATCCTCTTGTTAGGTTTAAATTTGACATCATTGTTTTTGGATAAATAATCAAGTTATCCAAAAGATTAGCTAATCTAAAAAGAGCAAAGTCCAGTGTTATATTTGAATCAGGTCCAATATTTCTCTCGACACTGGAATGTGAAATATCTCTTTCATGCCATAAAGCAATATTTTCAAGTGAAGGGTTTACATAACTTCGAACAATTCTAGATAGCCCAGTTAAGTTCTCACTTAATATTGGATTTTTTTTATGAGGCATTGCAGATGATCCTTTTTGATCTTTAGAAAAAAATTCTTGTAATTCATAAACTTCAGATCTTTGCAAATGTCTTATCTCTGTAGCTATTCTTTCTATTGAACCGGCAATAATACCAAGTACCGAAAAATAATAAGCATGCCTGTCTCTTGGAATTACTTGAGTTGATATTGGTTCAGGTCTAAGTCTTAACTTTTTTGAAACATATATTTCAACTCTTGGATCTACATTTGCAAAAGTTCCAACAGCACCAGAAATTGCGCAAGTAGAAATCTCATAAATTGCACTTTGTAAACGTCTTCTATTTCTTTTAAATTCCTCGTAATAAGAAGCTAATTTTAAACCAAAAGTTATTGGTTCTGCATGTATCCCATGACTCCTTCCTATGCATGGTGTTAATTTATATTTAATTGCTTTTTTTTTCAGTACAGACAAAATTTTATCAATATCACTTAACAAAAATTTTCCCGATTGTACCAATTGAATATTAAAACTTGTATCTAGGATATCTGAAGAGGTCATTCCTTGATGCAAGTACTTAGCTTTAATACCTACTTTTTCCGTAATAGATGTTAAGAAAGCAATTACATCATGTTTTACCTTAGATTCAATTTGATGAATTCTTTTAACGTTAATTTTACCCTTTTTCTTTACTATGCTAGAAATTCCTTTTGGAATAATTTTGTATTTTTCCATCGCTTCAGCAGCAGCAATTTCAACATCAAGCCAAATTTTATATTTATTTTCTTCAGACCAAATATTAGTAAGTTCTTTTCTAGAATATCTTGATATCATTAATTATATGGGGGCTTTCTATAACCTTTAACAGATTCTGTAAATATTTCATAACCATTTTCAGTTATACCAATAGTATGTTCAAATTGAGCTGATAAAGATTTATCTTTTGTTACTGCCGTCCATCCATCATTAAGTAATTTTACATTATATTTACCAGCATTAATCATAGGTTCAATTGTAAAAGTCATCCCAGGAATTAATTCCTGACCAGTATTTTTTTTTCCATAATGTAAAATATTTGGTTGTTCATGAAAAACATTGCTTATTCCATGTCCGCAAAAATCTTTGACAACTGAAAAACCTTTTTCTTCAATATAAGATTGTATTTCATAACCTATATCTCCAATTTTTATTCCTGGTTTCAATATTTTTATAGCTTTCATCATAGATTCATAAGTGGAATCAATTAAATTTTTTGCTTTGACTGAAACTTCTCCAACAGTGTACATTCGACTTGTATCACCATGATAATCATTGATAATAGCAGTGACATCAACATTTATTGCATCACCTTCATTTAATATTCTTTCAGAAGGAATTCCATGACAAACGACATGATTTAAGGACGTACATAATGATTTTTTATAACCTCTATAATAGAGTGGCGCAGAGTATCCTCCATTATCTCTTATGAATTCATAACCAAGTTTATCAATTTCATCAGTAGATATTCCAGGCTTAATAAAACTTGTAAGCATATCTAAAGTTTGAGATGCAAGCTTTCCTGAAATTCTCATTTTTTCAAACTTTTCTAAATAATTATTACTCATCTAATATTTTAATTTTTCTTTCAATTTTTATTTCTTTATAATTTAATAGACATCTATAAGCTAAAAATTTTACACCTGCTTTTTTTGCTTCTATATAATCCTTAAAGTAATTAACATCAATGTCTTTAGCTATACTAAAATTATTTATACCCTGTATTTGAGTTAAAAATAAGACATATGGCTTATAGCCTTTTTTAATTGAATTAATTAAATTTTTTAAATGTTTTGAGCCTCGGGAAGTTATCGCGTCGGGAAATTCAGCAATATCATTAGCTCTCAATAGAGTCACATTTTTTACTTCTAATATTTTATTATCACATAAAAAATCGAATCTAGTATCACTTGAATATTTAAACTCTGTTTTTATATTTTTAATTTTTTTAAATTCATCGATTAATTTATTTTTTAAAGCATGTTCTACTATTCTGTTTGCCCTGTGAGTATTGACACCAACAATCTTATTTTTAACCTTTATCATTTCTAAAGTAAATTTTAACTTACGATTAGGATCATTGTGCTCTGTGATCCATACATTATTTCCTTTATCTAATAGACCTAACATTGAGCCTGTATTTGGACAATGTGCAGTTATTTTTTTATTATTTACTTCTATATCCACAAAAAATCTTTTATATCTTTTGATTAATTTGCCTTTAATTAAACTGCTGGTAAATTTCATAATAATTTATTTATATTTGTATATGAAAAATAAAAAAGAAATAAATGCCGCCATAATTATCATTGGAAACGAAGTTCTTTCCGGTAGAACCAAAGATATAAACACTAGTACACTTTCATTATGGTTAAACTCATTAGGAATTGAAGTTAAGGAAGTAAGGATAATACCAGATGTTGAAAAAAAAATAATAGATACTGTGAATGAACTTAGAAATAAATTTAGCTATGTATTCACCACTGGCGGCATTGGTCCTACACACGATGATATTACAGCAGAGTCTATATCAAAGGCTTTAAATATAAAATATGGTTTTCATAAAGATGCATTTTCAATTTTAGAGAAATATTATGATCCTGGTGAATTCAACGAAGGAAGACAAAAAATGTCAAAAATGCCAATAACAGCCAGTCTTATTTTAAATCCTACAAGCGGAGCACCAGGTTTTTATGTTAAAAATGTATTTTGTTTGCCTGGAGTTCCTTCAATTTTAAAATCTATGATTGGTGGACTAAACAATGTTTTAATTGGAGGACAGCCTATTTTAAGCAAAACAATAAATTTAAGAACTTACGAGAGCGAAATAGCAAAATCTTTAACAGAAGTTCAAAACAATAATCAAGATGTTGACATTGGAAGTTATCCTTTTTTTAGAGCAGGAAAATTGGGAGTTTCTATAGTTTTGAGATCTATAGACAAAAAAAAAATTGACAATTGCAACTCTCAAATTTTAGATTTTGTTAAAGAAAAAGAGATTAAAATAGTTGAAATAGACTGATGTTATATTTTGCATACGGAAGTAATCTTAATCATTTTCAAATGAAAAGAAGATGCAAAGATTCTTTATTTTTAAAAAAGTTTGAACTTAAGGGTTATAGACTAAATTTCAGAAGCAAATATAGAGCAGCAGACATAGAAAAAAGAAAAAATTCTATTGTTCAAGGTGCTTTATTTGAAATTTCAAAAAATGATGAAAAAAAATTAGATATATATGAAGATTTTCCAATCCTGTACAACAAGATGTATTTTAAATATTATAATAAAAAAGTGATGACATATATAATGATAAAAAAAACTAAATTTAGATATCCTACAGAAAAATATTTGAATGTAATAAAACGTGGCTATAAGGATTGTCAATTGGATAAAAAATTTTTAATAAAAGCATTACTGGCTAATAAGTAAATATAATTATTTTTATGTATAAAATGATTGGCTCAAATTTCAGAATTAAGGGAAATGGTGTATTATTTGAAACTGGAAAAAGACTATCTGGTAATGATAAAAAAATAGAATCGAGACCATTAATTACAATAATTACAGTTGTAAAAAATAATGACAAATATTTAGAGGAAACTATAAAAAGCGTTTTAAACCAAACCTATAAGCACATAGAATATATTATTATAGATGGTGGATCTAAAGACAATTCAATAGACATAATTAAAAAATATTCAGATCAAATTGACTACGTAGTATCACAAAAGGATGAAAGTTTGTGGGACGCTATGAACAAAGGTTTAAGCTTATCAACTGGCGATTTAATTGGAATAGTCAACTCAGATGATACATTGAGATCAAATGCATTAGAAACTTTGTATAAATATTATGTTAAATATCCAAATATAGATTTTTTCTTTGGATCAGTAAAAAAACATTGGGGAATTCTTTATGGTTACAAGCCATGGAAAATTAAATTTTCGTGGTTTTTTTATTCAAGTCATTCCACAGGTTTTTACATAAAAAAAGAGGCAGCAGAAAAAGTTGGCAAATATTCTTTAAAATATAAATATTCTTCAGATTTTGATTACTTTTATAGACTAATAGTTGAACATAAGCTTAAAGGAGTTGGTACCAAAAAAAATGAAATATTTGGAGATTTTAGGACCGGAGGTATCTCTAGTAATATAGATTATTGGGAACATTTCTATGAAAAAAACCAAATAAGAATTGATAATAAACAAAATAAAGTTTTCTTACTTATGTTAATATTTATTAAATTAATTTACAATTTTAAAAATTTAAAAAGTTTTAAATTTAAGGAATTTCGAATTTTTATTAAACAAAACTTTTTTTAAGTTGTTTATTAATTATTTAATTTTATGCTTAAAATGAAAATTAATAATACTAAAAAAAATATTTATATTTTATTTTCTATTTTTTATTTAAGTCTTCTTTTCGGATTTTATTTTAATGAGGATTCGGCCGGAGGAGCGTTACAAGATTATATTTACCACTTAAATATAAGGAATTTTTTTTTAGATAGTAATCTATATGGATTGTCTAATTATTTAGAAACCAAATCTAATCATTCTCCAATATTTATTATTTTTCTAAAGTATATTTTAAGTCAAGGAGAATTAATAGGAAGACTGATATTTTTAAATATATGCATAATTTCACCTATTATTTTCTTTAAAACTTTAAAGAAAAAAATAAAAATAAATACTTTTTATATTTTTTATTTAAGTAATTTCTTTTTTTTATCTCCATATTTTAGGTCAACATCAATATGGCCAGGAGATGAAAATATTGCAATATTATTTTTTTTAATTTGCTCATATTTTTATATTTCTTATACCAAGGCAATTACCATCAAAGAAAAAACTAATTTTATGATATATAATATTATTTTTTTAGCTTTATCATCGTATTTTAGGCCAATATATTCAATCTTCTCTATATTCTTTTTTTATGAGTTCGTCTTAAAGAATAATAATTTTAAATTTTTTTTAATTTATTTTGTAGTTAGTTTATTTTTAGCTTTTCCTGCAATTTATTATGTATTTATTTTAAAAAATAATTTTTTTTATAGCACAATAAGTCAATTTAATTTTTTTAATACATTAGGACTTTTTTATACAACCATATTTTTTTATTTATTACCATTCATATTCATTGCAAGTAAATCATTTAAAAATTTTAAAGTTAATTATTTAAATTTGTCATTAACAATTTTATTTTCTATTCTGATTTATAATTATTTTAATTATCAATATCTAACTGGCGGTGGAATTTTCTTCAAAATACAACAATTATTTGCCGACAATAATCTGTTTTTTACGATTATTTTTGCAATCTCCTTTTATTTTACAAATCAAATTCTAGAACTTTATAAATTTAAAAATTTAATAATATTGTTAATTTTAATGTTTTTTGAAATAGACGGTCAATTTTACATGGAAACGTATGATCCATTATTTTTGATATGTTTATTTTTATTTTTTGATACAAAATTAATTAGTGCTTTTTTTAGCAATAATGTTTTAAAGAATATAAACATTGTATTTTTTTATCTTATTTTGTTTTTTTTCACTAAACTTACTTATGTATATTTAATTTTATAAATTTAAATCTAAAACACTAATTTTCTTTCATAAAATAAATATTTAAGCTTGAGTTATTTTAAATGTTAGAATAAATAATATGAGATTAATGAATGCCCTCGTGGTGAAATTGGTAGACACAAAGGACTTAAAATCCTTGCCCTTTTGGGAGTGCCAGTTCGAGTCTGGC
>MDSW01009178.1_pt1 | contig 12656 bp, 12 predicted proteins | sample 811171 | NCBI WGS metagenome assembly MDSW01 (sample SAMN05326641, study PRJNA326480) | marine metagenome | isolation source: seawater | place: Atlantic Ocean: North West | collected 2012 | reverse complement strand
TGGGTCAGGTTCTGCTAGCTTCAGAAGAGAGAAGTATATCGAATTTGGAGGTCCAGATGGTGGTGATGGTGGTAGCGGAGGATCTATTATTGTAGAAGCAGAAAGAAATCTTAATACACTAATTGATTTTAGGTATACGCAACACTTCAAAGCTGAATCTGGAAAACCTGGAAGTAAAAAAAATAAAACTGGAGGAAGCGGTAAAGATCTGATTCTAAAAGTTCCTATTGGCACGCAGGTATACGAGGAAGATAATAACACTTTGATTTATGATTTAACTAAAAATAAAGAAAAGTTCGTAGTTGCAACTGGAGGAAGGGGTGGATCGGGAAATACAAGATTTAAAAGTTCAACAAATCGAGCACCAAGAAAAAAAACTGACGGAAAAAAAGGAGAAGAGTTTTGGATATGGCTACAATTAAAAGTTATTGCTGATGTTGGGATTATTGGATTACCAAATGCAGGGAAGTCTAGCTTTCTGTCCAAATGTACTAGGGCAAGGCCAAAGATTGCAGATTACCCGTTTACAACGATAAATCCTAACTTGGGTGTCTTGAACATAAATCATAAAGAAATAGTTTTGGCAGATATTCCTGGGCTGATAGAAGGTTCGCACAAAGGAGTTGGTCTGGGAGATAAATTTCTGAGACATATAGAAAGATGCAAAACCTTGATACATTTAATTGATATATCTGAGAAGGATATTTTAGGCAACTATTTAAAAATAAGAAATGAATTATCTAAATATGATAAAAATATTTTAAAAAAGAAAGAAATAATTATTTTTAATAAATTAGATTTAGTTGAAATGAGTTCTGTAAATGAAAAATTAAAAGAGTTTAAAAATAAAGTTAAAAAAAGCTATGAAATTATATCTTTAATTTCAAACCAAAATTTTGAAAAAATCAAAAAAAAAATTTATAAAAAATGTACATAGAAAAAGCTAACACAATTGTTATTAAAATAGGCTCTTCAAATATTGTTGATGGAAAAGGAAAACTTAAAGAAAAATGGCTAAACAGCTTAACAAAAGATTTGAAGACTTTGGTAAAGAAAAATAAAAACATAGTTATAGTTTCCTCGGGTGCGATAGCGTTGGGACAAAATTATCTTAAAATTAGTAAGAAAAAAATTAAGTTAGAAATGAGTCAAGCAGTTGCTTCTATTGGTCAAATTCATTTAACAAATGTATACAGAAAAATCTTTGAAAAAAATAAAATTAAAATTGGTCAAATCTTAATTTCTTTAGATGACACAGAACAAAGAAGAAGAGCAATCAATGCAAAAAGAACATTTGAAAATTTATTTAAACTTAAAGCGATTCCAATAGTTAATGAAAATGATACCACGGCAACTTCAGAAATAAAATATGGCGACAATGATCGTTTAGCTGCAAGAGTAGCTCAAATAATTAGTGCTGATGTACTGATAAATTTATCAGATGTAGATGGACTTTATGACCCTTATGAAAGAAAAAAAATAATTAAAGAAGTTAATAATATTGATGAAAAAATATATTCACTTGTTGAGAATAAAAAAAATTACTATGGCTCAGGTGGAATGGTAACAAAATTACAGGCGGCAAAAATTTGCATTAACTCAGGATGCTATATGGCAATCGCAAATGGAAATGTTATGAAGCCTATAAATCAACTTTTAAAAACTAATAAATGCACGTGGTTTATACCTAAAGTATCTGCCCTTCACGCAAGAGAAAAATGGATTGTAAGTTCTATAGGAAGTGATGGAAAAATTTTTATTGATGATGGAGCAGCAAAAGCACTCAAAAATGGAAAAAGTCTTTTACCAGCAGGTATTACGAAAGTTGAAGGAAAATTTATAAAAGGAGACAATGTACTGATAATTGATAATAATGGAAAAGATTGTGCCAGAGGTTTAACTTCATTTTCATCAGATGAAATTAAAAAAATTAAAGGACTTAAAACCGATCAAATAGAAAAAGTTTTGGGATATGCCAGTAAATCAGAAATTATTCATAGAGATGATATGGTAAAATTATAAAATGAAATATTTAGAATATATAGGAAAAAAAGCAAAAAAGGCCTCTGAAAATTTGAAAAGGGTTAATCATAAAAGAATACAAAAAGCTTTGGAAGATTATAGTAGTCTTTTAAAACTAAATGAGTCAAAAATTATTAAAGAAAATTTAAAAGATATAAAAAAAGCTAAGAGGAAAAATCTTATTGATAGATTAATATTAGACCAAAATAAAATTAGTGGGATTCGGTCTGGGCTTAAAACAATAAAAACATTTAAAAATCCAATTGGACAAGTTTTATTAAAATGGAAAAGGTCTAATAAATTATGGATTGAGAAAGTTTCAATACCAATAGGTGTTGTTGCGGCAATCTATGAAAGCAGACCCAATGTTACAGCTGACGTAGCAGCTCTATGCCTTAAATCAAGTAATTGTGCAATTTTAAGAGGTGGATCTGAAGCATACAACACTAATAAAATCTTAGTAAATTTATTTAAAAAAGCTTTAAAAAAAAACAAAATAGATGAAAACTGCGTTCAATTTATTGATAGTACAAATCGTAAAATAGTCGATTTTATGCTTTCAAAAATGGGAAAATATGTTGATGTGGTTGTTCCAAGAGGTGGAAAGAATTTGATAGAAAAAGTTCAAAAACTATCCAAAGTTAATGTTATAGGACATCTTGAGGGATTGTGTCATGTGTATGTAGATAAAAATTCTAACATTGAAATGGCAAAAAAAGTTATTCTAAATGCCAAAATGAGGAGAACAAGTATTTGCGGAGCATTAGAAACTCTTTTGTTAAATGAAAAAGTTATATCATCACATGGTAATAAAATTATTAAAACTCTTATTCACCAAGGTTGTGAAGTTAGGGTTGACAACAAAATTAACAAACATTTTGGTTACAAATTAAAAAAAGCTACTGAAAAAGATTGGAGAACAGAATATTTGGACAAGATAATTTCTATAAAGAGTGTGAAAAATGTTGAGGAAGCCGTTTCCCATATCCTAAAATATGGAACTATGCACACTGATAGCATAATTACAAATGATATTGGTGCAGCAAAATACTTTTTAAAAAATGTAAACAGCTCTATTGCGATGCACAATGTTTCCACTCAATTTGCAGATGGAGGTGAATTTGGATTTGGTGGTGAAATCGGAATATCAACAAATAAAATGCCTCCTCGAGGCCCTATAGGCATAAATCAGTTAACTTCATATAAGTATATTGTAAAAGGTAACGGGATAATTAGATCCTAGTAAATGAAAAGTTTAAAAAAAATTGGGATTCTGGGAGGTACTTTTGACCCACCTCATAAAGGTCATTTATTAATTGCCAAGTCTGCAATTAAAAAATTAAATCTTTCAATTTTATTCTGGGCAGTAACAAAGCAGAACCCTTTAAAAAAAAAGACCTACTTAGCTCTTAAAAAAAGAATATTTCTTTCAAAAAAAACTGTAAAAAAAACAAAAAAAATAAGAGTAAAGCATTTTGATTCATTAATTAAATCTTCAAAAACTATAAATTTGATTAAATATATAAAAAAAAATAATAAGACAGCAAAAATTTATTTTATAATGGGCTCCGATAATCTTCTCAATTTACATAAATGGAATAGTTGGAAAAAAATTCTTCAATTGTGTCAAATTGTAGTTTTTCCTAGAAAAGGTTCTGATAATAAGGCCAAAAAAACTCCTATAATCAAGCATCTTGACGGAAAAAGTATTATATTTATTAAAAACAAAAAAATAGATATATCTTCAACTAAATTGAGAAAATATTATAAAAATAAAAATATCTAATGGAAGCTTCAAGAATAAAAAATATAATTGAAAAAACACTAGATAACAATAAAGCCAACAACATAGTATCAATAGATCTAAAAAAAAAATCTTATATTGCTGACTATATGATAATTGCTTCCGGTAGATCCTCTAGGCATTTGCAATCCTTATCTGAAATGATAGTTATTGAACTCAAAAAAATCGGATTAACAAATTGTCGTATTGAAGGAAAAGAAAGTAATGATTGGAAGCTGGTAGATGCTATGGATATTATTGTTCATCTTTTTCATCCTGAAAAAAGAAAATTTTATGACCTAGAAAAAATGTGGTCACAATCACTACCAAAAGAAAAGGCTATGATATGAAAAAAATTTTTATTTTCTATATATTTTTATCTTTTTTAAGTTTTAATATTACTTATTCTAAAGATTCAGAAGAACTCTACAAAAAAATAGATTTGTTTAGTGAAGTTCTTGAAAAAGTTAAAAATGAATATGTTGATGAAATTAATGAGTCAGAAATAATGGACTCTGCAATAAACGGGGTGCTTCAGTCACTTGATCCATATTCTGCCTATATGAATGAGGATCTTTTTAAAGATATGCAAACAGATACTAAGGGTGAATTTGGAGGTTTGGGTATTGAGATTAGTATGGAAGCAGGAGTGGTAAAAGTAATATCTCCTATAGATGACACACCGGCATCTAGAGCGGGTATAAAAGCTGGGGACTACATAGTAAAAATTAATGAAGAGCAAGTACAAGGAAAAAGTTTAATGGAGGCCGTTAAATTAATGCGTGGCCCAGTAGGAACTAGCATCAATTTAACAGTTAGACGTAAAGGAGAAAAAAAAGCTCTTAAATTCAATATTGAAAGACAGATTATAGAAATTAAATCTGTGGAATCTAAAATTATTGGAGATAAGAAAAAAGTTGCTTATTTAAAATTAAAATCATTTAACGAAAATAGCGATAATCAATTATTTAAAGAAGTTAAAGCTTTTGAAAAAAAAGAAAAGCCAATTGGCTATATTATAGATGTAAGAAATAATCCCGGAGGTCTACTAACACAAGCGATCAATATAACTGACTTTTTTTTAGATGATGGTGAAATTGTTTCAACTAGAGGAAGAAAATTAATTGAAACCAGAAGATTTTTTGCAAGAGCGGGAGATGGTATCAATGGGAAACCTATTATAGTTCTAACTAATAATGGATCAGCTTCTGCTTCTGAAATATTGGCTGGAGCATTAAAAGATCATAAACGAGCAATTATTTTAGGAGAAAAAACTTATGGAAAAGGTTCAGTACAGTCAGTTATTCCTTTAAAAAATGGAGGAGGTATGAGATTAACAATTTCAAAATATTATTTACCCTCTGGAAAATCTATCTCTGAAGTTGGTATTGCACCAGATATTTATATAGAAGAATCTGATAAAAATTTTGAAATAAACAGTAAAACAGATAATCAATTAAATTACGCTATTAACCTATTTACTTCTTAATCCTATGCAAAAAAAAGATCTGCCATTAAGGACTGGAGTAGGTATTGTAGTTTTAAACTCAAAAAATAAAGTATTTGTAGGAAAAAGAAGAGATAATCCTATAGATAAATGGCAAATGCCACAAGGAGGCGTCAATTCTGGTGAAAGTTTAATAAATGCAATGAAAAGAGAATTGATAGAAGAAACTGGTATAAAAAAAATAGAGATCATAAAAGAACTTAACTATTGGTTAGAATATGAGTTACCAAAAAATCTTATTGGAATTATTTGGAAGGGAAAGTATAGAGGGCAAAAACAAAAATGGTTTATAGTTAAATTTTTAGGTTTAGATTCTGAAATAAATTTGAATAGTAAAAATCAAGAATTCATCGAATGGAAGTGGCTAGATGTAGATCAGTTACCCAACATTATTGTGGACTTTAAGAAAAATGTTTATAAAAAATTAGTAATAGAAATAAACAAGTTTATTGTTTAATCTCTTTTAAAGATTCCAATTTATAAGATAAAATATATTTTTCCTTATCATTAATATTTTCCTTCTTAATTTCTTCTTCGGAATCTTTCATCATTTTATTAGCTTCATCTTTTGGAAAATTTTTTAAATCTTTAGCTGTAGAAGATAAAATCAATAAATTATTGTCACTAAATTCGACTACTCCTTCTTCTACAAAAAATTTTTCATTTTCTTTGTCATTTTTAACTTCTATAAAACCAGGTCGTAAAAATGTTACTAAAGGAATATGATCCTTTAAAACACTCATTAAGCCTTCAAAAGAAGGTATAGTTACTTGAGTTGCTTGAGTTTTTAATAAAATTTTATCTGGGCTAATTATTTCTAAATTAAAATTTTCCGACATTATGCTACTTTAGTATCTTTCTCTATCTTTTCTGCTTTTTCAATTGCCTCTTCTATTGATCCAACCATATAAAAAGCTGCTTCTGGTAGATGGTCGTACTCTCCTTTGCAAATAGAGTCAAAGCCCTTAATTGTAGAATCTAGATCAACCAATTTACCTGGTGAACCAGTAAACACTTCTGCAACAAAGAATGGTTGTGATAAAAATCTTTGTATTCTTCTTGCTCTAGCAACAGTTAGCTTGTCTTCTTCAGACAACTCATCCATTCCTAAAATCGCTATTATGTCTTGTAATGATTTGTAAGCCTGTAAAATTCTTTGTACCTCTCTTGCTACTCTATAGTGTTCATCTCCTACAACTCTTGGGTCAAGGATTCTAGAAGTGGAATCTAAAGGATCTACTGCTGGATAGATGCCCAATTCTGCAATTTGTCTGGAAAGAACTGTTGTGGCATCTAAATGAGAAAAAGATGTTGCCGGAGCTGGGTCTGTTAAATCATCGGCAGGAACATAAATTGCCTGCACAGAAGTTATTGAGCCTTTGCCAGTTGAAGTAATTCTTTCTTGTAAATTTCCCATGTCTGTTGCTAAAGTTGGTTGATAACCTACGGCAGAAGGAATTCTTCCAAGTAATGCAGAAACTTCTGAACCGGCTTGAGTAAATCTAAAAATATTATCAATAAAAAATAAAACATCTTGACCTTCTTTGTCTCTAAAATATTCTGCTACAGTTAATCCTGTGAGAGCAACTCTTGCTCTTGCTCCAGGTGGTTCGTTCATTTGTCCATAAACTAATGCAGCTTTTGATCCTTTTCCTTCTTTTTTGATTACTCCTGATTCTATCATTTCATGATATAAATCATTTCCTTCTCTAGTACGCTCACCAACTCCAGCAAAAACTGAAAAGCCACCGTGAGCTTTAGCAATATTGTTTATTAATTCCATTATACAGACAGTTTTTCCAACACCTGCTCCTCCAAACAATCCTATTTTTCCACCTTTTGCATAAGGGGCTAATAGATCAATCACTTTAATACCTGTAACTAAAATTTCTGTTTCAGTAGATTGGTCTGTAAATTTTGGTGCGGCTCTATGAATTGGCCATCTTTCTTTAGTTTTAACGTCCCCTTTTTCATCTATCGGATCTCCAATTACATTGATGATTCTTCCTAAAGTTTCTGGACCGACAGGAACGCTGATAGGTTTGTTAGTATTTACTACTGTGTCACCTCTTTTAAGTCCTTCTGTTGAATCCATAGCAATTGTTCTTACGCCACTTTCTCCTAGATGCTGAGCTACTTCCAAGATTAGTTTATTTCCACCATTGTTTGCTTCTAAGGCCGTGTAAATTTCCGGTAATTCTCCCTCAAAATTTACATCCACAACTGCTCCGATAACCTGATTTATCTTTCCTGTTTTGTTCATAATTATAAGCTTTCTGCCCCCGATATAATTTCAATTAACTCTTTAGTTATTGATGCCTGTCTACTTCTATTATAATTTATTGTAAGTTTATCTACTAGATCGCCTGCATTTCTTGTTGCATTATCCATAGCTGTCATTCTTGAACCTTGTTCACTAGCAGCATTTTCTAAAAACGCTTTGAATACTTGTGTTGAAATATTTTTTGGAAGCAAATCTTCCAAAATTTCATCCTCATCTGGCTCAAAATCATAAAAAATTTTTTCTTCACTACTTTCTTGACTCTTTGTTTTTTTTGCAGGAATTATTTGATCCGCTTGGGGAATTTGAGTAATAATATTCTTAAAATTATTATAAAACAGAATACACTTATCAAATTCTTCTTTTTTAAAAAGTTCTAAAATTAATTTGCCTACTTCTTCAGCTTCTTTAAAAGTGATTTTTTTTCTACTTTTGAAGCTTATTTTTTTAATAATGAGATTTCCATATTCTCTTCTTAATTGATCTAAACCTTTGGATCCCACTGTAATAATCTTAATTTCTTTTCCTTCTTTTAATATTTTTTTAAAATAATTTTTAGCTAATTTGCAAATACTTGAGTTAAAACCTCCGCACAACCCTCTGTCTGCAGTCATAACTACGCATAAATAGACTTTATCCTTTCCTGTTCCTGCCAGTAATTTTGGAGCGTTTTCTGGATCGCTAATTGATCTAGTTAGATTTAAAATTATATTTTGCATTTTTTCACTATATGGCCTTCCTTTTTCAGCGCTATCTTGAGCTTTTCGTAACTTTGCTGCAGCGACCATTTTCATAGCTTTTGTTATTTTTTGTGTAGACTTAACGCTTTTTATTCTCTTTTTTAGATCATCTAAGCTTGGCATTATTTTTTATCTTTTTTGTATTTTTCTATAATTTCTATTAGATTTTTCTCGGTATCTTCCTCCAATTTACCAGAGGATTGAACAGCCTCTAAAATCTCAGGTTTTTCATTCTTTATTTTTTCAATAATATCCTTTTCAAATAGTTTGATTTTATCTAAATCAACATTGTCTAGATAGCCTTTGACCCCAGTAAAAACTGATACAACTTGTTCTGCAACTGTTAAAGGAGAGTATTGGTCCTGTTTTAATAGCTCTGTTAGTTTTGCTCCTCTATTCAAAAGTTTTTGTGTTGAGGCATCAAGGTCAGAACCAAATTGTGCAAAAGCGGCCATTTCGCGGTATTGAGCTAATTCAAGTTTTATTGAGCCTGCAACTTTTTTCATCGCTTTAATTTGTGCGGCAGAACCTACTCTTGAAACTGAAAGTCCAACGTTTACTGCAGGACGAATTCCTTGGTTGAAAAGTTCTGTTTCTAAAAATATTTGACCATCTGTAATTGATATTACATTTGTAGGGATATAAGCAGAAACATCACCAGCCTGTGTTTCTATAATTGGCAAAGCAGTTAAAGAGCCTCCTCCTTTTTCATTGCTTAATTTAGAAGCTCTTTCTAGTAATCTACTATGCAAATAAAAAACATCGCCTGGATATGCCTCTCTTCCAGGAGGTCTTCTCAATAATAATGACATCTGTCTGTATGCTACAGCTTGTTTTGATAAATCATCATATATAATAAGTGCGTGCATACCATTATCCCTAAAATATTCTCCTATTGTGCACCCTGTGTATGGAGCTAAAAATTGTAATGGTGCTGCATCTGAAGCAGTAGCAGAAACAACTGTGGTATATTTCATGGCTCCTGCGTCTTCTAATGTTTTTACGATTTGAGCCACTGTTGAACGTTTTTGTCCTATTGCTACATAAACACAATACAGTTTTTTCTTTTCATCATCAGACTCGTTAATATCTTTCTGATTTATAATCGTATCTATGGCAACTGCTGTTTTTCCGGTTTGTCTATCTCCAATAATTAACTCTCTTTGGCCTCTACCAATTGGTATTAGACTATCTATTGCCTTTAATCCAGTTTGCATCGGTTCATTAACTGACTGCCTAGGAATAATTCCGGGCGCTTTAACCTCTACTCTTTTCCTTTGAATTTTGCTTGAAAGATTTCCTTTACCGTCAATAGGATTGCCTAATCCATCTACTACTCTTCCCAATAATTCTTTTCCAACAGGAACATCAACGATTGAGCTGGTTCTTTTTACAGTATCTCCTTCTTTAATTTGTCTATCATCACCAAATATTACTACACCTACATTGTCGTTTTCTAAATTTAAAGCCATTCCTTTTGATCCATCATCAAACTCTACCATTTCTCCAGCTTGAACATTGTCTAAACCATAAACTCTAGCGATACCGTCACCAACGGACAAAACCTTGCCAACCTCAGATATTTCAGCTTTCTCGCCAAAATTTTTTATTTGCTCTTTTAATAATTTTGTAACTTCAGAAGGTTTGATTTGCATTTTAATTTTCCAACATTAGTTTTTCGTATTTTTTTAATTTATTTTTAACTGAGGTATCAATCATTAAACTGCCTACTTGAATCTTTAAACCACCTAATAAACTTTCGTCTACTTTATAATCAAAATTAATAGAAGAACCAATTGACTTTGAAAGCTCAGAACTAATATTTTTGAGTTCTTCTGAAGATAATTTTTTAGAAGAAATTAAAGAAGCACTTAGCTCTCCTCTTTTTTTTCCAGATAGTTTTAGAAAACTTAAAATAATTTTTTTTAGAAAAAATATTCTTCTTTTTGTCACCAAAACTGAAAGAAAATTAGTAAATATTTTAGCAAAGTTCATAGTTTTAGAAATTTCATTTATTATTTTTAGCTGGTTAACAAAAGACTGAGTCGGATTTTTAATAAAATTCTCTAATTCTTTATTAGAATTATAAACTTCCAGTAATTCTTTTACGTTTTTTTCTACCAATTCCACTTCCGAGTTTTCATTTGCAAGTTCGAAAAGGGCAAGAGCATACCTTTCAGACGTTTCTGTAGAAAAAGATTTATTTGAGCTCACTTTTTATCCTATACACGATTTTACTTAAGAAAATGATGAGATTTCGTATCACATGAAATTATCCCGTTCAAGAGACTATACGGTTGCACTAGGCAAAATTTATTGGATCAACATCAACCGTAAGTTTAATTTTACTAGAAACCTTCATCTTATCTAAAACTTTTATAAGTTTTTTTTGCATAAAAGTCTCATTTTTTGATCTAATAAGTAATCTAGTTCTATACATTTTTTTTATTCTAAATATAGGTGAGTCAACAGGCCCTAGTACTTCCAAATCTTTGATTGCTTGTATTTTTTTTTTAACTTCTTGGGCGCCGCGAAAACTATAATTGCTAGAGCTTGAAGAAACCACAATAGATATTAATCTTTTAAATGGAGGAAGATTGTTTTCTTTTCTAATAACTAATTCATTTTCAAGAAATTTTTCAGGATTATTTTGTAACAAATCTTTTAAGGTTTCATGTGAAGGAGTTATTGTTTGATAAATAATAATTGATTTTGATGAGAATCTTCCTGCTCTTCCGCTCAATTGATTGTAAAGCTGTATATTTTTTTCTGTTGTTCTTAAATCGTATCCTTTTCCAGAAAAATCTGCATCAACTACAACTATACAGTTTAATTTTGGAAAATTAAAGCCTTTGGAAATCATTTGGGTTCCAACTAAAATATCAATCTTATTATTCTTTATTTTCTCAAAAATTTCTTCGCTTTCTTTTTTTTTTGTAAGATAATCGCTAGAAAAAATTTCTATATTCTTTTCTGGATATATTTCTTTTAATTCATCAAATATTTTCTCAACTCCTGGTCCATACATTCTAAAGTCACAATCTTTTTTGCCATCAATACATTTTTTATTAGTATTCTTTTTGTGTCCACAATGATGACAAATAACTTTATTTAAAGATTTATGATAAGTTAAATATATAGAACAATTTGGGCATGTATGTTTGTGTCCGCATTTTTTACAAATTAAAAAAGGAGAATAACCTCTTCTATTAAGAAAAAATAAAATTTGTTCATTTTTTTCTAAGTATTTGTTAACTGTTTTAATTGTTTCTTTAGATATATATTCATTCTTCATATTCTCTAAATTCAAATTTATTATTTTGGCCTCAGGCAAAGGATAGTCATTAAATCTTTTTATGATCTTTGTGTGTTTATACTTTTTGTTTTTTATGTGATTAAATGTTTCTAATGAGGGAATAGACGAAACTAAAACAATAGGAAAATTTTCTATGGAAGCTCTAGCAATAGCCATGTCTCTCGCATTATAAATTAATCCTTCATCTTGTTTGTAAGAAGGATCGTGCTCCTCGTCTACTATGACTAATCCTAAATCTTTAAATGGTAAGAACAATGATGACCTTGCACCAATTACTATTTTTATTTCATTCTTAATTACCTCATGCCAAATTTTTTTTTTATTTTTTGTGGTTACTTTGGAATGCCAAATTGCAGGTTTTGAACCAAAAAAATCTAAAAATCTTTCCTCGAACTGATTTGTTAAAAATATTTCAGGTAATAGAATTAGGACTTGTTTTTTCCTTTTCAAAACTTCTTTAATTCTTTCAAAATAAACAAGTGTTTTGCCTGAGCCGGTTACTCCTTGAAGCACAGAAACATTAAATTTATCTCCAAATTTACTTAGATCTTTTAATGCAGATAGTTGTTCTTCATTTAAAGAATACTCTTTTTTTTTAATATCGATTTTCTTATCTTTTTTTGAATTAATCTTAATGAAATTTTTTTTACCGCCTAAACACATCTTTAAAACCATTCCTCTTGGAACAATATTATAAACAGAAAACCAGTCTATAAATTCAATTAATTTTCTATTAATATTAATTTTTTCAATTTTTTTATTGATACTTCTTAATTTAAGATTTTTATTTGTGTCTTCTAATCTGTTCCAAACTACTCCAAACTCTTTGCTTTTGCCAAAAGGAACTTCTACCAAATCACCCGCTTTAAAATGTTTTTCTGTATTAGACTTATATGTCAAAGGATAGTTAAATATTTTTGGCAATAAAACTGGAATTTTCATACTAGAATTCTAATTAATATTATATTAATTAAAAATGAATTGATCTTTTATCAACAGCTAATGCA
>MDSW01137344.1_pt1 | contig 12657 bp, 11 predicted proteins | sample 811171 | NCBI WGS metagenome assembly MDSW01 (sample SAMN05326641, study PRJNA326480) | marine metagenome | isolation source: seawater | place: Atlantic Ocean: North West | collected 2012 | reverse complement strand
TTTTTGTGCAAAATTATTTTTTAATTTTTTTATTTCTTTTTTATAAGTTTTCATTACATACTTTCTAAACAATATATAATTATTATTTGAATTTGGCAGACACTCGAGGGCATGGGAAACCATTGATTTACCACTTATATTAATAAAAGGTTTTGCAACTTTAAATAGCTTATGCCTTTTTCCAGATCCTGCTGCTGGTATAATATTATTCAAATTGAATAATTTTTTTGATTTTATGTAACGATTTTTAAAATAATCTTCCCAAAAATTGAATTCATTTATTGATGAAGTATTTGAAAAACTGATAAATTTATTCACCTCAAAATAACTAATATTTAAATTTTCTTTTATCATCAAATTATAAACTTCGCTTGTAAGCTTGTGTTTGTTTTTTTTACTTAAAAGCAATTTATTTGCAAAAAACTCAAAAATATTCCAATTTTTAAAATAGTGTAAACCTGCACAAGTAATTAAATTTTCTTCTAGTTTACTTTTCTCAAATATTTTTTTTACTTCTAAATTTTTTGATATTTGGAATCTTCCTGTATCTGAGTTTGAAAAATCAGTTGGATTAAAATGATTATAACCAAATAATATTCCTTCAAAACCTTTTTTAGAACAATTTAAAAATTTTGAAATATTAATTTCACAAGATGAATCTGGATGAAAAATCAAAATTTTTTCTTCTCTATTTTCAATTAGAAATTTTAATTGCAGAAGAGTATCTATAACATTCTTTGATTTTTTTTTAAGAATAACTAGTTCTTTTTTATATTTAAATTTTTTTATACAATTTCTAATATTATATTTTTTTTGAATTTCTTTTGATGTTAAAAAATAAATTTTAATACTAAATTTTTTACTAAATTTATCAAAAATTTTTTTTGTATAACTTAATACTGTTTCATTATCTCCTAATTTTGAAAGATATTTAAAATTACCAAATTCATGATTAAAACTTTCATCAATTTTAGCAATAGGTACGATTATATTTAGTTTATCATTTTGGATTTTCATTGCTTTTATTTTCTTATTATTTATTAATTGATGTTAATCAATAATTTACTTAAAAAATTATATGTTGCTTTTACGCTTATTATGAAAATTTCAAGTAAAATTCAATTAATTAATATTTTTATATTTATTTTTTTGCTATCTTTTTCAAAGCAGATAGTTAACAATAACTTTGACAAACCTATTTCAAATAATTTGCATTATAATTTTAATAATTATTTACAAGAAGTAAGGTCAAGTTTTGAAAAATCAACGCAAATTAGAAAAACAAGTATCTCGTTATGCAAAGAGGTTTTATCTGGAAATATTAATAGACATTCCTTAAGATGGGTTTTCGAAAAATTAAGGATCTTTACTTTTGATTTAAATTACAAAATATTTAAAAAAAATTATCTAAATACTTATCTATTTGCTTTTATTATATCTATAATTTTATTTATTTCATTTAACTTAATAACAATGATTTTAAGTCAAACTTACAAAATAAAAAATATTAAATTTATTATATTGAATTTTTTATTTTTTATTTTTTTTATTAATTTATTCCTAAATAGACCTGTTGGTGAAATGCGTTTTTCTATTTTTGAATTGTTATTTGTAACTACAAGTTTTTATTTTGCCTATAAAAAGCAATTTTTACCTTATTTATTAAGTGTGCTACTATGTATTTTAAATCGTGAAAGTGGTTTAATTTGCTCTATGTTTTGGCCCATATTGAATAATTTTAATTTTGAAAAAAACAAAATCAGTATAAAATTTTTAATTGATAATCAAAACTATAAAACGTATTTACCGTTTATTTTAAGTATTATTACAATATTCTCATTAAATTTAGATTTAATGAAATGTTTTAGTAATTCAAATTTTTTTATTCCAAGAGATATTTCTCAATCAACTGTAATAAACTATGGTTTCAGTTTATTAACTATCTCAAATTTAAATGGGATATTTGTAAATTACTTTATAGTACTAGCTATAATTTTATTTTTTTACAATAAATCAATTATTCAAAAAAAAATAATAATTTTAATAAGTATATATTTAATTGTTTTTTTAATTTTTACACCAATAATTCAATTTGAAATAAGAATTTTATTAGTTCCATTTATAATTATTTATATTTTTGATTTTATCTTAAACCGTAAATCAACTAAATATTCTTTTTAGAAAGTAATCAATACTTTGATTTTTTTTTGATAAATAATACTTCTTTAGAAAAACATTGTTTTTCGGGTTCTTGTTATTATTTGTAAATAAAAATTCATTTATGTCATCATAATTTCTTGCAAATATAATTCTTTTGCCTAACATTTTTTTTTGGCTATTTTCAAAATCCCAAAGAGGATTATTAATCACTATAATTTTAGGTATGTTAAAAAAAAGAGATTCGATTAAGGTGGTGCTTGGTTGCTCTAGAATAACTGTGTTTACTTTTTTTAAAATTTCAATCGCATTCCATTTATATAATATTATTTTATTAAAATTTTTTGCTTTATTTAAAAGGTTTTCATCACAAAAATAATTTTCATTATTTTCGGTTAATGATACATACAACTTAAAATTATATTGATTATTTATAATTTCTTTTAAAAATTTATTTCTAGATTTATATAGATTAAAAGGATCATTATTACCTTGATTTAAATTTGTTAATATATTTCCATTTGATTGTGTAATGTATCCAATGCTATAAGGTGTTTTTTTTAAAAACTTTGAATTTGTAAAAGTTTCAGGTTTAAATGAAATATACTTAATATTTTTATTTAAATAAGATAATTCATCATTTTTTTTAATCCCTTTTAATTGATCTTCAGAAAAAGTTTGAATGAATGAAATCTTTTTATTACTCAAGTTTGTATGAGATAAATCGGGCCAAAAAAAACCTTTTTTAAAATGCCCTACAGTGCCTCCATGAAGAAACATTAAAGTTTTTATATTCTTTTTATTAAAGAATTGTCTTAGACTATTAGAAATCAATGTGTTGTGCGAAGAACAAAATAATTTAATATTATTTTTTTCAAATAACTTAGATGCATTCTCGAAAGTTTCTTCTGCTTCATTTATTACATATGATACTAAGTATATAATAAATTTTTCGTAATATTTATCTTTAGTTTTATCTTTAAAAATTCCAAGTTTAAATTTTTTTTTAAAAAAAATTTCCTTAAAATATTTTTTTTTTAATATTTTTCTATTATAATGAATTAAATTTATATTATTTTTTTTTGCAAATGCTTCAACTTTTTTTAAATAACTTTTTTCTAAAAGATAAATTAAAATTGAAATTCTATTATTACTACTAATATTTGAAATTTTTCTATAAATATTTTTTAAGATATTAAAGTTTAAGTCGTCATGTAATTCTGGATAAATTGTATTTTTAGTTATTCTATTTTTTAATTTAAAAACTTTAAAAAATTTTTTTTTGTATTTCAATTTTAGAACATCAATACATTCAATTAAGAAATCAAAGTTATTTTTTTTATTTTCAAAGTAATAAAATTTTGCTTTAGGATATTTTTTTATAAGAAAATTCAGATTGTTATAATATTTTTCCAAAAATAAATTACATAAACTGAACTTTTGATAATTAGAAAAAAAATTTTTGTTTTTTAAATTATTACTTACTAAATGAATTTTTTTATCAATTTTCTTAGCAATATCATGTGAACTGGAAAGTAAATTTGATAGATTTTGATATTTATTTGATCTCTTATTAAGATCATTGATATACTGGAATTTAATTTTTTTTTGAGTGCAAATTATTGCGAGTTTATAATCAAATACCAATATGTCATCGATAAAATTTGTTTTTTGTTTAATAACTTCATTAATTTCTTTAACATCATTTATCAAAAGTATTTTTTTCATTTTAATTTTCTAAAATAAATTTACTAAATATTGAAAATTTAAATCTACAAACTAATATATTTTGATTCATTTAATCCTATTGATTTATCTATTTAAAGATTATAATAGAGTTTTAATCAAGTAAACCTTATGAATGAATTTAAAGTTTCGGCAATTAAAAATAAAAAATGTTTAGATAAAATATTAGTTGAATTAAATAACTTATTAAACTTTTATTTACAAGATTTCAAAAAAAATGAAAAACTAGATCTAATAAAAAAAAATATTCATAAAAAAATGATCAATTTATCAAAAAAAGACAGGAAGTTATTTGGATCCTTTTTTGACGCTTCTCAATGTTTGCCCTCGGTCCATGCGTTAAATGAAGCTTTAGTCAAAGATATAAAAAGCATTTATGGATTTACAAATCTTCAAATAGCAGACTATCCAAGGCTTAGATTAGATCTTCCTGAAAAAAATTCAGTACATAATGACCCTTGGCATCAAGAAGTTATGGCTTACGATGCTCCAAGGGACTCTATTACTGTTTGGCTACCTTTGGTTAAAATGAATTCTAAAATGGGAAGATTAGTATTGAAAGGTAATACAAAAAAACTTGGCATTTTAAAACATAAAGTTTTTAGCAAACGTCCGTATATAAGAGTAAAAGATGGTAATTGGCAAAAACTTCCTAATTATCAACCAAATATAAGTTATGGTAAATTTATTTCATTTAAACACTCAGTTCCACACAGAAGTTCAAAAAATTTATCAAAAAATAAGGTACGAATTTCAATTCAAATCAGATTTAATTTTTTAGATAATTCAATTTATAATCCTTCTAATTACAAACCTACGACGCCAAGTGTTCAATTAAGTCAAGACATTAATCTTAACAAAACAAGAAAATTTAGATTTTAGGAATAATTATATTTTTTTTCAAAACTCCATTGCTTAAAATTTTTTTACTTATAGTATTTTTCCAACTAATTGCACATACAACGAATTTAACGTCTTTAGCATTTAAAAATTTTATTTTGTTAGGATTTTTTAGAAAAATTTTATTTTTATGATCAATAGTAAGATATTTTATTTTTTTATAATTTTCGTCAACTAAATTTAATTTGTTTTTCATTGCTTTATTTAAGTAAAAATAAATATTTACAAATATAGAATTACAACCCCAAAAATAAATTTCATTATTAACATTTAGATTAATTTTTTTAGATAGATTTTTAAAATTATCCAATCTTTTTTGATTTAATGAAAGCGCTTTTGAAAAAATTTTTTTTGTTTTTTTATATTTTTTTTGATTAAAATTAATATTTTCTTTATTAGAAATTCCTTTTTTAAAAGTCATTCTAATTGAATATTTTCTTGAATTGTTTTCCTTTTCTTTATTAACAAAAATAAAACCGCTTAAAAAAAGAAGTTTTTTTAATGTAGTATCAGTAAAATGTGTAATATGTTCGGCAACCAAAATTGTATTGTCTTTTTGATATTGATTTAAATCTGGTACTTCAATTATTAGAGTGCCATTGTTATCTAGCTTTTTTCTCAAACTTCTCAAATATTTTTTAGGACGTGGAATATGTTCTAATGTGTGATTGAGTAAAATAAAATTATATTTTTTATTCTTAATTGCTGTCTTAGTTAAAAAGTCAGATCCATATGCTTTATAACCATTTTTTTTTAAAAGATTTATTAAATAATTATTTGAAGATCCAATCTCAAGTATTTTATCATTCTTTCTAGCAATTTTTTTGAAAAAGTTTACTTGTTTTTTAACATCATAATCAGGATATAGGGATTTGTTTAAAAATTTATTACTATAATACTCTTTTAGGCTTTTAGCGGTTGGTTCGGGATTAGAATATACTAAAGAGCACTCATCACATATTACATCAAAACACTTAAGATTAAAAAGCCCTATTTTTGTTGGAAAATTTGAAACTCTTGTTTTTTGATTAAATTTTTTGAATTTTTTTGAGTCACAAACTGGACATTTTACTTTTTTAAATTTAAGACTAATCATATATTATTGTTTAATTGATAATTATTTTAAAATCTAATTAAAATTGAGCAAATAATAATTAAATGTACAAATATTAATGATAAAAAGTTCATCACTAAATATACTTCTAGTAGACCCCTGTTACTCTTCAAAGGGTATATCGAATAATATAATTCCACTAGCAGTTGGATTAATTGGAAGTAATGTTAAAAAAAATTTTCCAAATGCAAAAATCAAAATTTTAAAACGTAGTGATGATATAATAAAATACATAGATCAAACTGATATTGATATAATTGGGGTCTGCAACTATTTATGGAATACAAATTTATGTTGCAAAATAACAAATTATGCTCGATCAAAAAATTCTAAAACCTTAATTGTTTATGGTGGTCCTGAAATTAATAAAGAGCCTATAGATATAAACAATTTTATAAAAAAATATAGTCATGCAGATTTATTGGTTGAAAGAGAAGGAGAGCTTTCATTTTCAATGATTGTTAAAAAATTTTTAGAGGAAGGAAAAGATAAATCAAAAATAAGAAAACATATTAGCGAATTAGGCAATTGTTTTTTTATTAATGAAAAAAATGAATTTGTCGTTGGACCGGAGCTTCAAAGAATTAAGCATTTAGATGAAGTTGAGTCTCCATATGTTAATGGATTATTTGATGAATTCTTAGCTGATGGAAGCTTTCAACCATTGATTCAAACTAATAGAGGTTGTCCTTATAAGTGTACATTTTGTCATGAGGGGATGTCATATTATAATAAAATTCACTATAGATCTCTTGATTATGTAAAAAAAGAATTGAGTTATATAGCTGAACGAATTAATCCTCCAGTAGGATTACATATAGCTGACTCAAACTGGGGAATGTATAAACAAGATATAGATATTGCTCATCATATAGCTGAATTAAAAAATAAATATAAATGGCCAATGTATATTCATTGCAGTACAGGAAAAAGTCAACTTCCAAGAATTATAGAAACTGCAAAAATACTTGATGGAGCCTTAAGAATTACTAACGCTGTTCAATCTTTAAACAATGATGTTCTAGAGAGTATTAAAAGAACTAATTTGCATAACTTACAAGAATATATCAAAAGCATGGATACTATTTCAGAACCTGATATTATTTTACCACTTCCTAAAGAAACCTTAAAAAGTTTTATGAGTGGTTTAAATGAATTGTTAGATACTAAGGCTCCAATAAGATTCACTGTACACCCAACATTACTTTTAAGTAACACGGATATGCTTAGAGAGTATAAATCTGGAAAACATGGTCTAATAAAAAAGTATAGACAAAATCAAAATTTAGCAGGTTATGTTGACAATGAATTGATTTGTGAAACTGAGTGCAATGTATTTTCAACAGAAAAAATGAAAGAAAAAGAAGTGATGACTGCTAGAAAATATGTTGTTATGATGGATGCTTTGTTAAGAGAAGAGCCTGTAAGCGAAATTTTTTATTACTTAGATAGTAAAAAAATAGAAAGAAGCAAGCTTACAATGTCTATGATAAATAATCTCACAAAAGCACCAAATGAAATACAAAACTCATTAAATGAGTATGTCAAAACTTTGTATGAAGAAAATTTTGATACAGAGGAAGAAGTATTCACCCATGTAAATGAAAACAAAGAAGATTATTTAAATGGAAGAAAAGGTGGTGATTTACTTAGATATTCTCAGAAACTATGGATTGACCATTTTGACGCTATGTTAGAATGGATTTTTTCAAATTTAATGAGTTTATGCAAAAATTTTACAAATCATAACAAAGAGATAAGCAATATAAATAAATTTATATACTTTACCTATATTGAGAGAAGTAAAAACTATCAGGAACAGTTATTAATAGAGCACGAATTTGACTATAATATTACAGATTGGATACAGCAGCATAAAGATAAAAATATTAATGAGTTTAAACAAAAAACTAAATTAAAATTTATATTAACTAAAACCTCTAAGATAAAAAAAAATATAGTTTGGAAAAGTTTTGGATTTAACTTAGAGGATGGGGATAGTTATGAATTTTCTGGATTAAAAAGACTTTATTTATCTCGCCTTAAAAGGGATATATTAAATGAAAATGATGAAAAAATTAATATTAAACTATCTCAAATGTCAAACTTTAACAAACAAGTATCAGTTGATAAATATGCAAGGGGCAATGATATAAGTTTTTAATTTAACTTAATTTAAACGCTATATCTTTTAAACTTATTTTTTTATCTTTAAATATTTTATATTTAGATTTTGTTCCTAATATTTTACTATAGTATTTAGGATGCAAACCATTTGCAGGCCTTTTAAGAGCAATATTTTTTGTAGAAAATTTTTCACCTTTTGCAATTTCAGATACAGAAGTTATGCTACGTCTATATATTTTTTTATATTTCTGTTCTAATTTCTTTGGCTTAATATCTGAACTTCCTAAAATTAATTTAACCTTTTTAATTGTATCAACGAGTTCTTTAAATTCTTTTGGATCAGATGACATAAGGTGATCAGGTCCAATGAGATTTTTATTTATTGTGAAATGTTTCTCAATAATTTCTGCTCCCAAAATTGCAGCAACTACACCAGCTTGATTTCCTAATGTATGGTCAGAATAACCTATGCTAGTTTTAAATTTATTTTTTAACGACAGCATTCTTTTCAAATTAGCATTTTTTAAAGGAACTGGATAAATTGATACACAGTGCAAGAGAGCAACTTTAATTTTTTTTTTTTTAAATATAGATAATGCTTTTTTAATTTCATCAAAATTTGCCATACCAGTTGATAAAATTACATTTCTTCCTAGTGTTGATACATAATCTAATAAAGGATAGTTAATTAAATCTTCAGAACTTAATTTTATAGCTTTTACTTTAAGTTTTTTCATTAAATAAGCTGATTGTCTATCTGCTGCAGAGCTTAAAAAATCTACATTATTTTTTTTACATTCTTTTAAAATTTTAGATAACCATTCTTCAGAAAATTCTAGTCTTTTAAACATGTCATACATATTTTCAGATTTATTTCCTTTTTTAGTTTTGTATCGAAAAACTAATTTTTTTTTTGACATGAATTCATCAGCTTTAAAAATTTGAAATTTTACCGCATCAGCTCCAGATTTTGCTGCAGCTTTAATGGATTTTAATGCTAAGGGTAATTTGCCATTATGATTGACACCGATTTCAGCAATCATGTATGGGTTTTTTTTAAAAAGTCTCACAAGTTTAAAATTTATTAAACCAATTATTGCACTCTTTTAATTGGTTTATTGTAATATTGTTAGACAATAGTATTTTTTTACTATCTGGACCACAATTAAATATAAGGTCTATTATACTCATATTCGGTTCAAAACCTTTGAATCTTTGTTTATACGTAGGGTGTTTATAATTTTGAAAATATACATATTTTTTTTCCTTACTAAATTTATTTATATCTACATAATTTTTTCCCTGAGATCCAAATACAACAGCAGATCCATTTAATTTTTTACAGTGATCTAAAATTAAGTCATCTTTTTTTCCAGAGAATGAAGCTTCGGACATTCTAATTATCTCACAATTATTTATTTCCAAACATTTTATAAAAAAATTAAATTGAAACCAGCATATATCAACTAAATTTTCCCATTCATTCTGAAGATACATTTTTTCAAATTCTCCGGCATAATCATTAAAATAAGGAGCTTTTTTATAATTAACTTTAATTGTTTCCCAATGCTTCCTTTGCCAATATTCTTTTAAGTTTTTTTTATCGTTAAAAATTTTTATTTCATTTATTTTTTTTCCTTTTGAATCTTTTTTATTTATTGGAACTGTAAGCATAAATTCTTTGTTAGGAGTTTTTATTTTATTTCTATTATTCCAATCTCCATCTAAATATTGAACAGTATCCATGTATACAAATTTATCACATAAGGATAACTTATGAAAAAGACCTAACCATGGTAAATAAACCGGTTGATGTCCTGATATAATTATCATTTTTATTTAAATAAAGGATTGAAGTTTATCAATGGCCTGCTCTATTTTAATTAAGTCATTTTTTTTCAATGAAGGATAGCATGGCAAAGATATTGTATTTTTCGTAAATTCTATAGAATTTTTAAATATTTTTTTTTTACTTAATAATTCCCAAGTTTCTAGAGGATTAATAACTTCAATTCCAATTTTCATAAATTTTTTTATTAATTTTTTAGGATTTTTGTTTAATAAAATGACTCTATATCTCACAGGTTTAATTTTACTTTCATAATCAATTTCTAAAAGAGGTAAATTTAAATTTTTATAAAATTTAAATATTTCTTCACGCTTTAAAATAAAATCTTCTAATTTTTTTAATTGAACTCTACCCATAGCCGCTTGGATATCTGTCATTTGAAAATTAAATCTTTTTTTTGAGTCTTTTCTATAGTCGAATTCAAGATAGTCTTTAACTTCACTAATTAAAGAAGAATCTTTTGATGCTAACATTCCACCTTGACCAGCAGTAGTCATCATTTTGGTAGCATAAAAAGAAAAAATACTTACGTCTCCAGTCAGCAAAGGTTTGTTTTTTAATTTAGATCCTAAAGATTGACATGAATCATCTATAAAATTAATTGTTTTTTTTTTTCTATAATTGATGGAAAGCCATACATATTGGGATTAATAACAATACTATTTTTTTTATAATCTCCAATTTCCATGTTTGGAGAGCCTTTCTTTGTATCTCTTAAGTTTTCTTTGCCATCTATCATTGCAGTAGCATGTCTAAGTGATGAACAAGAGTAAGTTGGATAAATTATATTTTTTTTTTTTGCATTAAGAACCCACAATGCCAAGAAAAGTGCTGAGGTTCCATTATTAACAGCAACAACATTTTTTTCGGGTAATTTTAAGTATCGTGCAAATTCTCTTTGGAATTGCTCAACCTCATATCCTTTTGATATTTGTCTGCTATTAATAACTCTTGAAATAGCTAAAGTTTCATCTCTTCCTATTGTTGGACGATTATGAAAAATCATTTTTTATTTTTTTTATTGTAATAATTTTTTTTAATTATTGGGGGGTTGCCAACCACTAGAGAATAAGTTGGAATTTTACAATTTTGAAGAATAGTCCCTGCGCCTACCACTGAATGACTTCCTATTGTAACTCCTCCTAGAATAGCTGAATGAGAACCTACAAAAACATTATTTCCTAATTTAATAGGTTTTTTTGTAATTTTTTTTTTTAAACCAATGCATTTTTTATGACTATCAGCAACATTAATAGATACAAATGATGCAATATCACAATTTTTACCAATTGAAATTTTTGAACCCTTAGAGTTAACTTCCGAAAATCCCCCTATATAAGTATTATCACCTATTTTCGGTTTACCATTTATCCAAACTAAGGGATGATACTTATTCTTTTTGTTTTCTATCAATTTAAAAAATAAATCTTCAAAATTTTTTTTAATAATTGTTTTTTTCATTTTTAAAAATTAAATATTTTTTTTGCATTATTACTCAGTATATTTTGCTTGGCGCTTTTTGGAATATTTAATTTTTTAAATTTTTTTATTGGTTCACTTTGATTAAAACAATGGTTAAATGGAAAATCAGTTCCAAACAATAAATTTTTTGAATTTACTTCGCTAGAAAACTTAACCATTTCCATTGTTTTACTTACAGATGATATGAAATGGACATTCTTAATAATTTTTTTAATTTTTGGCAATAATCCATAGATTGTTAATAAACCTCCTAAGTGAGGAACAACAACTTTTATATCTTTATTTTTTTCTAAAAAATTTAAAGTTCTAAAAGGAGAGTCACCGGTAAGTGTTTGGGTTGGATGTGCTGTATAAATTTTTAAGAACATTTTTCTTTTTTTTATTGCATTTATTATGGGTATTAATTTTTTATCATTTATATTTGTATTTTGCCATTTAGGAATTATTTCAACGCCGATATATATTTTTTTATCTAAATTTAAAATATCTGATACTGCTTTTTTTATGTTATATAATGGGACATTATAAAAACCTAAAAACCTTCCTTTATATTTTTTAAGACAATATTTTACATATTCATTATTCTCAACTAATGCTTTTTTATTTCTCCAAGCTAATCCACTTAAAACAGCATATTTAATATTATTTTTATCCATAGATTTAATTAAAGACTCTACATCCCACAATTTTATTGCCTTACTAATTTGTCTATGCTGATAAATATCTTTTACTACACCTTCATTTGAATTTTTCAAAAAGTTTTTATTTCTTGCTGCTTTATGAACAACTCGAACCTCACAATCAATGATCGTATATTTTTTCATATTAATTATTATTAGCTTTAATTTATTTTTTTTACTATCAAATAATTCGTATGTGAATCTTGTAATGAAACTTCTTTATTTATATTTGGCAAAAAACCAACAAATTTTAAAATTTTAAAATTCTTATATTTTGATATTTCATCTAAAATTTGTTCTGTTTCAAACCAAGTATGTTTTGCTTCAGGAAAATAATTTTTTTTATTAAACTTTTTCCAATTTTTATTTTTAAAATCTATTATTAGTAATGCATTTTTTTTTAATAATTTATTCGATTTTTTAATAAGATTTTCAATTGATATATTAGATTTAGACATAACACCTATACAAGAGATTAAATCAAATTTAAATAATTTTTTTTTATATTTTAAAAAATCAGTATTTAAAAATTTTAATTTATATTTTTTATTTCTTTTTAAGGAAATAGAATAAAGTTTTTCTGAAATTTCTAATCCTGTTGA
>MDSW01063270.1_pt1 | contig 12658 bp, 8 predicted proteins | sample 811171 | NCBI WGS metagenome assembly MDSW01 (sample SAMN05326641, study PRJNA326480) | marine metagenome | isolation source: seawater | place: Atlantic Ocean: North West | collected 2012 | reverse complement strand
TAATCATTGTTTAAATTAATAGGAAATTTTCTTTGACTAACAAAGAAATTATGAACGTCAACAGGCTGAAAGTGCGTGAATTATCACCGCTTCAAGAGAAAGCTTGCGATTTAATTACCAACTTCACAATGCTCAAAAGAGGATGATTGTGCATCCATTTTGGAAAAAGAGTTTAGGGGAATTAAGGCTGTATGTGAACTCACAGGCGCTAAAAATTACGATCTACTAGTCGGATATCGCTAAATCAGTGGCACAGACTTTGGACGTTTCATAATGCAAAACTCAGTTTGTAAGGTTTAGATACTTTGAACATGACCAAAGTAGCACCGATCTCAATTACAGAGCTGCATCTACAAAGGCAAAGCACATATTCCTAGATTTTCTAAAGATATATACTGAGCAAGGTCGTCTGGTAAATGCAAACCGCTGGCCAAAATATGCGCCAAAAGCGTTTGTAGAAGATCCCCGTCGGAAGCAATTACAAAGAACGGTTTTAGCACTGAAATGAAATCCCTTTTCATGAAAGCAAGATTACTAGCGAACAGGACAAATGTGCGACATACATTATCCAAAAGGCCAACGAGTGATTTCTCTCTTACGTCTCGTTTTTCAACCCCGATGCATCTCGACTACATCCCCCTTGCAACTCCATTACTTCCCACTTGCACACACATCCCCCCACTAGAGTCGTAGCTACCTTAAAGTGAGGCCCACCAAGTTTATAAAAAACCGCGAGTAATGAAGGTTTGCTAAGCGTTGTGGATAGACGCGGGACAAGTTTTTACATTCAAATAGTGTCACTAACGTTTATACCTGATCTTCGCTTATATATTTTGCCATTGGGATCAAATAGGTGCATATTTTGCGGTTCAGCATTTAAATGAACGCAATCTCCTTTCGAGATATTTAAGTTCCCTGAAAGTTTTGCGATTATTGGAGCCTGAAAGCCGCAATCTACGTAGATTATTGTAAATTCTCCCAAAGCTTCCACTATTTCAACTTTTCCAACTATTAGCGCATCTTTTTGATCGCTAATTCTGATGTGCTCAGGCCTCACTCCAAGATTTATCTCCGCACCAGATTGATCTAACACTGTCTCAAATTGCATTTCAATTGACTTGCTGGAAATCTGGATGGAACTAGAGCTAACTCCAGGCACTTCCAACTTGCATGGAAGTATATTCATTGCTGGAGTTCCAATAAATTTAGCAACAAACAAATTTAGTGGACTATGATATAAAGCCGTTGGTGTTCCTACTTGTTCAATAAATCCTTTATTAAGAACAACTATTCTGTCTGCGAGGGTCATAGCTTCAACTTGATCATGGGTTACATAAATCATCGTTGTTTCAGGCAAATTGTCGTGCAATTTTGCGATTTCTAGTCGTGTAGCGGCTCTGAGCGACGCGTCAAGATTTGAAAGGGGCTCGTCAAATAAAAATACTTGCGGATCTCGCACTATTGCTCGTCCAATGGCGACACGTTGGCGCTGTCCACCTGATAGCTGTTTTGGCAATTTTTCTAAATGCTCAGTAAGTTCAAGTTTGGCAGCTGCCATCTGTACTTTTTCACTAATTTTTGCCTTATTTTCTTTTGCTATCTTCATGCCAAAAGCAATGTTTTCACGTACAGTCATGTGCGGATAAAGAGCATACGACTGAAAAACCATCGCAATACCTCTTTGAGCAGGGGGTACAAGATCCACTGTTTCGCCATCAAGAAGGATATCCCCACCAGTTAAATCTTCAAGACCGGCTATCAGGCGCAAAAGTGTAGATTTTCCACATCCTGATGGCCCAACGAAAACAACTAACTCACCAGATGAAATCGTCAGACTTAAATTATCAATCACAGCTTCATTTCCAAAAGATTTTGAAATATTATGCAGCACAACTTCAGCCATTATTTCACTCCAAATTAATTTTCCTTCCCAACTCGCATGTTTTGCCTCGCAAAATTATTTGCAAAAAGGTTATTTATTTTGAGTCTAATCTAGGAATATTTTCTTTTAATATAATTTCAATTGCGACTGAAAGTTTACGGGGCTTACGATTGTTTGTTTGACTTTTCAGAGCAGAGACAACTAGTTGTGCGGCAGTTTCTGGATTATAGTGTATTACGCCCGAAATTTTTCCATTCATTAAAAGCTTTCTTTTACCGTCGCACAAATTGTGCGCTACCACTGACACGTCACCATCTTTGCTCAATTCACCAATGGCTTTAATTACACCAACGTAACCGCTGCCTACGCTATAGATTCCTGATGCATCGGGATGTTTAGCCAAAAATTCACGCACTTGTAAGTAATTTCCATGATTATCATCGCCCCCCGAAACTAAATCTACAATATCAAGTTGTGGATACTCTTTGCGAATAATACTCCTGAAACCCATTTCTCTAAGTTCATGACTTCTATAAAGCTCTCCTCCCCAAATGAGACCAATTTTACCTTTACCTCTGGTAAAAAGCCCAAGCAGACTTCCAGCTGTGCGTCCTGCTGCTCTGTTATCCATACCGACTACAGGCACGTCCAACGAGCTATCTAATCCTGATGAGATACAAATTACTGCTATACCATTGTTGATCAAATCATTCACTGCGTCGGAAACAGTGGCTTCGTCAACTGCAACGAATGCGACCCCAGCTGGGTTTCGCTTCTTTACTTCCCTTAAATGCCCCGCTAACGCTAAGGGGTTCATTTTCTGCACGTAGCTAACTTTAATTTCAACGCCATTTGCAATTGCTAGGCTTTCTAAAATTTCACCAAATAGGGCTGTGCTTAGCTCTTCGTCCTTCGGAAGCAGTATTTCAAATATTTTGGTTTTGGCTTTTCCGTTTTGGTAAAATAGATTTGGGCCACGAGAATTGACAATCTGCGCTGCCTCATTAACGCGCTTAAGCATTTTTTCAGACACTCCTGATCGATTATTTAAAACTCGATCCACAGTGGCAGTGCCAACTCCTGCTTCGAGTGCAACATCTAAAATTCGTGCCTGCCGTCTTTGCGACATAGATACCTCCAATTATTTTATCCTCTATAACTGCATCAAAAGAAACGTAAGTTCAATGTTGATGCATCAAATTCACAAAGTTTCAGTACATAATTTTTGCATAATTAACGGAATAAAAATTGAAGACATTTTCAATACTTGTAAATTTTTTACCGTTTGGAAGCTAAAGTTGCTCTGAATTCCATTAAATCTGTATCAATAAACACTCACACCTCTCGAATATTTAATGCATCAAATTCAAATTTTGATGTTATCTTAGATACTCTGATTGATCAATATTTAATTTGATGTAATAATTTCAATTATTGTCGATTCCATAGTATAAAAGGAGGAAATCATGTGGAGTTTTAATATACCCGAACGTCTTTGGAGAAATCGCAAACGCACCTTTTCCAGAGGCGTCAGCATAGTCGCCTTAGCAATCTCCGCTGTGGCTCCAGGCAATATTGTATTCTCAAATGAAAAGGAAGAATTAACCATATGGGCTGGTCGATATACACCATCTAGGACAATGGCAGCGGTTGGTTCTGGAATTAAAGGGCGAGACATAAAAGGCATAGATCCAATTATTGAGGCTTATCAAGAACTACACCCAAATGTACAAATTAACGTTCTAGGGCAATCAATAAATTCAGATACCAGACAGTGGATGATTACGAATCTTACAGCTGAAACAGCTCCCGAAATTATGTGGCATTTAGGCGACTGGGCAGTTGAAGATTACAGAAAAAATTGGACAGTTCCTATTAACAAGTATTTGGAAATGCCAAACCCATACATCGCTAAGGGACAAAAAGGTTCAGAAAGGTGGCGTGATTTATTCTATGATACTATAGATGTCTGGACCGCACCAAATGATGATAAATACATCGTGCTAGCGGATCAAATTCAGGTGGCGGTCTACTATAATAAAGATTTATTTAAAAAAGCCGGTGTTACTGGAGTGCCAGAAACATGGGAAGACATGATGAATGCCGCAAAGTTGGTACAAGAAACTGGCGCAGCTGGATTTGCAACTTACGGGAATGATTTGAACCAGTTAACGTGGATTTCTGGTTGGCTTACAAATTATTTTTATTACCCTGAAATCGCGACATATGACACATCAAATGACGGTGTGCTAAACAAAATTGAAATGGCCAACGCGGTTAAAGCAGGTACTTACAAATTCGATGATCCAAGAAACAAAGCTCGGCTAAAAGAGTTAAAAAGATATGCGAGTTATTCTCAGAATGGAGCATCTGGTGCAGATGCAAGTACAGCAACACGGCTATTTCTTACAGGAAGGGCTGGGATGTATGTTGTCGGAACTTGGATGCTAAATACAATTACCGATGACAAAGATAGAAATTTTGATTTTGGCGTTTTCTATCTTCCAACGGTCGACTCGACAACATCCAAGCTAATACCTGATAATGTTCCGCCGACAAATAAATCTGCCGGTTATGGCTCTTTTCAGTATACTGTAACCAATTCTGCAGTTAAAAATGGAACTGTAGATAGAGCGATTGATTTTTTGATGTTTGCTACACAGCCGGATCAAATTAGCCCGATGATTTTGGAAGGTAACATCGGTATCCCCGCCATCCATGGAGCTACGCCTAATCCGGGACTTGATGCTTTTTCTGAAACTGTAACATATGATATTGCGCCATATCAGGAAGATGACTCAATGTTTGATTATAATTTTGCTGAAAAATTCCTAGCGATCACATCGCCGTATATGTACGGGAACCAGAGCTTGTCTGATACAGTAGAACGCTTGGATCAGGAAATGATCGCCGCAGCTGATAGGGTTTTGGGAAATTAATATTTTCCTGAGCCAGTTATGACAACTGACGAGTTACAAAAAAGAAAGCCGAATAATAGAGCACGCCCAAAATCAGGGCGTGCTCTTAAAAATATGCCAATTTACCTCTGTTTGCTACCGGGATTATTGTTTCTATTTGTTTTTAGTTACTATCCCTTTTTTTCCGCATTTTACTTTAGCTTATTTAAATGGGATGGTGTTAATTCTGCCTACATAGGAATACAAAATTTTATAAACATATCTCATGATGACAGACTTGTCCCAGCAGTAAAAAATATTGTTATTTTAACTACGGCGGGAGTTTTCTGGGCGCTTACGTTGCCACTGCTAGGAGCAGTCTGCATAAATAATTTTAAATCCAGCAAAACAGCTCGTATTTATCTTATTATCTTTACTATTCCAATGGTTATTCCATGGGTTGTGACCGTTTTAGTTTGGCAGGTCCTTTACGATCCAATTGATGGACCTATAAACCGTTTTTTATATTTCATTGGTTTATCGCAATTTGCCAAAGCGTGGCTTGCTGACTATGAAACAGCGATATGGGCGTTAACCTTAATCGGTGGAGGAAATACGGGTGTAGCCTTTCCTTTCGTAGCAGGAATGAATTTACTTGTTTATCTTGCGGGTCTTATCAATGTTCCATCTGAGGTTAAAGAAGCTGCTAAATTAGAAGGAGCAACAACCTGGCAAATTTTTTACAGGATAGAGCTTCCCCTGATAAGGACCCAGGTAAGAATAAATTTAATCATGACAATCATAACTCAATTACAGGCATTCCAAACGGTTATACTTCTTACTAGGGGTGGCCCTGGTTACGCAACGATGGTTCCAGGCTTTGCAATGTATCAGGACGCTTTCTTTTTCAGCAAAATGGGCTATGCATCGACGTTGGGAGTAGTACTTTTTCTGATTATGATGTTGATCACAATTGTTGTTAACAAAAGCTTAAAATCAACCACTGATTTCAACCCGGATTGAGATTTAAAAACGAATATGCGAGGATTTAGATTAGCCTTGGAAAGATAAAGGGAAGCAATATGGAGACACAACTTAAAGAATTGCGTATTTCCAACGATGCCAAAGATGATGTCGAAGAACTGCGCCGTAGAATGGATGTTGAAGGCTACCTTTTCTTCAAGCAGCTCCTAAACCCAGATGATCTTCTTGACCTGCGAAGACAGATTTTGACAGTTCTGCAGGAAGGCGAGTGGCTGATCGCCGGTACTGACCCAATGGATGGCATTGCCAACGTTAGCAAAAGGTGCACCGAGGGCGACCGCAAATACACTGAAATCTACCATAAGGTACAAAAGCTTGAAGCACTCCACCGTTCTGGTCACTGGCCTGTAACCCTGGAAATGATAGAGAAGATTATGGGCCGGCCCGCCATGCCTTTTCCGCATCAAGTCGTTCGCCTATGGTTTCCTAAGTATACCAAGTACACCACTCCCATCCACCAGGACTTCGTACACTTCCAAGGCCATTTTAACAATCTTACGGTATGGGCTCCAGTTGGCGACTGTCCAATAGAACTCGGCGGCCTGGCAGTAATTCCCGGCTCCCACAAAATTGGTAAGGTTCTTGAACATCATTTTGCACTAGGTGCCGGTGGTCTCAATATCCACATCGAGGAAGAGGTGACAAGATACCCTGAACTTTCTAGCGGTTGGTACACGACCAATTATGAGCTAGGTGATGCACTCATCTTCCCCGCATTGACTATTCACAAGGCACTACCGAACCATACAGAGGACCAGATGCGAGTATCGCTCGACAATCGCTATAATCCGGTTGGTGAGCCAATCGCCGAGCACATGCTCCTGCCTCACCTCAATAACAACGGTGAGTTAACCTGGGAACAGATCTATGAAAATTGGCAGTCAGATGAACTCAAATATTACTGGCAGAAATGTGACAATCCATTGGTACCCGCTATCACTGATTTCTATGCAAAGGGTTTTGCGGATGCTGTTGAATTGGCCCGAGCAGGCGATGCGCATGCAATTCTAAGATTGAAAACTATTGCGAACAACGACCCAGACACTCCAAACGGGGTGACCGCTATAGGTGTTCTGAAGGAAATCGGAGGGTTGGAATAAATGTCGCGTCAGACCAAATCGAAAATGAGAAAAGCGCAATCTACCGTTAGCTTAAAATCAATAAACTTCCGGAACGATGAATTAAAGCATCTTTACTTAATATCGGCTGCAATTTTGACCTTTTTTCCTTTCTGGTTAATGTTTGTTGTTTCTTTTAAAACATTACCCCAATTCTACCAGAATGTTTTATCGTTAGACTTCCCATTAAATATCGCTAATTATGCGGTAGCGTCCAAAGTAGTTACAAAGTATATATTTAACAGTATTATAGTAGCGGTAGCCACTGTAGGTGGAGTAGTTTTTGTTTCCAGCCTGTCCGCTTATGCTTTTTCGCGATACAAATTCTATGGACAAAAATTCTTATTTGCCATAATCATCAGCCTTCTCATGGTTCCATCAATATTGACCATGGTACCAGCTTTTGTGCTAATAAAAAATCTAGGCTTAATAAACAGTTTCTGGGGGATAATCCTTCCAGGAATTGCCAGCCTTCAAGTATTTGCAATATATCTCTTAAGAAATTTCATGGCTTCCCTGCCAGAGGAATTATTTGAAGCTGCCCGAATGGATGGTGCGGGAATATGGAGATGCTACTGGCACATTGCACTACCTCTCTCAAAGCCAGCATTAAGCGTGGTTGTGATAGCTTCTCTTTTGAATAACTGGAATGACTTCGTGTGGCCACTTCTAGTAATTAGTGACGACAGTTATAGAACTATTCCAATAGGTTTAGCTTTCTTTAGGACGCAGTATCAAACAGATTATGGTCCCTTGATGGCAGGTTACGTTATTTCTATCCTACCTTTGCTAATTGCCTTTATTTTTATTTCTCGAGAGTTGGTGAGAGGTTTGAACGAGGGAGCGGTAAAACTATGATCAATTACTTTTTCGAAAATTTTGCAAAGCAAAGCTGCCGTACTGACAAATCACTTTGGCACAAATTTGCAGACTTGGGAGTTTTAAATGGTGGAGATCTATGATTTAAAGACAGATTATTCAACCAACCCGATTAATGTTAATAATACCACACCATGTTTTTCCTGGAAATATCGGGCCACAGATAAAAATGTCAAAATTACTCACTATCAGGTTCTGGTAGCCTCAAGTGCCACAAATTTAGAACAAAAAAAAGTTGATTTGTGGGACTCGGGGAAAGTGAAAATTGGTAAATCACCCATTACTCGATATTCGGGTGCACCGCTAAAAAGTAGAGATACTGCTTTTTGGATAGTTCGAATCTGGGATGAGAATGAAAAGATGACCCAAGCAAGTACAATTTCATCTTTTGAAATCAGCCTGCTATCGGAGAAAGACTGGTACGCTTATTGGATAGGATTTCCTGCAGGAAGACCGGGGAGGGCACTTTATTTTAGAAATGAGTACATAATAGAAAAACCGATTAAAAAGTCTCGGGCTTACGTAACTAGTTTGGGTTGGAATGAATTTTACGTGAACGGGGAAAAAGTTGGTAATAGCGTATTAAATCCAGCCCAAACGGAATTTAGTAAGCGCGTACTTTACTCGACCTATGATTTGAACTCCTTTTTAAAAATTGGCTTAAATATTCTTGGGGCAGTTGTAGCTGGTGGCTGGTATGGGACACCAAAATTTCTGGCTCAAATAGAGCTGGAATTCTATGATGGCACCCAAGATAGATTTTTCACGGCTGGACGAAATGAGAATGATAAGAATCTTTGGAAGCTTTCAGATGGACCCATTGTTGAGACAAGCATATTTGATGGAGAGGTATATGATGCAAATCGAGAAATAGATGATTGGATGTCGGCTAGCCGCAAAGGGCATAGCCTTATTTATGATGGTTCTTTTTACGTTTCAATGATTGTCAGTCGACCAGGAGGGTCACTGAATTCACAAGTTACTGAGCCAATCGAAGTTGTAAGTGAAATTAAACCAAAAGAAATTACGGAACCAGATCCAAGTATATTTGTAATTGATAACGGTCAAAATTTAGCAGGTTGGCTAAAAATAAATCTGTACATGAAAAAAGACCAAAGGCTTGTGATGCGATTCGGAGAAAATCTTCATCCAAATGGAAGAGTAAATCAAGAGAACCTCAGATTTGCGTTGGCTCAGGATACCTATATCTCAAAAGTGGATGGTGTTGTCACTTGGGAGCCCAAGTTCACTTATCATGGGTTCCGCTACGTAGAACTTGAAGGATTAGAAAAAAAACCGTCAACTGACGACTTTGCGACCCAAATTATCCGCTCTAATGTTGCTAAAACTGGAGAATTTCAATGTTCGGACTCGATTGTGAACCAAATTCAAAGTACTGTTGAGTGGACGGAAGTATCAAATCTAATCGGTGTTCCCACAGACTGCCCGCAAAGAGCTGAAAGACTAGGTTGGTTAAATGATATGACCGCACGCTGCGAAGAATTAATTTTTAATTTTGATATGTCCAAATTTCTTCCAAAGTGGCTGGACGATATAAGAGACTCTCAGGATCAAACTTCAGGCGCAATTCCTGATACCGCGCCATTTAATTTTGGGGCAATGCCTGGAGATCCTGTATGTATATCCAATGTACTTGTAGCATGGTTATTGTATAAACATTTTGGCGATAAGAAAACTCTGGAAAAAAACTTTGATAGTATGTGGCAGTGGGCTCAATATTTATCTTCAAGAGTAAATGATGGTATTTTAAACGACAGCTATATAGGTGACTGGGCGCCACCGATAAACGAGGCAATTCCTGGTAGTATTGGGACTTCGTCTGTTTCCGCAAACACCCCGGGCGCTCTTGTCTCAACGGCGCACTACATTAACATGTTGGAAATACTATCAAAGATTGCGTTAGTCTTAAAAAATGAACAACTATCTAAGGAATTGCTAGCAGAATGCTTAGTTTGCAAAAAAGCTTTCCATCAAAAGTTCTTTAATCCAGACACTGGAGGATATGGAAGTAATAACCAAGCTTGTAATTCTATGGCGCTGTATATGGATATTGTCCCAAATGACTTAAGATCCCGTGTTTTAGAAAACCTGGTGAGTGATATCGTATCTAATGAATACCACCTAACGACGGGTAATCTTGCAACAAAATATATTTTTGATGTTTTAGCCGATGGCGGGGAAACCAACATAGCGTTCAAATTATTGACACAAACTTCTTATCCTAGTTGGGGTTACATGCTCGAAAAAGGTGCAACGACTATGTGGGAAAGATGGGAGGAAGCCACCGGAAAGGGGATGAATTCCCACAACCACGCAATGTACGCTTCAATAGGATCATGGTTTTACAAATACTTGGCGGGAATAAAATTACCGGACTCGAGTGTTGGGTTTTCCAATGTTATTATAGAACCAATTTTTCCAACAGGCTTAGATTGGGTGAAGGTCGAATTAGATACAATCAAAGGAAAGATTTCAGTATCCTGGGTTAAACAATCAACCTCTATATTTTTAAAAATAAATCTCCCAATAGGCATTAACTGTGAATTAAAAATGCCTTTATTCGACAATAATTTTGACGAGTTCAAGGAATCTGGTGTTACACTTGAAAAAGTTCCAAAGTCACGAATTCAAGGCTTAAAACGTGATGATAATAAGCTTACAGTTAAGTTTGAAGGAGGCAATTATGATTTTGATATTAAGCATAAATAATTCTCCCAGATCTATTAGAAATACCTAGAATTTTACATCTTATAAAAAAGGCATTACCAAAAATGCAGAATAAAATAACTTCTATTAATATCGAGGATGTAAGGTTTCCTACTTCACTGACACTCGATGGTTCGGATGCGATGAATGAGGCTCCAGATTATTCTGCAGCCTATGTAATAATACAAACAAGCGGAGGAATGGAAGGCCATGGTCTGACTTTTACCACAGGTCGCGGAAATGAACTTTGTGTTGCTGGCATAAAATCGCTTAGTGCGATTTTAATCGATAGGGATATCGATGGACTTTTCAATGATCTTGGTGGCATCTGGAAAGACCTAACCGGTGACAGTCAACTGCGTTGGGTTGGACCTGAAAAGGGAGTTATACATCTCGCCGCTGGTGCTTTGATGAGTGGTCTTTGGGATCTTTATTCAAAAACTCTGGGAAAACCACTATGGCAAGTTTTGTCTGAAATGGATCCCAAACAAACAATAGCTTTGATTGATTGGACTTATTTAAGGGACGCACTTGATCCCGGTGCAGCACTTGAACGTCTTCAAGAGCAGCAGCCAGGCCGAAAGAAGCGAACGTCACAAATTCTCAAAATAGGTTATCCGGCCTATACTACTTCCGTAGGATGGCTCGGTTACAGTGATGAAAAAATGCGAACTCTCTGTCAAGGTGCTTTAGACCAAGGCTGGACCCACTTCAAAATGAAAGTGGGTGGCGATCATCAAGATGATTTGAGACGCGCTTCGATCTTGCGTGAAATGATTGGCCCAAAATTAAAACTGATGATGGATGCTAATCAGGTATGGGGAGTCGATGAAACAATAAAAAAAATGGGTGATCTGGGTAAGTATGACCCTTGGTGGATTGAGGAACCTACAAGTCCAGACGATATTCTTGGGCATGCTAGAATTGCAAAAGAGCTGGCACCAATAAAAGTAGCCACAGGTGAGCATTGTCATAACGCGGTAATGTTTAAGCAGTTTCTGCAAGCCAATGCTATATCGTTTTTACAACTGGATAGTTGTCGCTTAGCTGGACCAAACGAAATACTGGCTACTCTACTTTTAGCAGATAAATTTGGAATTCCCGTATGCCCGCATGCTGGTGGCGTTGGACTATGCGAATACGTTCAACATATTTCTATCTATGATTATATTGCCGTGTCTGGCTCTTTAGAAAATAGAGTTTTGGAATATGTCGATCATCTACATGAGCATTTTGTTGATCCAGTTAAAATGCAAGATGGGCATTACATGCCCCCAACAGAGCCTGGGTATTCGATTACGATGAAGCAAGAAAGCATAAAAAAATTTCGCTATCCCGATGGTCTTGCGTGGAGGGAATAACCATTTCACAAGATTTACCACCGCGCGTTGCGCCCAATACGCCCATCGAAATGCCTAAATTTGGGTTTGGTGCAGCCCCTATTGGTGATTTATTTATCGAGACCTCTGAAGCAGAAGTTCAATCAACATTAGTTACAGCTTGGGATCTGGGAGTGCGATATTACGATACTGCACCTTGGTATGGGCATGGTTTGAGCGAACATCGATTGGGAAGCTTGCTACGTCAGCATGATAGAAAGGCATACTACCTTTCCACTAAAGTAGGTCGTGTCTATAAGCCAGTACCACGCGGGCAAGAAAATAGGATACAGTGGTTAGGGGGGCAAAACTTTGAAGTTACGTATGATTATAGCGCCACGGGATTCGCAGCATCTTATGCCCAGAGCCAGTTACGCCTTGGGCAGAGTTCAGTTGATGCCCTAGTTATTCATGATTTAGATCAAGGATATCATGGAAAAAAATTTGAAACCTATCACAAACAACTCAGGGAAAGTGGATTATCCTACCTTTATGATTTAAAATCTTCAGGAGAGATCTCTTCAATCGGGATGGGTATAAATTCGTTAGTAGATTTCGATTTTTTTGCAGGGCATATTGATTTAGATTTTTTTCTAGTCGCTATGCCCTATACGCTACTTGATCAAAATTCACTGGATACCGCGATGAAAAAATGTATCGAGCGCGGTATTAGAGTTGTTCTAGGATCTCCATTCGCCTCTGGCTTGTTAACAAACCCAAAAAATCCTAGTG
>MDSW01025096.1_pt1 | contig 12659 bp, 12 predicted proteins | sample 811171 | NCBI WGS metagenome assembly MDSW01 (sample SAMN05326641, study PRJNA326480) | marine metagenome | isolation source: seawater | place: Atlantic Ocean: North West | collected 2012 | reverse complement strand
TTTTCATAATCAAATTTCAACTATAATGAAGTAGTTTTTTAAATGGAAAAATATGAAAAAAAATTTTACTGTAATTGCAGCAGGTGGATTAGGAACACGCTTAAAAAACTATAAAAATAACGAATATACAAAAGTTTTAATACCTATTGGGGAAACATCCATGATTTCTCAACAAATTAAGCAACTTAAAAATTGGGGATATGAAAATATCGTTATTGTTACCAATCCAGAGTTCGATAAATTAATTAAAGAAGACGTTAAAGGTAATTTCCCAAATGAAAATATTGAATTTGTAATTCAGAGTGAACAATTAGGGATAGCTCATGCCTTAAAGCAGGCAAAACCAGCCATTGATGAGGGATCTCAAATTTCATTTATTTTAGGTGATAATTTTTTTGGAGTTAATCCTTTTGCAAACAACAAATCAATTTACTCAGATAATTCAGCAGCTTTAGTTTTAAAAAAGGTAAACAACCCCGAAGATTTTGGTGTTGCAGTTCTAAAAAATAATAATATTGTAGATTTAATTGAGAAACCCAAAAAGTTTATATCAAAATTTGCAGTGTTGGGTTTTTATAAATACGAATATGAATGTTTTGAAATTATTGATACTCTTAAAAAGTCTGACAGGGGAGAATATGAAATTACTGATCTAAATAAAAAGTATTTAAATCTTAGTAAGATAAATTACAGTATATTTGATTCTTGGTGGATTGATGCTGGGACGCCTGAAAGAATTGAAGAGTTATCTCAAAAGCTAATTTAGAGGTTCTAATTTTTGGAAGTAAAAAAATAAATAAGAAATAATTAGTAGATAAGATAAGAAAGCTAGATTAGCCAAAGTCTCAAAAGTAATTGTTGCTGCAATGATTAAAAATACAATGATATTTAAACCTATAAACAAATAAAGTATTCTTCTTACCGATAAACCTTTTTTTAGCAATCTATGAGAAATATGGTCTGTACCACCTGTTGTTGGTGAAATATTGTTTTTTATCCTATGAAAAAAAACTGTTAGAAAATCTAAAATTGGTATAGTAAAAAACAAAAATACTGGTGCAATTGTATTATAAAGTTGTATATCTGCAGTTGGATTCCATTTAAAAAGTATGCTGATAAAACCGAATACAAATCCAATGAACAAGCTGCCTGAATCTCCCATATATATTTTTGCAGGTGGATAATTAAATAAAATAAATCCAGATATTGCAGCAAATAGAACAAAACTTATATCTGCTAAGTAATTTTGATTAAAAACAAAAGAGAGCACGGTAATTGCTAAACAAATAAAACTACAATTTATAGCTGCAAATCCATCCATGTTATCTATAAAATTTATCGAGTTCATTAAAGTTACAACCCAAAAAATTGTAAAGACAAAATTAACTAAACCTCCAAAATCAATACCTAGAAATATTTCTAAATTTATTTTTTGATCAAGTATATAAATTGGTAAACTCACAAAAATTAATTGAAAAGATAATTTTAGTTTCCAATTCAGGTTATAAAAATCATCTAATACGCCTAATAATGAAATTGCTAGAGCAAAAATTGATATATTCACAATTTCAGGATCCGCTTCTCCTAGAAGTCTTACTGAAATAAAAAAACTTATCGCCATAGCAACACCGCCAAGTGGAACTATATTGAAATCATTTAAACGCTTTTGAGTATTTTTAGATTTTGCATAATTTGATATATATTTAATCAATAAAAAACACAGTATTGCTGAAATGAGAAAAGAAGAAACAGAAGCTATATAAACAGATACTTGAAAGTCGTTAAATAAATTCATAATATAGTTCTTTGAATTTGTTTGATATCGCTTCTACTGAATAATTTTCTTCAATAACCTGGGCAGCATATTCATGATTTAGTTCGTATTCTCCATTTAAAAAATTGTTGATTCCATCAACGTATAAATCAATATTATTTTTCTTGATTAAAAGACCGTACTGTGTTTTATTTATAATTTCATTCATTCCTGGGATATCGTTTACAATGCAATAAAGTCCTGAATATATGCTTTCCAACAATACTCGTGAAAATCCTTCGTGGTAGCTAGGTTGAATTAAAATATCAAAATTATGTAATTTTTCTTGTACATTTATTTCCCCAAGATAATTTATATTAGGGTTATTTTTCAGCTCTTCAAATTCTTTAAGGTTTAAACTACTTTTATTACCAAAATCTGGTTTTCCTGCAATATGAAAACTAATATTTTTATTTTCTTTCATACGATTGGCGATAGCTAAGTATTCATAAATACCTTTTTCTCTCATTAATCTACCAACAAAAATAATTTTATTTTTTTTGATTTGCTGTTCCTTTTGTTTAAATACTTCAGTATTTAAACCACTTCCTTCAATAATTTTTACATTATTCTTATAGTTTGAATAACTTAAAAAATCTGAATAATTAGTCTTGTTTTGAAAAATTATCGTATCAACTTTCTTGTTTATTTTATAATTTACAAATGGTTTAATTAAACCTTTTAATATGTTCCCAAGCAAAGTATTACCAAATAAAAAACCAAGTCCTGTTATAGAAACTATTACTTGAAATTTTTTTTTAAAAAAAAAGGTTGAAAATAAGAACAAAAATAAAGATTTAATAGTAAATATATGTAATAAAGAATTTGATTCAATATTTTTCAGTATTTTTCTTAAGTTAAGTATTCCATTTAAATCCAAGATTTTTTTGTTATTTATTTGCCAATCAATAAAATTTTCATATGTTCGATCAATTTCAGATTTACTATCTCCATGTGGACAAATAGAAGTGATGTTAAAGTACTCTTTTAAATAGTTGACCATATCTGCTCTTGATCTTTGCAGTATCCAATCTGAGTGAGCAATAAAATAAATCACTAATATTATTATAAAGTTATTGAAAGGTTATCATCAAAATATGAACATTGTTGTTATTGGTGTTGGTTATGTAGGTTTAGTTTCAGGATTAGGCTTAGCAAAATTAAAACACAACATTCAATTTCTAGATATTGATGTATCAAAAATAGATTCTTTAAAAAAACACCAGCCACCTTTTTTTGAACCTGAATTGTCAGATTATTTGAATAATAAAGAAATTTTATGCAATGTCAGTTTTTCTAGCGAATATAAAAATATAGCCTGGGATAATGTAGACATTGTAATGGTTTGTGTTCAAACTCCATCACTTGAAAGCAATCAGATAGATACAAGTTTTGTTAGTAAAGTCTTTAAGTCTTTAGAAAATTATATAAACGAAAATACTGTAGTTTGTATAAAATCGACCATACATCCAGAGGCTCTTGAAAAAATATTTGCGGATTCAAGCTTTGATGATAGTCGGATTGTTTTTAATCCAGAATTTTTAAGAGAAGGATCGGCTTTCACTGACTTTTTTCAACCTGACAGAATTGTCATTGGATCAACTAACAAAGAAAATGCAGATAAAGTCGGATCATTATATGTGGATTTAGATACAGAAATCTTGTATACAGATCCCATAAGTTCTCAATTAATTAAATATCTTTCTAATGCCTATCTACCATTAAGATTATCTTTTGTAAACGAGGCTTCACAAATTATAAGTGTAATGGGAGGCAATCTACAAGAAACTCTGAAAGGTGTAGGGCTAGATACTAGAATTGGACAAAACTATTTTAGACCTTCACCAGGCTGGGGAGGCTCCTGTTTCCCAAAAGATGTTGCTGAAATAAACTCAATTATCAAGTCTCATAATTTAATTTCACCTTTAATTTCAAATATAAACAAATCTAATTCAAACCATCAAGAATGGTTTGCAGACTATTTAATAAATTTTAAAAATGAAAAATTATTTGAAAATATATTTTTAATAGGAATTGCGTTTAAAGATAACACCGATGACTTAAGGCATTCTCCTACAATTTCAATATATAAAATCCTTGATTCAAAAAGCCAATCAGTTCATATATTTGACTTAGATAATTTCCAATATAATGACTCAGAAATTAAACAGAATTTTCTTGAAAAGTCTTTAATTGTTGAAATGTATCCTATTGGAACCAACCTTAGAGCAAAAGTTCAGGAAGAGTTAAAAGCTATAGATGAATTTGTATATATAAAGTTTTGGGAGTAAAAAATTAATTATTTAATAACAGGAGGTGCTGGTTTTATTGGTTCGAATCTAATTGAAAAAATCATTACAGAAGCAGATAAAGTTATAGTAATTGATAATTTAATTACAGGAGATGCAAAAAATATTGCTAAATTTCAAAAAAAAGAAAATTTTAAGTATATTCAACATGACATTCAAGAGAGCATATATCTTGATGACAAAATTGATTATGTAGTTCATCTTGCAAGCTGTGCAAGCCCTAAAGCTTATGCTAAATATCCAATTAACACTTTAAAGTCTGGAAGTATTGGGACTATAAATGCACTTGGTATAAGTAAGCAACACGACGCAAAATTTTTTCTAGCCTCAACTTCTGAAATCTATGGAGATCCAGAAGTAAGTCCACAAAGTGAAAACTATTGGGGAAATGTAAACACATTAGGTCCTAGGAGTATGTATGATGAATCGAAACGTTTCGCTGAATCAGCAGTACATGCTTATGTCCAAACTCATGGTATTACAGGAAATATTGCAAGAATTTTTAATACTTATGGTCCCAAAATGCAAATAAATGATGGCAGGGTAGTAACAAACTTTATCTATCAGGCTTTACATGGAAATGATATTACAATTTATGGAACAGGTGAACAAACACGTTCTTTTTCATATATAGACGATACTGTTGATGGCATTTTAAAAATAATGTCAAATTCTAATTCAGATGTTTTTAACGTAGGTAATGATAATGAAATTTCTATAAAGTACTTAGCTGAAAAGATACTAGAAATTACTAATTCAAACTCTAAGATAATTTATAAAGATTTACCAAAAGATGATCCAAAACAAAGAAAGCCTGATTTAACTAAGATTAAAAATAAGTTTAATTATGAACCAAAGTTTTCATTGGAAGAAGGATTAAAGATTACAATTAGTTGGATTGAAAAAAAATTATAAATAATTTTTTAATCTGTCGTTTAATGTTGACAAAGAGTGTCTTTCAAGCTTTTTATCTAGATAATTAAAGTATTTAAATGCTTTTTCAATAGGCATTGTATACAGCTCATTTAACTTGTGCGTCAAATCTTTAACATCTTGAAATTTAAAAAAGTCATCATAAAAAAATAAATTAAAATCTTCATTCCTATAAAAATTAATTATTTGCGAAGAGAGAGTTTCTAAAACAGATTTATCAAAAAATCCGTTTTGAGCACAATTGAAATGAATATCATAATTTTTTAATAATTCTGGTAATTTATAATATTCAACTTTTCCAAGGAAATTTATATTATCCTGAGGATAAGTTTTTTTTAATTCATTAAGATAATGTTTATCTTTTTCATTTAAGGTACCTCCGATAATATCCAATTTAGATTCTTTAAATTTTGAATTTAGAAATGATTCAATTGCAATTTCCAGATTTTTTGATTTAGAAATTCTTGACAAAATTAAAAAATTTTCATATTTTAATTTTTCCCTTCTATCCTTAAAATTTTTTAAATCAATAGCATGTCCAATGACATTGACTTTGTGTGAATTAAAGGGAAAAGAATTCTTAGAGGCAGTAACTATATTTTCTGAAGCTAACATGCTTAAAAATAAAATAATTTTTTTTATTCCAAATTTAGGACCTGGATGTGTGAACCATAAAGTAGTTTTAATTTTATTTTTACTTAATAAATAATATCCTATCACAATTGATATTGGTGACATATGAGAGAAGCATCGTTCGTATGTATTATTTTTAAGTAAGTGCTTTAGTGTTTTGTAAAAATATATATATTTGTATATTTTTCCACTATTTTTTCTTGGACCAAAAACATTTACTGAGTTTGAAAAGTTAGGTTCAGAATCTTTTCTTAACGTAATTACGTCCACATGTTCATAGGCTTCAGATATTTGGTCAATCCATTTAATTGCGAAACCTAAAGATGTATCATTTTCATCAACTGCAAGATTAAAGTAAAGTAATTTTTTATTCATAAACTTTTTCCTCGATCTTTTTCCAATTGTTAGTAAATCTGTTTTTTCCAGATAACTTACTGCTAAGAGCTATTGCTTTTTCTTCTAAGCTTTTTTGTATTTCATTATCGTTTAAGAAGTAATGAAGTTTTTTTTGAAAGTCTTTAGAGTCATTTAATTTATATAAAATTGTTCCACCATACTTACCAAATGGATCACTTATTCCTTGTATATTGCTTGCAAGACTTGGAATTCCACATAAACTACTTTCAATTAAAACTCTTGGTAATCCCTCATAGTTACTAGCCATGAGTAATAATCTTGAAGATGAATAAATCTTTGATAAATCTTCAGGTTGTTGACTATCTAAAAACTGTATATTGTTTATATTATTTTTATTAATATAGTCATTGCATTCATTGAAGTAATCTAAATTTTGTATTTCCCCGACTATTAAAAGCTTCTCATGCAAATTGTATTTTTTACTGTATTCATGAAAATTCTTTATTAAAAATAGCACTCCTTTTCTTGGAATAATATTTCCTACGTATATTAAGCCTTCTCTTTCAATTTCAACAGGTTTATAAATTTTATAATCAACCCAAGCAGGAAATATCAAAAAGTCTTTATCATATTTATTACTTAATGTTTTAGTATATTCCCCTTCTACTCCTCGAATAAAATCACAGTTTTTATATGCGTAATTTGATAAAAACTTTAAAAATATTTTTATCATGAATTTAAATTTAAAAACTCTTTGGTTTAATAAAAGATTCAGAAAGTCCCCATGGTGTTCTATGACAATTTTAAATTCACGCTTATAAATTTTTTTTATAATAGTTGGAAGAAGTGCAGCAATTGGATCTTTTGCAGAAATTATATCTATATTGTTTTCGTCACAAAATCTTTTTAAATGACCGAAATTTAAAAAATAGAACTTTAGATATTTTGAAATTAAAGTGCTTGGTCTTTTAATGTAGTTAATTGTGACATAGTCGTGGTTTACTGTTTTGTTCTCATGTCCGTAAGTCATTACGAACATAGAAAAATTTTTTGATAATTCTCTAAATTTCAAAATATTTGAATTATTTAAGTTTTCTCCATAATTGGTTGTTCCATAAAATAATAAATTTTTCATTATTGAAACACCTTTAGATATTCTTGAAAATTCTTACTTTCATCAAATTTATTTTGCAACAAATATTTTGCATTTCCAATCTTTTCATTTTGCAGATCTTTATTGTCTATAATTTTATGAATCAGTTGGTATAAATATGATGAACTTGGTTTTTTCCCTTCAATTAAGTCTAAAATTAAACCATTTTTCCCGTCTTCAAGAATTTCATTAGATCCACCTATTGGAGTTGATATAACTAATAATTCGTAATTTATTGCTTCTAATAAAACATGAGGTAAACCTTCGTAGCCAGATGCTTGTATATATATGTGTGATTTTTTGTAGTATTCTTTAAGTTCTAAAGGATTCTTTTGTCCAGTTAAGGTTATGTAATTATCTAAATTTAAATTTAAAATTTTTTCATTTAGTTCATCATATAAATCTCCACTTCCGACTATAAATAAGTGAAATTTTATATCAGCTAGTCTCAACAAATTCATTGCATCAATTATTGTGTCGATATTTTTCCATGGTGCTAATCTCCCCACAGTGATTAAATTAATGACATTTACATCTTTATTAATTTTTTCATTAATATCTGAGATAGTTGTACCATTGTAAATAACTTTTAGCTTTTCACTGTCCACACCCCATGATTCAACAACTTTACTCAAATGTATTGAGGGTGTGATGACAAGGTCTGCCTTAGTAGCAGTCCAACCTCTTGAAAATTTAGCAATTTCAATATGGAGATTGTGAGAGTTTTGTTGAAATTCATCAAAAGAATCTTCAACAATTCCTCTGTTTCTCCCTCTTTCCCAAGCCCAATCACCTACAATTTTTCTAATTAATTTTTTCCTTAAAAACAAATTCGCAATATATGATTCCATTGGAAGGCCGTTTACAAAAATATATTTAGCTCCAAATCCATTTTTAATTATTTTATAAATTGTTTTTATCCATCTAATAATTAAATTTTGACGTCTAATTATTCTTACTACTTTGTAATTAAGCTCATCCTCAATTTTTTCATCACTTAAGCAAACTACGATTACTTCATGACCATTTTTAGAGAGAATATTTGCTATTTTGGGAACAAAACTTGCTGGCCCTCCAATATCTGGAGGAAATATTCCAACAGTTATTAGTACTTTCAAAGACTTATTTGCTTATAATCAATTATTTCTTTTATCATTTCAGGGATACTCATGCTTGGCTTATAACCAGTTGCATTTACAATTTTTTCGATTGATGGAGTTCTTCTCATTGGGTCTTCAAATTTATCTCCATAAACTTCTTTATGAGGCTTATAAACTATTTCTGAATTTGAATTGGTTTCTTGGATTATTAAATCGGCAAGGTTTCTTATTGAAATTTCTTCTGTTTGCCCGATATTGAATATTTCTCCATATAACTCTTTTTCAGCTAGTAAACAGAAATAATTTACAACATCATCAACCCAAGTAAATGATCTAGTTTGATTACCATTTCCATGTATTAAAATTGGCTCATCTCTTAATGCTGCTTCAATAAATTTAGGAACAACCATTCCATATTCTGACAATTGATTTTTACCAATGATATTAAAAAGTCTTACAATTATCGGTTTAAGATTTCCATCATTATATTCTGACAAAGCCAAAAATTCGTCGATTAATTTAGATGCAGCATATGACCACCTTAACTTTGTTGGTGGACCAATTAAGCTCTTTGACTCTTCTGTCCAAACGGGATCTTCTGAAACTCCATAAACTTCCGAGGTTGAAGTAATGAGGATGGGTACATTATTTTTTTTACAAGATTCAATAATTTTATGCGTTCCTTCAATATTTGTTAAAAGTGCTTTGCTGACATTATCCATTATGTACTTAACACCGACCCCTGCTGCTAAGTGGAAGCAAAAATCAATGTCAACCAATAAAGAGTCAAGATTATCACAATCTTCAACTCTCTTATTTACTAAATTAACTTTGTTTTTATCTACATATGCTTCAATATTTTCTAATTTTCCAGTTGAAAAATCATCTATAATGCAAATGTGCTCGGTCCCATTGGAAATAAGTTTTTTAATTAAGTTGGAGCCAATAAATCCTGCTCCACCTGTTATCAATACTTTTTTTAATTTATTGCTCATAATCATACTTAAATTTTATATTTTTAAGAGTTGAAGAATGTTCTATGTACCACTCAACCGTATTTCTTATGCCATCTTCAATACTTGTAGTAGGTTCCCAGTTTAATAAATTTTTTGAACGATCTAAGCTTGGAAGAACAATATCAACATCTTTATAAGCTCTTTCTTTTATAGATATTTTTGCTTTTTTTTCTAAACTATTCTCAATGACTTTTATAACATCATTCAAAGACCAAGTTTGATTAGATCCTAAATTAAATGTTCCGGAATTCTCAAAACTTATAATTTTCATTAATCCATCAACTATATCCGAAATGTAAGTAAATGATCTTCTTTGATTCCCATCTCCATAAAGAATTAAATCTTCCTCATTGAATATCCAATGAATAAATCTCAATATAGACATATCGGGTCGACCATATGGTCCATAAACCGTGAAGAATCTTGGAATTTGAATAATCGTATCTGTTTTTTCTAATATATTTTTTGCTAAAGTTTCTCCAAAAAATTTTGTTGATGCGTAAACAGATGGTGGATGAGATAATTCATCTTGGTTTTCAACCGCTAACTTACTTCCAGTATCTCCATAAATAGATGAAGTAGATGCCAATATAAATCTTGGAATTTCAAATTCTTTTACCTTTAAACTCAAATTTGCTGTTCCCAGAGTATTGTCTATCAAATATTTTTCAGGATCAGCAAAGCTTTGTCTAACCCCAGCTCTTGCACCGAGGTGAACAATGGTTGTGCAATCGTTAAAAATTTCACTATTTTCAACTAAATCACTTTCTTTTGAAAAATTTATTTGTTTAAATTCGAAATTTTCTAAGTTGTTAAGTTTATCTAGTCTTATTTTTTTTAGATTGTTGTCATATGCATTATTTAATGAATCGATACCAATAATTTTGTAAGTATCACTTAATGTGTTAATTAAATTAAAACCTATAAAGCCACAAGAGCCAGTGACAATTATTTTTTTCACTATCAAATTCTAACCCCTTTAAAGATTACTATTGGATTTATTATTTGATATTTCATAATTCTATTACTATTCATATTATGCTTAAATTTATTGGCCATGCTGGTTTTATGTATTCCACAAATAATGAAATATTATTAATGGATCCATGGATGTCTAAAAATGGTGCATTTGATTCATCATGGTATCAATTCCCATCCAATCATGATCTTGGAGATGATATAAGGCAAGAGATTAATTCAACTTCAAAAGAAGTTTATATATATATTAGCCATGAACATAAAGATCATTTTGATGTTGATTATCTAAAAACATTAAATTTATCCAAAATAAATTTTATTACACCTAAATTTAGAAGAGATCATGTAGCATCAGTCTTAGAAACGTTAAATCCAAAATCTGTCACAACACCTATTGACTCTGAAGTTTTAAAAATTGGGAAAATGGAAATTAGACTATTTCTTGATGATCAAGAAATAGTGAGGGACTCTGCCATTGGGTTGATAGATTTTGAAAATGACTTTACGTTTTTAAATTTAAATGATTGTAAAGTTTATGACCGTGTTGATGAATTAAAGTCTATTTTTAAAAAGTTTGACGTATTTACTTGTCAGTTTTCAGGAGCGGTTTTCCACCCTGTTTGTTATGATTATCCAGAAAAAAAATATAAGGAAATTTCTGAGTCAAAAGTCAATGGCAAATTTAGCTCCGTTAAAAACTTAATTTCAAAATTTGAACCAAACCTGTATGTTCCTGCTGCAGGACCTCCGGTCTTTTTAGATCCAAATTTAATATCGATAAATTATGAAGAAGTAAATATATTTTCATCTCCATTTAAGTTTAAAAATTATTTGTTAGAAGAATTACCAGCCCTTAATGTAGAGGTTCCAGTTCCGGGTTCATCATTTACAAAAATAAAAAACAAAATGGGAATTGAGCATCCAATAGCAAATCCTGAATCTTTATTTGATAAGGATACTATTGAAAACTATGCAAATGAATATAGCTATATTTTTGAAGAAAGAGAAAATCAAAAAAAGAATTATGAACCTCAAGATGTTCAAAATAGATTGTACGATGAACTGAATTCAAAATTAAAAAATTTCAAAATTGAACAAAATATGGATGTTTGTATGGAATTTAGTTTAGATGAAATTAAAGATAGTTCTATAATTATTGATTTTGAAAATAAGTCTATAAGTATAGAAAATAAAAATAGTGTTGATTCATCTTCCTCATATGAAATCAGTTGTTCTGTAGGAGATATAGGAAGGTTATTGGATGGATATTTAAATTGGGAAGATTTTATGCTTTCTTTTAGACACAAATTGAAAAGAACCCCAGACATTTATCAAGTAGCTATTAACGGATTTTTAACAATGGAAAAAGAGGATGTTCCTGACTTTGTTGATAATTTGATGAGACTTCAAAACCAAAGAGAAAGAATTACCGTTGAAGCTGGTGGAGTTCTCTATTCAATTGATAAATTTTGTCCTCACCAAGGAAGTGATTTGATGACACATCAGATAGAAGATGATAGGTATTTGATTTGTCCAAAACATAGGTGGACTTTTGATCTTGAAAATGATGGGAATGCTGTCGGTGTTGATGCAACTATTAATGCAGTGGATCTTGATGGTGATGGTTCTTAAATAAATTGTCCAGTTCTAAAACTACTCATTTAGTAATAATTCCTACATACAACGAAAAAGAAAATATTTATGATTTTATAAATGAACTATGTAATTTTGATATATCAGTTCTGATTGTTGATGACAACTCTCCAGATGGAACGGGCGAAATCGTAAAAAAACTTTCATCAGTAAGTAATCAAATTAATCTTTTAAGCAGAAATTCTAAGCAAGGTCTTGGTTCTGCATACAGGGACGGATTTAAATGGGGGATTGAAAATCAATACAAATATTTTATACAGATGGATGCTGACTATTCACATCGTTTTGAAGATTTAGTTCATTTATTAGCTGAATCACACTTACAAGATGTTGTAATTGGCAGCAGATATATCAATGGTGGAGGTAGTGTTGGCTGGGATATGAAAAGAAAATTGCTCTCTATAGCTGCAAATAAAATATCGCGTATAATTTTAAAATCTAACATTAATGATATGACAAGTGGATTTAGATGTTATTCTGATCATGCACTTTCTTTGATTAATTTCCAAAACACTAATTCTGATGGTTACTCTTTTCAAATAGAAATGAGTCTCAGATCAATTGAAAACAAATTATCCATTAAGGAAGTTCCAATCATTTTCAACGAAAGAAGACTTGGTAAGTCAAAAATGTCTAAAAGAATAGTTCTTGAAGCTTTGTTGTTTTTGGCTAATAATGGAGTTAAAAGATGGCTAAATATAAAAATCAGTTAAT
>MDSW01097976.1_pt1 | contig 12660 bp, 9 predicted proteins | sample 811171 | NCBI WGS metagenome assembly MDSW01 (sample SAMN05326641, study PRJNA326480) | marine metagenome | isolation source: seawater | place: Atlantic Ocean: North West | collected 2012 | reverse complement strand
GGAAGAGGGTTTTTACCACACGCTGTACCAACAGCCCTGAAAGCTTTTTTCTTCCCAATCTGTTGCGAAAGGTCTGAATAAGAGGTTGTTTTACCATAGGGAATTTTTAACATTTCCTCGTAAACAGCTACTTGGAAATCTGATGCTAGTAATTTATATTCAAGATCAAAAGTCTGTCTGCCTTCAAAGAAATACTGATTGAGTTGAAGGATAATATCTTCAAATTTATCAGAGTTTTTTTTTGCTTTTAATTCTTTAAAGTCGGGATCTGTAAAAGATAAAGATATAAGATTCTGTTCATCTGCTAGAAGACCAATTTTTCCAACTGGAGTCTTAATAAAAGATTTAAATAGAGACACTCATTAATCCTTCCATACTTTAGTGTCTGGGTTAGCAGCATTTTTTTCATGCTCACCTCTGGTTAAAGTGTAGCCTGAAACTAATGCAAGTGCTGAACCAAAAGCAATGATACAGATTGGAATATACCATAAGGCTAAGTCGGCAAGAACCTCATTAGGAACAATGCCATTAAGTTCATTTCTTATAACAGAGCTTTCAGGAAACGAAATTAAAGATAATATAATTCCAGCAAAGGTTAAGCCAAAACCGCTTACTGCCTTGTCTGCAAAACTTCTAGCTGAAAAAAGGATACCCTCTTCCCTTCTGCCGGTTTGTAATTGTATATCTTCAACTAGATCCATTAACATTGATGCAAGGGTTGCAAATACCACTATTGCAGAAGCTACATTTATCACTACATGTATACATAAAACGGGCAATAAATAAGGACTTCCATTTTCAGGAAATAAGGAAGTGCCGTACGTTAGGTCTACATAACGAAGAGCAAAAGGAAGTGCTGCAAAGATAATTTGAAAAGACCAAATAGACATAACCGTTTTTTTCTTACCAAATCTATCTGTAAAGATAGGAGCTGCAAAGATAGCAATGATAGGTGCAAGATATAAGCACAGTCCTCTAGTAAGCATCTCATCAAGGTTTAGGCCCCAAAAATAACTATCAAAATAAATAGCAAACGCTGCCTCAATCCCGCCGGCAAGAGCTGCCAATAAACCTGAAAAAAATAAAAACATATATGAGCGATTTGCCAATAATGTTTCTTTTACTTCCTTCATGGCCTTTGAAAAAGTCATATTCTTTCTCTCTGGAGGTTCTATTAAATGTGGAATATGTTTTTGCGTACCCAGACTTGTAACAATGATACCTATAAAGATGAGTATTGCCGCTACAAGACCATATTCAGACCAGGCCTCAGGATTAAATCTTCCGTCTGAAAAATTTTCCGTTACATTCGAAGGACCGAACCAAAACCAAACAAGATTATAGGTTGTCAATCCACCAAACCATCCAAAGAAATACCTAAATGACATCAAAGAGGTTCTTTCTACATAACTATCGGTCAATTCAGGTCCCAATGATATTGAAGGAACTTCATAGAAAGTTATAAAAACCCTAATTATTATTGCGCAAACCAAGAGGTAGCTAAACAACTCCCAGTCAGTTAAAGATTCAGGGGGTGTCCATAGAAAATAATAGGTAATGGCTACTGGCAAAGCTGCTGCATACATAAAAGGGTGCCTTCTACCCCATCTTGACCTTGTTCTATCTGAGTAATAACCCACCAATGGGTCAGTAATTGCGTCTGCTATTAAAACTAGATTTAGGGCTAGACCTGCCATCCAGGCAGGTAATCCTAAAACGGAACTATAAACAAATAAAACAAAGTAACTAAAACCATTATTCTTGATCCCAAAAGAGATCGATCCAAATCCATAAAAAAACTTGGTTTTAAAATCTAATTTACGTTCCTGAATTTTTTCTTCCATGACAGCTAAGTCCTAAATGAGTTTTACATATAGTTAACATATATTGGAGAGGACCATGCTCTCTCTTCTGAAAGAGATAAGCAATCATCATCTTTATCTGTTCTAGAATCACCATAACAGATATTTACCTTAATACATTCACCATTTTCATCATAAGTGCATCTTAAGTTATCTGCATTTACTACTGGAGAAGGTTCTTGAATGGCCCTTACATAATATATTGAATCTCTAGCATTATTTTCAAAATCGTCATCAGAAAATTCTACTTCACAACCCTCTTGACTTGGCTTGCAGTTGAAGGTTTTCCATGTATCTTGAATTAAATTATCTACTAATTCATTTTTTGAAATTTGTGGTGTGATCTTAATAATTTCAATTCTAGAAATATTCTTTCTTGTATCTGATGGGTTGTAACATTCATTTTTACAAATGCGTTCTATATCTGACTCAGTAATATTTGTTGCAGAGTAATCAGGGCAACCTGGTTTTTGCTCGAATGCTCCAACTGCTTTTATTTTGAATATTGGATTAATTTTTTGATTTACTGTACTTCCCATTGGAACCAAAGAATTTCCATTAATTAAATCAAACCAAAGTAATATCCTGTCCCCACTTGTTCCATAAGTTTCTTTATTACTCAAGCCCTGCCAGATTGATTCTCTGTCCCGTCCATTAGAATGAACTGCAGCTAGGCCACCTGTAGTAAAGAATGAAGCCTCCCTTTCAGCCTCAAATGAACCAAATCCTGTCCTAAGGCCAAGTAAAGGCTCGTTACTTAAGTCAACAGACTTATCAGAGGCTTCTTCAATGGGATAGAGGATATTGCCAATATATTCATGGCTAGGGCCATTTGCTTCTGTAGTCACAAATCTATCAATTTCTTTGTAACCAGTTCCGGGTCTCGCTCTGTGGTTATCACTAGAAGCTATGAATCCAAAATTGAAACGTAAGGGCTTTTGTTGATCAAAGTTTGAAATAGCTAATCCATATTGAGCTGAATTAGCAGGTCTATAATTAAAAGAAGGTATAAAACAATCTGTGCATTGACCTGAATTGAGCCAATCCTCAATTTTAACTCCCGGTACAGTTAAGTGGCCGGCCACACCCATAGCTGCATAGTTCTTCCTAGCTTGCTCTGCCCTTATAGAACATTCATTTTCAGAAAAATTATTATTGAGACATCTTTCTTGGATAATTTCTCCTGCCCTCCAGCAACTTGGTAAATAATCTTGTGTAGGGCTAGGACACACCAGATCTCCTTCATCATTCTCAACTAACGCTCTCCAAGGTCTATATTCTTCTGAGTTACCATGGCCAGACATAACTTCAAAAAGGATTTGTAGGTTCTCATCATGGAAATCTGCTTCCAGTTGCTTGTCTAGAGATGATGCGGGGGGTGTGTAAAAACCCCAAGTATTTCCATGAGGTATGACTATTGTTGGATAATTTAATTCTCTAAGCTTAGAAAATAAATCTTCAGGTGTATCAGCAAATTCGTAACAATCATCTCCCAATAAATTAGAAGGGATTCCTTCTTCACAAATCTTTGAATTTCCGAGCTCATCTGAAAAAGCTATGAAATTAAAATATCTATGTCTATTTTCAAAGTCTAGTAGTGCTACAGGTCTAAGCTGTTTAGATTGCTCAGGTAAAGTGCCTCTCATTCCATTAGTTGCAATACCTCCTGCTCCAATAGGCCTTTTTGGAACTCTATCTTCTTCAACATCACGAAACATGACGTTTTTATGACCATAATGATTTTTTGCAGTATCACCTACTTGTGTCCATTCGAAACCTAAAAAAGTAACTAGGTCAGGCTCCTTTTCATCTGTTGGTTTATTGCAATTTCTAACTGCATCCTTAATAGATTTCCATTTTCTTGGCGTAAGTGCTTCTGCATGATCAGTAGTTACCCAGAAATCTAAATTTGCACAAAACCTTGCAAAGTCACAGGCGTCAGAAATTGGATGAGGTCCCTCTCCATTTAAAATAGGTAAACTCCATAAAAACGCGTCTGTTGAATAGGTAGTATGAACATGAGTATCTCCAAATAATATTTGCTTTTCTCTATTAAAAGGTTTTTGAGACTCATATTTCTGATCTATCAGGGATCTAGGAAGTTCAGAGTTAATTGAATCACCAGGTCCTTCTAGTTTTCCATAAAGGTCTAAATAAATACCAGAAGTATAGATTCCAAAAATAATAATTAGAGTTCCAAAAAATCCATATAGATAGCGCATAACTTAATTTTTATTCTTTTTATCTGCTGTGTCGATAAATTCTTGCATGAAATCTCTATCTTTTTTTGAACCAAACAAATCATTCACTGAAAAATTATTAGACTCAAAAGATTTAGAATTACCTTGTTGGAATAACGAAATATGAGGGTATTTGAAGAAGGAAATCAAAAGACCTCCTGCAATAAATCCGCCTATATGAGCAAAGTATGCAACTCCCCCTCCTGCTGCAAATGAAGCACTAAAAAATTGACTGACTATCCAAACTGATAGAACTATGAATGCAGGAACTTTGATGACCGTTATAAAAATAAAAAGCCATAAAAGTACATTCACATTAGCCTTAGGGTGAAGCAATAGATAAGCACCTAAGATACCTGCGATTGCACCGCTTGCACCAATCATAGGTATATCGGATTGTGGATTTATCCCTGATTGCAATAGCGCAGCAAAAACTCCACTTAGAAGATAAAAAATTAAAAACTTTTTATGCCCCATGCTATCTTCAATATTGTCTCCAAATATCCATAAAAAAACCATATTTCCTATTAAATGCATCCATCCACCATGCATAAACATAGAAGTAAAAATAGTTATATAAGGGTGAATTAAGCCAGGCTGATCACCTAAGACTGCAGCTGGGATCACCCCAAAATTATAAATAGCATTTTGGTTAAGGTTTGTAGGTAAAGTGCTTTGCCACAAAAAAATAAAACAGCATATTGCTATTAGGCAATAACAAACATAAGGTTTTGTTCCACTGTGGTTATCATCCGATATTGGAAAGAAGAACATTAATCTTTATCAACGTACCCTAAATCATCGATATTTTCTAAGTGAACTTTTCTATCAATATTAAACATTAATACTAATAGTGTTGAAAAAATAGGCAAAACCAGCCCTAGAATTACATGAACAAATGCAAATCTATTAACAATTTCGCCATTTAACATTTCTTGTGTGGCATTTGGATCGTCAAATCCTGCCCAAGATACTATTAACCCAGCTATTAAAACTCCTCCTGCACCTACAAGTTTATGTATGAAAGCATTAACAGTTCCAAGAAGACCCTCTTCTCTTCTACCAGTTGTTTGTTCAACATCTTCAACTATTTCCATTGCCATTGAACCAATAAAGATAAAACCTAGAGAGCCTAGAGTCACAACAAAACATCCATGAATTAATAAAATCCACCATAATAAATCTGAACCATTAACAGGCATCAGTGTCATGCCAAGCACAGGCTCTAATAATCTCAAGATTATTGGTAATGGTCCTACAAAAATAGTACACAGAAATATGCCAACGGCTATATTTTTTTTACTTCTTCCATAAGCAATCATGGGTGCTAATAAAGCTATGGTGATAACAGATATAGCTTGCCATAATGAAAAAACTGAGATTTCGTTAGGTTGCCATTGCCAGAGGTATGCAGAGTAGTAAGTTACAGCACCAGTATCTACTCCAACTAATAAAGAATAGATACATCCAGAAAGGAATAAAACAATCCAGGCTTTATTGGATAGTGTTTCTTTTGCTTCCTGCAAGAAAGTAGGAATATGAAAACTTCGCTCAGGAGGTACATGTAAATCTGGAATATGCTTATGCGTTCCAACGGCAGTTACTGCTGTGCTTATAAAAATACCTATACCGCCCCAAAAGGCAAGAGATTGATATCCTGAAGCATTGAAATAACTATCACCCAAAAAGTACTCCATGTGAATAAAAGAGATGCCAGCACCACCCAACCAACCTAAAGCCATTCCCACACCGGAGAAATTATTTCTTTGATCATAGTCTTTTGATAATTCTGGAACTAATGCGGCTCTAGGGACTTCGTAGAAAGTCATAGCAATTCTCATAAGAATCATGAGAATCAGTAATCTAGTAAACATTTCTGAATCAGTTATATCACCAGGATCTTGTAAAATGAGGTAGTAACAAAGTGAGAATGGAATTATTGAAGCATACATAAAAGGATGTCTTCTGCCCCATTTTGATCTTACTCTATCAGACCAAATACCTACAAAAGGGTCAGATATTGCATCAACAATTAAAGCGATAGCTATGGCTAACGAAACAAGAATAGCGTCTAAGCCTAAGACTTGGTTGTAATAAATTAATAACCAAGTTCCTAATAAATTATTCTTGATTCCAACACTTATAGATCCAAAGCCATAAGTCCAAATAGTTTTATTTGAAGCCTGATGAGCTTTAATTCTTTCTTCAACCATGATTAAGCACTCTCCTTGTTGTTTTATACATTAAAAATGAGTAAATAAGTACAAAAAAAGAAGTTAAAAAATAACCTTTTTTTTTAAATTTATAAGTAGAATGTAGAAAGGAGTATTTTATGGGCAGATTAAACAATAAAGTTGCAATTATTACAGGAGCCGGAAGAGGAATAGGTAGAGAACTATGTCTGTATTTAGCTTCAGAAGGAGCGAAAATAGTTGTCAATGACTTGGGTGGTGATAGAGACGGAAGTGGAGAAGGAAAAGTTGCCGATCAAGTAGTAGAAGAGATAAAAGCTTTAGGCTCAGATGCCGCTGCAAATTATGATTCAGTAGGTACAGTTGAAGGTGGACAAAATATATTTAATACTGCAATAAATTCTTTCGGAAGAGCAGATATACTTATAAATAATGCTGGCGTCTTAAGAGATAGAACTCTTTACAATATGGAAGAGTCGGATTGGGATGTCATAATGGAGGTCCACTTAAAAGGACATTACAACTGTACTAGACCATTCGTCAGATACATCAAAGATAATAATATTTCAGGGTGTCGGATCATAAATATGTCTTCTGTATCAGGATTATTTGGAAATTTTGGACAAGTCAATTACGGAGCAGCAAAAGAAGGGATTGCTGGTTTTACTAGATCTCTGGCGCTGGAGGTTGCAAAATATAAATGCACTGTGAATACAATCTCTCCGGGAGCGGCTACAAGGTTAACAATTGATTTAATGGAAGCATCTGGGAGGGAGTATGATGAGAATGATTGGACTCAGGGGCCAGGACAAATAGCTCCAGTTGTAGCATGGTTATGCACTGATGAGGCTAGCGAAATTACTTCCCAAATTATTCATTCTCAAGGGGGTATCTTAGGAATTATGCAGCAACCCGCTATTATTCAATCCTTTACGACAGATAATTTATGGACCTTAGACCAATTAGATAGCTTAATGCCAGAGCTTATTGAAACAAAAAAGTATCATGATCAAGAGGTAGCCGAAAAAGGGGCTCCAAAGAAAGTCTAACCCAGCCAGACTGAAACAGAATCCTTGATATCAGTAGCAGATGCGCCTATTGAAAAAGTATATTCAGCTGGTTCGACTTGCCATGTATTGTTTTCAATGCTCCAAAAGGATAAATCTTTTTCGGAGAGTTCAAACTTAACTTTCTTCGTTTCGCCTGATTCCAATGAAATTTTTTCAAATTTCTTTAATTCTTTTTGAGGTCTCTCGATCTGAGATCCATTAACGGTAATATATCCTTGCAAGACTTCTTTTCCTGCAATATCTCCCGTATTAGTTATATCCACCTCAAAAGCAGCTACTGATGAATTTCCTTTCGGAGGCATAGCCCTTAAATTGGAATATTCAAATGTAGTATAGGAAAGACCGTGTCCGAATGGGAATAAAGGCTCAATAGATTCTTTGTCATACCACCTGTAACCTATAAATAAACCTTCTTCATAATCCATTTGCATGTCTTTTCCGGGATAGGTTGGGTAAGCCGGTGTATCTGATAATTTTTTAGGAAAAGTCGTTGGTAACTTTCCAGAGGGATTTATTTTACCCAAAAGGATATCTGCAAGAGAATTGCCAAACTCTTGACCAGGAAACCAGCATTGTAATATTGCCTTAGCGTCTTCGACCCAAGGCATCTCACATGGTGAACCTGTATTTAAAACGACAACAGTGTTTTTGTTCAACTTACAAATTGTTTCTATAAGTTCATTTTGATTAGATGGTAAATCTAAATTAGCTCTATCATTACCTTCAGTCTCCCAATCAGAATTAGTTCCAGCTATCAAAACTACAGCATCGGACTCTTTGGCCAGAGTGATTGCTTCCTCCATTAAGTCAAATTGATCGGGCGGCTGCATTCCAATCTGGACAGCGGGAAACCTACCCTCCCATTTGTATTCAACCTCTAATAGATAAGTCTCTCCCTTCTCAAAATTAATTTTTTCTCGTCTTGGGGCTGAGCCCATACCAAAGAAAGCATCACCTGGTTCTTGAGAAGACCAATTATCAATTAAATTCTCTCCATCAATAGAAAGTCTTGAAGGACCTATACTAAAAATTTCAAAATTATATTCCCCAGAAAACTCTGGCTGTAATTCTCCAGTAAAACGAACGCTTAATGATGGACGCTCAGATTGAGCCACGATATCTAAACCAAAGCCACCCATTGCCCAAAACTTATTTCCTTTTAATATTTTAGTTTCAATTGGTGATCCTTCAAATTCTTGTCCGTTATAAAATTCAACTTTAAAGCCTTCGTTGTTTTTAAAGAGGCTTGAAGATATACCAGGAAGGAATTTGTAAATGTGACAACCCTTGGCATAATTTATCTCTGCAGTATCTCCCAAAGCTAACTCAATACCCTCTAAAGGATGAACAACATAATGGGGATTCAATGAGGCACTCCCTCCTCCTAGATATTGCCCTTTCAATGCATTTGGGCCTATTACAGCCAACTTCTTGATGCTTTCTTTTTTAAAGGGCAGGACATTATCGTTTTTAAGTAAAACCATACCTTCTGAACCAGCTTTTCTAATCAGTATTCTATCTTCTTCTAAATTGTTACTCTCTTCAGGCTTTTCAGAAGGGTCATCTAAACGACCCGTGAAATCAGCAACCCTTAATATTCTCCTAACCTTGTCATCAACTATTTCTTCTTTAACTTTGCCATCATTAACTGCCTTAACAAGATTTTTGCCCCAACTTCTGGCCGGTCCAGGCATCTCACAATCTAATCCACCATTAGCATTACCAATAGTGTCTTGAGCAGCTCCCCAATCACTTACTACATAGCCAGGAAAATTCCATTCTTCTTTTAAGATATTAGTAAGTATTTCTTCATTTGAAGAACAAAATATATTATTAAGTTGATTATAAGCTGACATTACAGACAAAGAACCAGCCTTTACCCCCATTTCAAATGGCAAAAGATAAAGCTCTCTGAGAGTTCTATCATCAATATTAGAACTTACAAAGTGTCGCTGATATTCAGTATCATTACCGATAAAATGTTTTAAGCAGGCTGAAACACCAACAGACTGAACACCCTTTACATAACTACTTGCTAATTCCCCTGTAAGAAGAGGATCTTCCGAATAACATTCAAAATGCCTACCACCCAGAGGGTGTCTGTGAAGGTTTATTGTAGGTCCCAAAAGTACGTCTGCATCTTTGCTTTTGGCTTCAATTCCTATAGCTCTTGCAATATCTTCAACAGAATCTTTATCCCAAGAAGAAGAAAGGCAAGAAGCACTCGGGAAACATGCTGATGTTGCACCCGAGACTGAATCTCCTCTGGCACCAATAGGGCCATCAGTCATCTTTACCCTAGGGATATTTAATCTTGGAACTGCTGTCGTATGCCATGCAGAAGAACCAGAAAGTATTGATACTTTTTCTTCAAGCGTAAGTTCGCTTATTAGAGACTCTATTCTGTCCATAGAATAAAAAATATTTAAGCGTAATCTCTTCTTTTATAAATTGAATTTTTTGGTTTAGCGAAGACATTTCTGACCATAGGCTCGAACTCCTCGATAGACATATTTTCATATTCTGGATCAAATGAATTTTGATCATATTTTGCGCAAAATTCAGCACAGGCATGCCAGTAAGGACTATCCTTGTACTCGTCTCTCATATTTTTATCTAGGCCGAGATAATCAAAGAAATAATAGCCTTGAAAGATACCATGATGTTTAACTATCCAATAATTCTCCTCAGAAACAAATGGTTCAAGCATTGTAGCAGCTAGATCGGCGTGGTTGGCTGAAGCAATGGTATCTCCAATATCATGCAGAAGTGCACAAACAATATACTCCTCATCTCTTCCATCTTTATATGCCCTAGTAGCAGTTTGTAGGCAGTGAGTAAAACGATCGACTGCAAAACCTCCTGTATCACCCTTTAAAATTGATAGGTGCTCTAAAATCCTATCTGGTAGTTGAGTAGCGTATTCTGAAGTTTGTTCACCTATTATTGCGTAGTCTTCAGCTGTACCATTTAACATCTCCGTGAAAGTTGCTTGTTTTGACATATTTCCTCTCTTATTAGCTTGTTAATTATGCCGTAATAATGAAATTTTGCATAATTTTAGGTCATCCAATTCTGGATGCTTCTGCCTTCTGGATCAATGAGTACCCCTGGATTCATAATACCTTTTGGATCAAGAGTTGATTTAGCTGAGATTAAGACCTTATTAAATAAATCTGGACGCTGTTTGTCATATCCATTAGGCCTATGATCACGCCCAACGGCATGATGATGAGTTACCGTGCCTCCCATAGAGTTACAAATTTCATTGGTAGCCAATTTAATATCTTTCCATACTTCAATCATCGTCTCAGGAGTAGCATAGGCTCCAAAGGTGAAATAAGGAGCTAACCCATCAGGATAAGAGTGAGTAATACGACAAGTTATTAACGATTGCTTGCCAGTAATTTTCTGAATTACTTTAGATGTTTTTATTTTTATATCCTCTATAAAGTCTAAACTTCGGTCCCAAGTTATAGAAGTTTCAAAAGTATCTTGAATTATTCCCCTTCTAGTAAAACTTTCTCTGAGATAAGGTGCTTTAATAAAACTATTACGCCAATTTCCTGATGATCCTGATCTATGAGAGTCTTCTGAATGTTCTTTAGGTGGTTCATATAAGCCTTTATTATCCAGGGAAATTTCTAACGCTCTTTGCAGAGCAAGAGTTTTATCGTGATCGGCTGATTCGAAAGACAAAATCAACAAATGCATGGTCCCATCACCTGCACCATTTAATAGAGCTTCATTGGAATCTAGCAGCCTACAATTAGATGGGAATAATGCAGATTGACTAATTTGCCTTAGAGCATTTAATGCATCTTGATAATTTTCAAATTCCACTGTAGCTGAGGACCTATAAATCGGTCTATCCTGAAGTCGCATTGAAGCTTCTGTAATTATCCCCATGATACCCTCTGAACCAATGGCGAAACGATCAGGGCTTGGTCCAGCACCTGATCCAGGAAGACGTCTTGTTTCAAACAGTCCTGAAGGGGTAATCATATTAAGTGACTCAACAAAATCGTCTATATGAGTGTAAAGAGTTGCATAATGACCACCTGATCTTGTGGCAATCCAACCTCCAAGAGTAGAAAATTCAAAACTTTGAGGGTAATGACGCATAGTCAGATTATGTGTTTTTAATTGGGATTCTAAATCTGGTCCCAGAATACCTCCTTGAATAAGCGCAGTTCGACTCTCTCTATCAATCTCTATAATTTTGTTAAGATTTTTCATATCAAGGGAAATAACACCTTTGTAATCTCCTCCAACATCAGTCTCTACTCCTCCACATACACTCGAACCACCCCCATAGGGAATGACTGCAATGTCATTAGAGGAAGCCCAATCTAAAATATCTGAAATATCATTTTCTGTATCAGGATAAGCTATTAAATCTGGAGGTGCAGGAAATAAGCCTAGGATAGATCTAGCCGAATCAGGGAATGATTTTCCATAGGTATGGTTTAATCTATCTAATCTTTCTTCTGAAAAAAATTTCTTTAATGAGTCGGGTGGTTCAATTCTAGACAGAGGTAATTCTATCTCTTCTGCTTTAGGAATTTTGATTCTATTTACTGAATCAAGCTGAAAAGTATCAGCTATTCTTTTATCTATATTATTTTCCTCATTATCTGTCAGTAATTCATCTGCGTAGCCCCATCCCCAAAATTTTCTTTCTTTCATTACAACACTCCTTACTGAAGATCATATTATGTAAGATACTAAACAGTAAAGACGAAGTAATGTTAGAATGATTTTTTTTAAATAAAATATTATGGCAAAAAAATACGAAAACTATTCAGTAGGAGATAATCTTTCTAAATCTAGCGATGCATATTCAGCATGGACTAATGATCTCTTAAGAAAACTTGTTGCAGGAAAGACTGTTATACAACCTGGAGAATCTACTGGCGGACACAGGCTGATAGAATCAGAAGTGGTGTATATATTCCTTACAGGAACAGGGCAAATGGAAGTGATTGAATATTCTAATCATGAAGGTGGACATGGAACTAACCCAAGTTTCGGCATTGATCACAAGGCTGAACTAGTTATTTCTGCTGGAGATATCGTGCTAGCAGAAGAAGGGGACTATATTAAGGTTAATAATAATTCAGACGTAGAACAATTATCTTATCTTAGAATTTTTGATAGCGAAGGAGCCCGCAAATAAAAAAAATCCCCACTCTAGAGCAGGGATTCCGAAAAGCGTATCTCAACTACTTTTCAACTAACCGTTAAAACTGTTAGCCGGAACCGGGGGTAACCCGTGTCAGAAGGATACTCCTGT
>MDSW01026043.1_pt1 | contig 12660 bp, 11 predicted proteins | sample 811171 | NCBI WGS metagenome assembly MDSW01 (sample SAMN05326641, study PRJNA326480) | marine metagenome | isolation source: seawater | place: Atlantic Ocean: North West | collected 2012 | reverse complement strand
TTCAATGAAGATGGGGCTCATTTTTTTACTAAAAAAGACATGCCTCAACAGTTAGGTTATATGAAATATGAAAAAGGTAAATTAATTCAGCCTCATATACATAAAACTATAGAAAGAAAAATATACTCTACACAGGAGGTTTTATTTTTAAAAAAGGGAAAATTGAAAGTTAATTTTTATGATGAAAAACATCAATGCTTCCTGAGCAAAATACTTTTTAGTGGAGATGTAATATTATTATCGAGTGGGGGACATGGTTTTGAAGTTTTAGAAGATATAGAAATGATTGAAGTTAAGCAAGGTCCTTATTTAGAAGAGAATGATAAAATTAGATTTAAATCTAAGGAATAATTAAGTTGCAAGAAGAAATATTAAAGAATAAAAAAATAAAAAACTGTAGGCTGTGCAATGCATCCCAGCTTATTGATATTTTTTCTATAGGGGATCTATATATTAATGATTTTCCACCTACTGTTGACATAAAGGGTCGCAATGGTAGATGTCCATTAGACTTAATACTATGTCAGAATTGTGAGTTATATCAATTAAGGCATACTGCTCCACAAGAGTTAATGTATAAACGACACTATTGGTATAAATCAGGTATAAACCAAACGATAAAAAATGATCTTCGAGAGATAAGTGAGATTGCTCTTGAGATGGTGGAAATTAAACAAAATGATATCGTCCTTGATATAGGGGCTAATGATGGTACTTTGCTAAAATATTTTAACAATTTAGCTATTAGGGTAGGGTGCGAACCTGCATCTAATCTTGTAAATGATCTTGAAAGTAATTGTGAATTTCTAATAAATGAATTTTGGCATTCAAGTTTTTATCAAAGTTTAGGTTTAGCCAAAGCCAAAATTATCACTGCAATTGGGATGTTCTATGATATGGAAGATCCTAATCAATTTATCAAAGATGCAGTTGAAGTTCTAGATGATAATGGCGTATTTATTGCTCAGCTTATGACACTAAAACCTATGCTTGAAACTAATGATTTAGGTAATATTTGCCATGAACATCTTGAATACTATACATATAGCTCTTTAAAATATTTATTTGAGAATAATGGATTAGAGATTTTTAAAATTGAAGAAAATCAAATCAATGGAGGAAGTTATAGAATCTTTGCAAGGCATTATGAAAAAGGCAGTGTGAAATGGGATGAAAATATTTCAAAAGTAGATGTAATAAACTTTAAAAAAAGAATAGATGAAAATAAATTGTTATGTCAGGAATATATACAACTAAAATTATCTGAGGGTAAAAAAATATATGTATATGGTGCATCGACAAAAGGGAATACCATCCTTCAATATTATGGACTTTCATCAAAAGAGATTTTGGGAGCAGCCGATAAAAATGAAGAAAAATGGGGAAGTTATACTTTAACAGATATTCCTATTGTCTCAGAGCAAGAAGCGAGAAAAAATGCAGATATATTTTTAGTTTTACCATATGGTTTTATTAATGAGTTTGTAGATAGAGAAAAATCATGGTTGGAAGCAGGAGGACAATTTATAGTGCCTTTACCAAAATTTAGAATAATAGGAGAATATTAAATATCTTATGAAAAAAGCATTGATTTTAGGTATTAATGGCCAGGACGGTTCGTATTTAGCAGAAATTCTTCTTGAAAAGAATTATGAAGTTCATGGTTTAGTTAGGAGGTCTTCTACAGGAAATACTGAAAATATAAAACATATTATAAGTGATCTTAACTTACATTATGGTGATCTTTCAGATTCTGTTTCAATTTATGATGTTATAAATAGTGTTAGGCCGAATGAGATTTATAATGAAGCAGATCAAGATCATGCAGGGGTTAGCTTTGAAATACCTGCATATAATTTTGATGTAACGGGTTCTGCAGTTGGTAGAATATTAGAAATTATAAGAAAGATTGATAAAGAGATTCGATATTTTCAACCTCTCACATCTAATATGTTTGGTAAAGCAAAGGAAAGTCCTCAAAATGAAAATACACCTTTTAATCCACAAAATCCTTATGCATGTGCTAAAACGTTTGCCTATCATTTATGTAAAATGTATAGAGAAGTTTATAATATGTATGTTTCTGTTGGAATTTTTTATAATCATGAATCTCCACGGCGAATAGATGAATACGTTACTAGGAAAATTACGAAAGCCGCAGTAAAAATTAAGTTAGGTAAGCAAAAAACACTTGTTCTCGGAGATATTGAATCTAAGATAGATTGGGGCTTTTCTAGAGATTATATGTATGCAGCACATCAAATAATGCAATTAGATAAAAGTGATGTATTTATAATTGGAACAGGATTAGTTCATTCGGTAAGAGATTTTATTGAATTAGCTTTTAGAGAAGTAGATTTAGACCCTGCTAAATATGTTAAAACTAGTTCAAAGTTTATTAGACCATCTAGTAATAGTATTTTAGTTGCAGATATAACAAAAGCAAAACAAACATTTAATTTTAATCCTCAAACTACTCTAGAAGAATTAGTTAAAATGATGATTAAGCATGATATGGAAAATGAATTATCATAATATTAAGTTAATAAAAGGAAAATTTTTTTAATATGTCAAAAGTTGCTTTAATAACTGGAGTTACTGGACAAGATGGCGCTTATCTTGCAGAATTTTTATTGAAAAAAAAGTATACAGTCTATGGTACTTATAGAAGGTTGTCAACTCCAAATTTTTGGCGTTTACAATATCTTAATATTTTTGATAAAATACATCTTATACCATCAGATATGATAGATGGAGATTCTTTAATGGAAGCTCTAACTATATCAAAGCCTGATGAGATTTATAACTTAGCTGCACAAAGTTTTGTAGGAGCTTCGTTTGAACAGCCAATTAGCGCTGGTGAAATAAGTGGATTAGGTGTGACTAGAATATTAGAAGCAATGCGCAAAATATGTCCAGATTCGAAACTGTATCAAGCCTCAAGCAGTGAGCTCTATGGAGATAATAATTTTCCGATTCAAAGTGAGGATACTCCATTTAATCCTTCAAGTCCTTATGCGGTATCTAAATTGTATGCGCATATGATGATGAAGGTTTATAAAAATGGATATAATTTATTTTGTGCAAGTGGTATTTTATTTAATCATGAATCACCATTAAGAGGTTTAGAGTTTGTAACAAGGAAAATAACAAATGGTGTTGCTAAAATTAAATTAGGGATTGAAAATAAATTAGTTTTAGGAAATCTAGATGCAATGAGAGATTGGGGATATGCTCCTGATTATGTAGAAGCCATGTGGCTAATTCTTCAAAAGGATGAACCTAGTACATATGTTGTAGCTACAGGAGAATCTTATTCAGTACGAGAATTTGCTGACAAAGCATTTAGAATTGCAGGTTTAGACTATAAAGATTATGTAGTTTCAGATACAAAATTCTATAGACCTTCAGAAGTTAAACAGCTTAAAGGCGATGCTTCTAAAATTAAAAAAGATCTTATGTGGAGTTTAAAGACCAATTTTTCAGAACTTGTTGAAATTATGGTAAAGAAAGATATTGAAAGATGGGAATTATGGAGCTCGGGTAAACATTTTCCTTGGGATGCATATCATTATCCTGGAGAAGATAAAATTATATCTCGTTCATGGCAAATTGATCAATAATTTCTTTAATAAAATAGTTTAGTGAAAGAAAAATTTATACCTGTTAATGTGCCGTTGTTAAATGGTAAAGAAAAGGAATATGTCCTTGAAGCATTAGAGAGTTCATGGATATCTTCTGAGGGGCCCTTTGTTTCAAAATTTGAAAGAAATTTTTCAAAATATGTTGATAGAGATTTTGGTATAGCCGTTTCAAGTGGAAGTGCTGCGTTAGATATTGCTGTTAAAGCTTTAGATATTGGTATTGGAGATGAGGTTATTATGTCAACATTTACAATTATTTCTTGTGCTGCATCAGTAGTTAAAAGAGGAGCTATCCCTATTTTCGTTGATGTAGATCCTCTAACTTGGAATATGGACGTGTCTCAGGTTCAAGATAAAATTACTAGTAAAACAAAGGCTATTATGGTTGTACATATTTATGGTTTACCTGTTGATATGGATCCCTTAATTGAATTAGCTAATAAGTATAAACTCTTAGTATTAGAAGATGCTGCAGAGATGCATGGACAAACTTATAAAAATAGATTATGTGGTAGCTTTGGAGATATTAGTACTTTTAGTTTTTATGCAAATAAAAATATAACTACTGGTGAAGGTGGAATGATAGTTACTAATAATAAATCTTTAAGAGATAGATGCAGATCTTTAAGAAACCTTTGTTTTCAAGATGAAAAAAGATTTATACATTCTGAATTAGGATGGAACTATCGACTGACTAACATCCAAGCTGCAATAGGCTTAGCTCAACTTGAAAGAATTAGATTGATTGTGGAAAAGAAAAAGAAGATTGGGGCATTGTATAATGATCTGCTTAAGAATTTAAAGGGAATAAGTTTACCAATGAGTAATACAGATTACGCCAATAACATATACTGGATTTATGGTATAGTTATTAATAAAAAGAATTTAAATGCTGATGAATTAATTAATATCTTAAAAAGTGAGGGTATTGGCTCAAGGCCATTTTTTTATCCCTTACATCTACAGCCTGTTTTAAATGAGTATAAAAAATATAATGCTTCTAAATTCCCCATATCTGAAAAAATTAGTAAACAAGGTTTATACCTTCCTAGTGGACTAGGAATTTCTTATGCTCAAATAAAAAAAGTTGCAAATGTATTGAGAGATATTTTTGGCTAATACAGATTTAGAAGTAAAACCCAAAATGCGGATAGGTTTTTTTATAGGTAACTATGATGCAGGGGGTTCACATACGAGAGATTTTATAAAATCATTAGCTAATCGTAATATTTCAATAGACTATTTTTTATGTAACCCTTATGGTTTTAAAGGATTAGATACTTTTTCATTTAATAGGGATAATATAAATGTTTATTTTTTTCATCGGAGAATTTTGACATCGATATATTCAAGCTCAATTCAAAAATATATTATTAAGCTTAAAAATATTATAATTTATTTAAATCAATATTTTTCAGTATATTTTTTACAATTACTTTATATATTAAAATTTAAGAATAAGAGTATGATAATAAGGCCATGGGTTCAAAATAAAACACATGACATAATTAATAAGAATAGTTATAATTGTTTTATTGGTATAGAATCGATGGGGCTTATCTATGCTGGCATGATGGCCCAAAAATATAATGTACCTTACATTTATCATAGCTATGAGTTATTTTCTAACGAATTTCCAAATGGAAACGGAAAACAGTTTATAAGAGAATTTAATCTTTTGAAACGGTTTGAAAAAGAATACCATCTAAAAGCAGCGTGTACTATAATACAAGATGCTAGCAGGAAAAAATGTTTATATGAAAATAATTCTATTAAGAATGTACCTGCATACTTTATGCCAATATCATTAATGGGCGAAAATATATATAATAGAAACACCTATTTTCATGATTTATTTAATATTGATAGAACCAAAAAAATAATATTACAATATGGTACAATTTTCGATGAAAGATATTCAATGGAAATTGCGAAAATCACTCAGAATTTACCTGAGGATTATATTTTAGTAATGCATGGTAGTTCTAAAAATAGTTATATACATAAAATGAAAAAAATGATAGATAGTAAAAAATTATTTATATCTACACAATTGGTTGCGCCTGAGGATATTGCTAAATTAATTTCGTCAGCGTATATAGGCTTGTCATTTTACAAAACAGATGACCCTAATAGTGCACTTTCTAATTTATCTTCTCATAAATTAGCTCATTATACGCAGTGCGGTTTACCCGTTATTTCTAATAGTTCACCAGCAATAAATAAAATGCTTGATAAAGAGAAATTTGGTTTATACGTTGATAATATTTCAGATATAAATCAGGCAGTTAATAAAATAGATTCTAATTATCAGAGCTATAGCGCAGCATCGCATAGGGCGTATTCAAAATATTATAATATTAACAATTATATTGATAAAATAATTAAATTATTCTAATTAAATTATAAGAATTAGTATCCACTTTGATAGAAAGTATGAAAAATCAAATAACGACAATTGGAATTGGTAAATTAGGTTTATGTTTTGCTTTAATCCTAGAAAAAGTAGGATATGAAGTAGTGGGAGTTGATTGCGATAAAGAATATGTTGATAAGATTAATAGTAAAGAATTTATTTCTTCAGAATCTCAAGTAAATAAATTTCTTAGTAAATCAAAATGCTTTAGGGCAACCACTGATATTAATTATGGTTTAGATAGTTCCAATATTATTTTTCTATTCGTAGCGACACCTTCATTAGAAGATGGATCCTATGATCATTCTCAAATTAATAGAGTAGTTGATCAGATAATTAATTATGGTGTCCTAAAAGAAGAAAAACATTTAATTATAGGGTGTACAACTATGCCTGGATATTGTGATGTTATTAAGAAAAAGCTTGCTGCTTTTGGTTATATTGTATCTTATAATCCTGAATTTATAGCACAAGGATCAATTATTAATGATTTAATGAATCCGGATATTTTACTTATTGGACAAGGGTGTGAATCAGCTGGAATAATTATAACTAAAATTTATTCATCTTTTTTGAAAAAAAAACCATTGATTCATCGAATGTCTCTTAAAGAGGCTGAAATTACAAAGATAGCTTTAAATTGTTTTTTAACTACAAAGATTTCGTTTGCAAATATGGTTGGAGATATTGTGAAATCTGCGGGGTGTGATCCTAATATTGTTTTAAATGCTATTGGATCAGATACAAGAATTGGAAATAAAAATATGAAATATGGTTTTGGTTTTGGAGGTCCTTGTTTACCACGCGATAATAGAGCTTTTAAATTATTTGCAAAAGAATTTGATATAGATGCTTGCATAAGCACAGCTTCTGACAATTCTAATAAATTACATTTAAAGTTTCAAGTAGATGATTTTGTAAAAAATAATAATATTTCAGATTTAGTTGTTTTGTCTCAACTTGCTTATAAACTAGGTACCGATATCATTGAAGAATCGCAAGCTTTGGCATTTGCAGTAGAAATTGCAGAGAAAGGCTATAAAGTAAAAATTAAAGATAAGGAAGAAATACTTCAGCAGATTAAGGATCAATATGGAAATTTATTCTTATATGAAATAGCCTAGGCTTTTCATTTTAGTAGCAAACTATAAAAATGAATTATATATCTTATCTTTCACCATTCAAGCATGGACTTTCAAAAAGTTTCCTTGATAAAGAGTTAGCTGATAAAATTCATGCTGAATTTCCTAGTTGGGATGATATTATATGGGATAAATATGGTAAAATATTTAAATCAGATTATGGATATAAAAAAGAATTAACAGATAGAAATTTTTTCTCTCCTTCTATTAAATTATTTTTTTCAATAATAGAAACTAAGAAGTTTATAAACACCCTTTCTGCTTCTTTTGGTTTAAAAGGCTTATTTATTGATCAAACTCTTTATGGTGGCGGTCTAAATATTTATCCACCAGGTAGCTATTTATCACCACATATAGATTACAATTATGATAATGATCTTAAGGCATACAGAGTTATTAATTTAATTTTTTATGTAAACAAAGATTGGTCAAAAGAAAAAGGAGGCTGTCTAGAAATTTGCACTAAAAAAAATGGTAGAAAAAAAATAATAGCACCTGAACTAAATAAATGTATTATTTTTGCACAAAATAAGAATACAATTCATGGAGTAACTACTACTAAAGATTTCTACAGAAAAAGTATTTCTATATGGTACTATAGTAAAATTGTTCCTCCCAATATTCAAAAGAAACCTCATAAAACAATTTGGATTAAATTGGATGATTGAAAAAGTAGAAAAGTTTTGGGATAAAAGACCCTGTAATATTAGGCATTCTGAAAAAAAAATAGGTACAGAGGAGTATTATAATGAAGTCGAGAATAAGAAATTCTATGTTGAACCACATATAGTACCCTTTTCACAATTCTCAAGTTGGGAAAATAAAACTGTTTTAGAAATTGGTTGTGGATTGGGTACAGCAGGTATAAATTTTGTAAAAAATGGTGCAACTTATACTGGTGTAGAATTATCGAAGAACACTCTAGAGTTAGCTCAAAAAAGGTTTGAATTAAGTAATAAGAAGGGCTCATTTTATTACGGGAATGCTGAAGAGCTAAGTTCTTTTCTACCTTTACAAGTATTTGATTTGATTTACTCTTTTGGAGTAATACATCATACTCCAAAACCAGAAATAATAATATCTGAAATAAAAAAATATATGTCAAAAGATAGTATTTTGAAAATAATGTTGTATGCAAAGTTTTCTTGGAAAAATTGTATGATTCAATTAGGTTTTGATAGACCCGAAGCACAATATGGATGCCCTATAGCAAGAACTTATACGAAAAAAGAAGTTAAGAGCTTGTTGCGCGGTCTTGATATTATATCAATTGAAAAAGATCATATATTCCCATATCAAATTGATCAATATAAAAAAGGTAATTATATTAAGCATGCATGGTTTCGATTTATGCCACAGTTTTTTTTTAGAATTATGGAAAAAAAATTAGGTTGGCATTTTCTAATAACCGCAAAATTGAAAACTTAGTTGTATCAATAAAGTATAATAACATGATAACAATTTTTACTACTCCTAAAGATTTTTTGGGTATATATAAAATAATTCAAACTAATGCGTTAAAGAGCTGGGAAGCATTATCTCCTAAGATTCAAATAATTATTTTTGGAAAGTCAAAGGGTGCTAGTGAAATAGCTCTTGAAATTGGGGCAGATTATGTTCCCAATGTAAAATGTAGTAAGTTAGGGACGCCTTTTATATCTGATATGTTTAGACAGGCGGATAAACTTGCAAAATATTCAAATTTAGTATTTATTAATTGTGATATTATTTTGCCTAAAAATTTTCTTATATCAATAGATATTGTTTCTAAACATTTTAAATTTTTTTTATTAGTTGGTCATAGATGGGATATTGATATAAATACATTAATTAATTTTAATGATAAAAGTGATTGTGAAGTATTTAATAAGAAGGTACAATCTGAAAGTAAGCAACATTTATGCACAGGTATAGATTATTTTGTTTTTAAAAAAGGACAATGGAAGAATTTTCCAGATTTATTGATTGGTCGAGATGGATGGGATAATTGGATAATATGGAAAGCTAGGAGAATATTTTTACCTGTAGTCGATGGTACATCAATGATAAAAGCTATTCATCAAAATCATTCATATCACAAAAATAAAATCATAAAGGATGAAAAAATAACGTTAAAATATGAACGAGAGCATAATCGAAAAATATATTTTAGTAAAATATTTTATGGCAAACCAGTTTTACAAAGCTTAAACCTATTAGATTGCACATATGCAATTGTAAATAATAAAGTATTAAAAAGAAAAAATAAAGAATTCAAAATTAGAAACCTATATCGCTTACCAACCATTTACCCTGAATTGTCTATTTTGATAAAGTTTTATAGAAAACTATATAGATTTTTTAGTTATTAATTTCAGATTGTCTTCTATGTATATTAAATATTGACCTTAACTTGAAAAATTATTATAATTACATGAAGTTTTTTCTATATGGAATTATTTTATAAAATAATTAGAATGAAATGAAAATTACAGTAGGCATCACTGCATATAATTGTGAGAAGTATCTTTCTCAGGCAATCAACTCGGTTATAAATCAAAATGTTGACAATTGGTTAGGAGTGCTAGTCTTAGATGGAGGGGCGAATAAGGCTACTACTAAGATTTTCAATAATTTTACCCACCCTAATTTTAAGAAATTTGCGTTTAATGAAAATCAAGGTCCTTATGGAACACGAAGTAAAGCTATTGATCTTGCAGAAACAGATTGGTATATTCAGCTTGATGGAGATGATTTATTACCACGAAATGCAATAAAAACTATTAATACATGTATATTAGAAAATTCTAAAGCTGAATTTATTTATGGTAATTGTGAATATTTCTCAGATAACAATACATACATTAAACTTCCTTCATTGAATTCAGATGATCTAGTCGCAGGTCCTCTTTTTAATGCGGTTAGTCCAATTAATATAAATATGTTTAAAAGGATGGGAGGTTTTTCTAAAGAGTTTTTCATAAATGCGGATTGGGATTTTTGGTTAAGTGTACATGAAAAAAATATATGTGGTCATTACGTAAATTCATTATTATATAGAAGAAGAGATAGGGATAATAATATAGGTAAAACTTATATTGATTTAAGGCCTCAAATTGTTAAATTAATTATTAAAAGGCATCCATTTTTTTTCAATACGATTGAGCGTGAAAATAATGCAAAATTTAATGTATTTGAAAAAATGGCAAGATATTATAAAGCAATAGGTTGTCGTAAAAGTGCTGCAAAATATGCTGAAGAAGCGCTCAAGTACACCAATGACTCTAATATTTTTGATACTATATTTGAAGAAAAAGAAATGTCAATAATTAGATATTATTTTAGACGAATTGGAAGAATAATAAAATGAAAATTTTACATGTTATTGGTAGCTTGAGTATTGGAGGTGTGCAGAAATTTATTTTAGAATTGAGTAAAACTTCAAGTTTAAAAAATTATAATCATGAAGTATTATGTACTTTTCTTAGTGAAAATAGCTACCTGGATGAGTATGATAAATCTAGTATTGTTGTAAAAAATTTTGTTTTTAGTAGACCCTCAAATATTAATATTCCATATAAATTAGATGTTTTAATGAGAAAAATTTCATTATTTTTATTTATTTTTAGATTTTGGTATTATCTATTGAAATCAGATATAAATATCATCCATAGCCATATTCATAGCAACATCGTTAGTCAGATTTTGGCTTCTATCTTATCTGGTAAAAGAATTATTTGGACTATCCATGGAGAATACACTATTAGGCCATATACTAGATTTTGGATAAAAATACTTGATACTATACTATCTAATAAAAAATTTCATATTATAGCTGATTCAGAGGCTGCACTTCTGAGCTCGCTAACTTATTATAAAAATAAGCTTTTAACAAGTCATATCATACCAACTGGCATTAATATTAATCCTTTTCTAATCAAATATGATATAGGTAGTCTCAGGTCTAAATATAATTTTAAAAAGGATATAATTTTGATTGGTTCTACGGGACGTATTGTTTGGCAGAAAGGATATGACCAACTTATAAATATATTGGAAAAGTATACTTTTGATACCTTTAAATTTCATATTCTTATTGCTGGAGATGGGAGCTTACGTGAGCAAATGATAAAAAAAGTAGAAGAGAAAAAACTTGATCAACATATTTCATTTATTGGTAATATTCAAAATGTTCCTGAATTTTTATCAATGTTAGATATTTATATCCAACCTTCTATCACAGAGGGTTATCCCTTATCTGTGTTAGAGGCAATGGCTGCTAAGCTCCCAATTATTACTTCTAACGCTGGAGGACTTGATAAAATGATTGATCACGATATTAATGGATGGAAATATGAAGCACGAAATATAGATGAGCTTTTTGAAATTTTAAAATTAGCTATGAATTCAAGCAAGAAAAAATTATTTAATTTAAGTAGTAATGCATTTAAAAAAATTAATATTGAAAATAATATAGAAAATATTGCTAAGGTTTATAATTCTATTTACTAGTATGGTAAATTTTTTTTTAAGATTTAATAATGCATCTATAAATAAACAAGATAATTACTTCGCTCCAATATTTATTTTTCTCACTATTTGTTTATTTTGTTGGTGGTCTAATCCGAGTCTAATTCCTAAAATGAGTCCTGATTCTTGGGGTTATATTAATTTATCAGAAGATTTTAGTCATGATGCATCTGAAATAAGATCATGTTTATTTCCATTATTTATTAAATTTTGTAGACTTATTTCAGATACCTATTGGCCTCAAATTTTTTCGGTGATCCAAATTTTATTTCATTCAATAATATGTTTTTTATTATTTCATGCATATCTAAAATTTAATTTTAATAAGAGTATAGCAGTTTTTTTAACTTTAATCATAGGGCTTAATCCTGCCTTAGTATATTATTCTACATATTTATTAGCAGATCATTTTCTAGCTGTTATAACTACATTAGCTTGCTTATGTTCAGTTTACTCTATTGAATTATATAATAAAAACAATAAAATTAATATATATTTTATATTAACCGCTATTTTAACAGGCTTAAGTGTTGTAATAAAACCGATAGCAATCTTGGTAATAGTACCAATTTTATTACTTTACATTTTTAATTGTAGATCAAAGCTTGATTGTTTTAAAAGTTTAGTCTTGTTATTAGTGATTCATTTTTCTTTCCATTTTTTATGGGAGCAGTATAAAGCAATTAATAATCCCAAGTCAAAATTTGAGCTACTCGATTCAATTGAATATTCAATAAATATGACTGCTATAAGGGGTGGGCTTATAGAAGATGGAAAGGGAACCCCTTTATATAATTCAATCTTAAAGAAAAATTTATTAGATGATGCAAGAAAATTTAGAGTTGAGATGTCTTATACTATGGATACTAATCCTCTATATTGGAAATTTAATAAAGAACTAACATGGAAAGAAAAAAATGATAAAGAATTTGCTATTTCTATAATTAAT
>MDSW01207344.1_pt1 | contig 12661 bp, 9 predicted proteins | sample 811171 | NCBI WGS metagenome assembly MDSW01 (sample SAMN05326641, study PRJNA326480) | marine metagenome | isolation source: seawater | place: Atlantic Ocean: North West | collected 2012 | reverse complement strand
GATTTACTAGAAACTGCAGTAATATCAAGAATGGGGCATTCAAGCCACCTTCGTCTTTCATCATACTCAGAATCAGGTCTACTAAAAATTGCTCAGCAGCGCTGTGAATTAGGATTAACAAATGGCTCTTGTTCGGAAGAAATTCTCGGATTGATTGCTCAATCAGCAGCATCTCTCGGTGATGCGCGTAGAGTCATCGAATTACTTGAAGGAGCGGCCAAACGTGCAGAATCAGCAGGCCGGAGTGAAATACAAGCAAAAGATGTGCAAAAGACTGTCTTGACCTTACCCACTAATGTTGATTCAGATAATATTATTGAACTCCCATCAGACTGTATGTTAATTCTGATGGGAATAAGTAGACGGCTTAGAAGAAGCGAGAGTCTGACTAGTGGTGAAGCCGAGAATCTATATCACGTGGTCTGTGAAGAGTATGATCAAAAACCAAAAGGTCACACTACGGTTTGGAAGCATCTCAAGCATATGGCCGAACTAGATATCATAGCCACAAAGTACGATAATGTCGCTGATGGCCGAGGTAGAACACTCCACATTTCCATGCCGCATATGCTTCCGTCTGATGTCCAGAGACGGGTTGAGACCTTCATTAAGAAGAGACTGCGCCGCTGAAGCGTTAGATTGGCGTCCCGATGGGGCTATATACACGTCCTATGTCGCCAACTCGTTCAAGAGTTGATTATATGGCAGAAGATTCAGGTTTCGTCGCAGTGGTTAATGACACCGACCCCGCCAATAACGGTGCTTCATACAATATGTCCATCAGTGGCAATAACCAATCACAATTCCTAGGAAAGAAAATTGGCGACGTTGTCGATGGAATATTCGTCGGCGATGGTGAAACAATTCTATCCGGATATAAATTACAAATTACCGGTGGCTCAGATAAAACTGGTACGCCTATGCGCAGTGATATCGAAGGCGGAATTAGGAAACCTGTACTCGTAACACAATCTGTAGGCTACAAGGGTCATGATTTAGTCCAGAAAACCAAAAAGGGAGAGAAGAAAAGATTCCGTTACAAGCCAGATGGAATGAGGAAACGTCGTAACTTCCGAGGTAACACTATTACCCAATACACTCGTCAAATCAACCTCAAGGTTGTTGAAGCAGGAAATAAGTCGCTGGCTGATATCCTGTCTACAAATGAGGAGAGCACTGAGTGAAGCCGAGAGGCTGTGTGCTCGAGGTGTATGGAGGTAAGGAAGCATGGCAACCAAGCTTCCATCTCAACCCGTAATCAATATCGGTTTAGTCGGCCATGTCGATCATGGTAAAACCACTCTTACCCAAGCACTTTCCGGAGTTTGGACCGATACGCATTCCGAAGAGCGTAAGCGTGGGATATCGATTAAGCTCGGTTATGCGGATACAGCATTCTACAAAACACCAGATGGAGATTATTATCCATCAGGAAGACGCCCTGATGGCGGTGCTGATGTCGATAAGGAATTACAGCGTGTAATATCATTTGTAGACGCACCAGGTCACGAGACTTTGATGGCTATAATGATCACAGGTGCTTCGATTATGGATGGGGCATTATTGATGGTCGCTGCAAATGAGGTCTGTCCACAACCGCAAACAAATGAACATCTGATGGCCCTTGAAATAGCTGGAATTGAAAAAATAGTTGTAGTTCAAAACAAGATTGACTTAGTTACTAGTGAAAAAGCAAAGGAATCCTATCAACAGATTAAGCAATTCCTGAAGGGAACTATCGCTGAAAATGCCCCTATTATTCCTGTTTCTGCGCATCATGACGTTAATCTCGACATATTGATACATGCTATTGAAACAGTAATCACAACTCCAGAACGAGACCCAGATGAGAGATCGGTAATGCATGTAGCTCGTTCATTTGACATCAATAGGCCGGGTACAAGACCGACTAAATTGAAGGGTGGCGTAATCGGTGGAAGTATAGTTCAAGGTAACTTTGCCATCGGTGATGAAATTTTAATTGGCCCTGGTAAAAAAGTCGGTGAAGGGAAGAAAGCCCATTATGAGCCGATTACCTCGGTTATTTCAAGTATGAAAGGAGGTGGACTTGATTTAGATAATATGCATGCAGGAGGACTTTGTGGTATTGCCACTCCTCTCGATCCTTCTATTACTACAGCAGATAATCTCAGCGGTCAAGTTATTTCAAAAGTTGGAGAACTACCTGATGTTTTGAGTGAGATCTCGGTTAATGTTACTTTGATGGACAAAATGGTCTCTTCCGAAGATGAAAAACCAGAAAGAGTAATGCCATTGCGAAATAACGAGATGTTGATGTTGAACGTCGCAACTGCAACTAGCGTAGGATTAGTAGCAAATTCTCAAGGTGGTAAGGCTAAATTGAGTCTTAAACTACCAATATGTGCTGATAAGGGCCAGAGAATCTCTCTTTCAAGAAGAGTTGGTGCTAGATGGCGACTTATCGGCTATGGTACCATAGAGTGATACTATGCAAAGAGTATTGATTGATTCCTGCGGATGGGTTGCTGTCGTAGAAGCAGGCATCAATATTGACATAGCGCTTGCTGAACTTATTGGACCTGCTGAAATATGTGTATTTCCCGCAGTGAAAAAAGAGATTGAAGATATTTCTAAGAACAGCGGTAATTCCATGCTTCTATCACTCCTAAATGCTAAAGCAACGGTTGTTGAGCCAGATTTGGAAAGTGGAAAACATCCTGATGACCAATTATTTGATCTTAGTCTCAAACAAAAATGGAGAATTCTAACTATCGATCGCCATCTCAAACATAGACTTGCAGATGCTGGTTTATCTTGGATAGAAGTACAAGGAAGAAAGCGTTTAGTCCTACTAGAAAACTAACTAAGGCAAGGTGAATAAATCATCATCACCATGCCCGTCCAGAAGTTCTAGCTTTACTGCAGCATCAATCCAAGCATGTGCGTAATTTATGGCACCAAATGCGCGTATCAGATCGTTTTTCCCGCAGAAAAAACGAGCATCAGAGGAATAGTCATCAGCCATCCGTAGTAATATCGCCAATTGCTTTGCTTCAGGCGTATCCGGTTCATGTATGGGCGTGGCTTTTGCTCTAGCCTTACTGGTTAACTGTAAATAATATTCAACCTTCTCTTGAGTGATAACTTGTGAATCAGAAGTCATGTATCTTCACGCTCCCTAGTCAATAAACGCTTGACATCGTCTTTTCTTCCAAGAGTTTGATAGAGATCGATAGCCAGTGAGACACGGCCTTCTTCCTCTGCTGTACGCGCACGCTGGAATATACGCCTACGTTCATCCCAATCACTAGCTACTTTAGCATCAGCAACCATCTTTTGGATAAGAGAATGTTTGAGTGCAGCAAGATGCGGAGCATTCCAATATCGAAGAAGGCCTTGCCGATTAGCTGTAACCATAGTATCTGGCCCAAGGCCAACTAATAGATGTCCCAGATCCTTTCCTAATGCCGTGGTTTCGAATGTTTCAGAAGTGTCAATCCCGCTAATATTAGTCATTACACCATCTATTCCCAATAGCCACCACCCATCACCACTTCTTATAGCAGATAACGGCTCTATAGAGGCGTCTTGGATTTTTTCAAGTAAATCCCAGCCGAATGGATGCGGAATCCCTTCCCATAGTGATCCATCACTTGATTGTAAAAGGCAACGCCCGTCAAACATTCTACTGACCCAACTCCAGATTCTTTCTTCCAATACACGTTGTGAATCTTGTTTTGCTAACCTTGCACAGCGTAGGCGACCTCCGTCATCTTGCCAAAGCAGGTGCTCACGGTCGAACCAACCCAATAATCGACGAACTTTACCGCTAGCTAAACGCCTTAATCCCCTACCTTCTTCATTGAATAGATGTAAATTACCTTCGCGGCATGAAAGTATCCAACCTCCTCCTGGACGAGCCAATATATCGCTAAATCCTCCACGCGTGCTCCTCCCTTCGTTAACTCGGCCCCCATCGCTTGAATTTATTACAAAGAATCCATGGCCACATAATACACCGATTTTACCCATCTGGAATGCCGCTGCATGTATCAAAAATGGCATCTCTTGACGCCAACGTAAATTAGCATCAACGTCTAATAATTGTAATTCGAGACCTGAGCAGACCACTAAATCATTTCCTGCTGAAACGATACAAGACAGCTTGTCATCGGCCTGCCATGAATGTGTTATACTCCAACTCATTGTTTCACCTCCAACATCCCCCAGGCGATTAATTGGGCCCTAGCGTCATTAGTAAGTGAGAACTTCCTTGAGCGTCCTTCCTGACGTACTTCAAGAATTCCTGCTCTCTGCAGGTAGTTGCAGATTTGCGATAGGCGTGGTCTTTTGATACCTAGGCGATCTTGTAATCTTGAATCGGATGGCGAGAGACTTCTTTCGGAAGCCACTTCAACTACAACAGATTCTGTCTTTGAAAGATTACGCAAAGTGTTAACATCGATAGGAAAACTGATTCTTTGTCCAACTACTGGTTGGCGTAATGCTGATAGCATCTCAGAAAGACGTGATTTTGAGGCTCTACTCATCAAATGAAGCATTTCTTTGAGTAAACCTCCATCCTCTGATGATTGTTGCTCATATGCCTCTTCTTCGTACCTGATTTCTTCTTCGATGAAAGATTCGGATGCAGTATTTCCACCATTGTTAGTAAATGGTTCACCGATTATATCCTCATGAATTGAATCTTTGATTAGTTCAGCGCCTTTAGCCATCCATAGATGTGTGCCGTCCTCACTACCACTATCGATTGGACTTTCGTTGGATACAATATTGGGAGATTTCTGTAACTTGCTATGACTATTACTGCGATTACGGCCAATAAGGCCAGAAAAGGCACCACTACTTGCCATCGCAGGAGTTGATTTTGATTGAGTTATTTCCACTGGATCTTGACCTACTAGTTCCATATCCAATTCAAAAATAGGTTCTTTTGGATAATCCTGTTCTGGATTCTCTTCTTCCTCGTTAACATCAGTAAACACCTCCTCATGTACAACTGTTACTTCTTTTGGCAGATCTCTGGGCCTTGAACGCTCCTCATCAACCATATCACGTAGAGTTCGAATAACCCTGCCAATCTGGCCATTTGTTTTATCCATCACATAATCAAGTGCATCACGCTTCATTTCCCATGATTGACGCGATACTGACTCTACCCTTCGTTTCGCCAATGAAGAAACTTCGTCCTCACTTAGAGTTGATAATTTTTCTACGTGGTCAAACCGATCTACTAGCCCTTCAGGCCACTCTAGGCGCTGATCGGTAGTAAGAGTGACCACTACCAATGCCTGCATTCTTTCTAAGGCTGAAATAAGCCTAGAAATGACTTCTGCGAGGCTTTTCCCGTCTGCACTGGAGAAATCAAGTGCGATTAATGGCATTGGTCCTTCGCCATGAGTGGTTGATTCAACAAGCCGGTGAACGATTTGCTGCCTACTAGATGGAATATCGAAGTCGACCAATGCGGCATACATTTCATCTAGTATGCAGCGAGTATGATCTGCCTCTGGATACATGTCAATGTGCACTACCTTGTCAACTTCTTCAGAAAGACAACGCAGTAATGAAGTCCTTCCGCTACCTCTTTCGCCGATTAATAGTGAAAAACGTGCAGCACGTTGATGAAGAAACCTCGCCCATCTTGCAGATATGGCATCACGGCCAATAAGAAATGAAGATTGACCAGATTCAAGCGGCCTAGCTTGAAAGGGATTCTCCTTGAGTAAAGGTAGACCAAGTAATGGTATTTCTTCAACCATAAAGAACAGCAGTTCAGGACAGGTATATGATGTTTCACTGTTTTGAAGGATAACATAGCGGTGTTAGTACATGTTAATCACTAGACCGTGGCGATTATATTAGCCTAAATAACGCATAGTTAACGCTTGCTTAACGCGTTAATTAACGCGTTGATTTGCGCATCTTTCATGTGCGATAACCCTCAGGCCCAACCATTGGAGTTGTCAAGACAATGGCTGTAGAAAATAGTAGAATGAAGGGATTCTACCGCCTATCTGTTTCTGAACGTCTAAATCAAATCAAGGATTCTGCTAATCTCAGCGATGAAGCAGTAAATGCCCTATCGTCATTTGCAGAACTCGATGTTGAGGCTTCTGATCGAATGGTTGAAAATGTCATTGGGACGATGTCTTTGCCAATTGGAATAGCAACTAATTTTGTAATTGATTCAAAACACTACCTCATACCCTTTTGTATCGAAGAGTCTAGTGTCGTAGCAGCTGCTTCAAACATGGCTAAACGTTGTTTGAAAAATGGGGGTTTTACGACAGATAGCGACCCGCCTGTGATGATTGGACAAATCCAAGTCCTAGAGGTTGAAGACATCGGTGCTGCCGAAAATGCAATTGCTAAAGCGAAGGATTCTCTAATCGAAGAATGCAATAATGTAGATTCGACTATGATTCGCCTTGGAGGGGGTTGCAAGGGGATACTTACTAGATCAATAGAGACTGATATTGGCACTATGCTTGTAGTTCATTTACTCGTTGATTGCCAAGACGCAATGGGCGCAAATGCAGTTAATACAATGGCTGAAAGAATCGCACCCGTAATTGCTGAATTGACAAATGGCAGAGTCAACCTTCGCATTCTTTCCAACCTTGCAGTTCATCGAATAGCCAGAGCCAATGCCGTTTTCACGCCAGAAGAGATGGCCAATGGTGGCGACAGGGATAGTGGCTTGGCTATTATCAAATCAATCCTAGAAGCATATCATTTTGCAGTATCCGACCCATTCAGAGCCGCCACTCATAACAAAGGCTTGATGAATGCCATCAGTAGTATTGCTCTGGCATGTGGCCAAGATTGGAGAGCCATTGAAGCAGGTTGTCATGCCTGGGCTAGCCATGGTCGTGAACATTACTCGTCTCTAACCGAATGGTGGCAGGACGATGATGGCAATCTTTGTGGCAGAATAGAATTGCCATTAGCAGTAGGAATAGTCGGTGGTGCGTCAAAGATACACCCTGCCGCTCGCGCCAATCTTGAGATTCTCGGCGTTGATTCGGCTCAAGAATTGGCTGGAGTTATGGCTGCTGCTGGTTTATCGCAAAACCTAGGAGCTATGCGCGCCTTATCGACCGATGGGATTCAAGCAGGACATATGCGCATGCACATGCGCAATATGGCTAGTAGTGAAGGCGCAAATAGTGATGAAATTGAGAAGATTGCTGCAATCCTAGAGAGTCATAGCGAAGCCATAACCCCCCTACTTATCCGAAATACTCTCAAAAAGGTTAGAGAATAATCATTCTTCTTGTAATAACAAGGTAGATTGAACTGTTTCATCGATTCTTTCATCCCTCAAGGCGACTTTATCTTCCATCCCTTCAAGTAGACCGGCATTGACTACCTTGTCTCTAAACCACTGCTTGACTTTTTTGCGATCTGTATGCGGGCATCCAAATACCTCTGAGAAGCGTAAGGTTGTCGTTAGACGACGAGTATTTCCATTCCTACGACGGTCGACTAATCCGGCTTGTGCTAATTCTCGAATGTGATCATAAGCTTTCTGACCTAATAACTCTACTAATCTAGATTGGGGCATAGGCTGATGATAGGCAATTAATGCGGCTGCTTTCAATAATTTCTGCGGTATTTCTGATTTTGCCTTCTTGGGTAGATGATCTGCTATGCTAGGCTTCACTTCAATTGCAAACCTCCCAGCGACTTCAACCATCTGCAAAGCACTACCGCGGCGTCTTTTACTAGTTGCAATCAATGACTCTAGTGACTCCTTAACCTCTTCAATTGGATAACCGAGTAATTCGCTCAACTCTTCGCCGCGAAGTGAACGTCCAGCACTGAAAATAGTGGCTTCCAATAATGTCTCCAACGCTACTTCACTCATATCCCCACACCTACTCAACTAGCCATCCATCAAGTTCTTCTACAACTTCAGATTTATCGTCACTTTTTTCCTGCTCTGCAACCTTTGCCACTTTTGCCCTTTCTTGCAAAGATTTCTGAGATTTATTTTTTGATTCCAAAAGAGATTTTGCCTCTTGAAAAGTGCTGGCTTGCGGCCAGAGGTCTTCAAGGACAATCTGGCCAGCAGGAACCTCTTTCTGAGATATCTGCGCATAGCCTCTGTGAGCCAGGAAGAGGCTGGAGATAAAGGCGGTAACCTTTGCTTCAGATTTTTGGTCATCTCCTGTGAAACCCTTTGCTGCAAGTTCATCAAACATGAAAGTACCAAGAGAAGACAATTCTACTTCTGATTTACCTGTTGCTTTTGTCGCTTGACGCATAGCCTTCCAACTGATTTGAATATCGCTCTCTAGGTTCTCATCATGCATCCTAGAATCTACTGAACTGAGCATTTTTGCGAGTTCTTCTGCGTGTAAAATACGGTTCTCATCACGAACTTTCTGAACTTCTGCATCATCACAAGCATCTTTTAGGGCAGAAAGTAATTCTCCGAGAGTTACTGGCCTGCCCTCTTCGTTCCTACGTACTCGCTCATCGAATAAATTGGGTAGAACTTCATCGGCTTCCCCAGCCAATATTGTCTGTGTGAAAACAAATCCTTCGTCGTCATAATCAGATTCCCAACCGAAATCCATGAATTCTTCTTCATTGAAATCTATGGCCTGAACCCTATCAAATAATATCGCAGCCTGATTGTGCAATACTTCCCAAGAGAGTCTAATCAAACGACCACAGGCTGGAAGGTCCAGTGCATTTGCTTCTTTACGCACTCTTTCAGTAAACAATTTCAAGAATGCACCTAAATCAATATTCCAAGGATCAAGCCCCTCTTCCTTTACCAAAGAAAGAACCAATGCCACTGACCTATCAAATGGATCTATCAAGGTTTGATGCTCTGCTTCTTCGGATTCAGCTATCTGTTGTATGCGGTCAGCATAGCGAGATGCTTCGTCAGAATCTTCCTCTGCCGCTAATAATTGATCAAGGACATCTTGTCTTAAGAACCATGAGTCAAGGAGGGCTTGTTGCAAGTTCAAACCTCCTCTTCAACACCTATTTCTTCTTCAACATCTATTGAAACTTCCTCATCCTCAGAAGTTGCTTCCAGTAGTGCTTCAACGATTTCTCTTCTCTCAGATATATCCTCGCTCAAGTCTTCAGCACGCTCAACTATAGAGGAGAAATTTGTATTTACTTCCTCTTCGACATCCTCCATATCTATGTGATTTAGAAGATTACCAAGACTGCTAGGTGCTGGTAACGCTTCTGGGACTTTTGGCATATCCTTGGCTTGATTACTCGCTTCTTCAATACGGCTGTGATTAACATCAGCAGCCTCCTTTGCTTCTTTGAGTGCCGCTTCTCCCAAAGTGATTGCTCTGTCACGGTCAAAGTCAACTATTCTTCGACTGCATCCATCTCCTCCGTGAGTTATACCGATATGATGGTCTGCTAAGCGCAAGGATACTTTTCTTAGAGTCACCATAATGAATTGTGCTGCTTCACTGCGCTCCCTACACATTTTTGCTATCAATCCTGCATTATATGCATCGAGATTCTGGTCGACTTCATCGAAATAGTAGAACGGGCTCGGGTCATGATCTTGAATTGCGAAAATCAAAGCTAATGCTGCCATAGATTGTTCGCCACCAGAAAGTCCCTGGAGTCTACTCTTACTCGATTTACCACGAGGTTGTGCCCACATGTCCAACCCAGCCTTGAAAGGATTCTCAGTATCTTCTAGGAATAATTCACCTCTTCCACCATCTGAAAGTTGGTTGTATACCTTCTTGAAGTTCTTATTGACCTCTTTTAGAACCGCTAGTAAGCGGCTCTTTCTTTGACCTTCTAATTTATCTGTAATTGTAATCAATTGCTTTCGACGTTGTTGTAAGGTCTTGAAATCATCCTTCATGGATGAAAGTCTCTCCTCGCATTCAGCATATTGCTCAATTGCCAGCATATTAACAGGGCCATATGCTTCGAGACGTCGTTCCAGGGTGCGTAGACGCTTTTCGGCATCTCCAACACTAGGCAATTCTACCTCGGGATCTGCTATTGCAATAGCCATCTCAGCCATCTCAGTGGCGAGTTCAATCAATTCGTTTTGCTTAATTGCAACCGAGCGTGTGATTTCTTCGGCTAAACGACGGCGATTCTGTGCATCATTGGCTTTCTGAGAATAACTAGCACGTAATCCTGCACGTTCTTCTGTAGAACGCATTCTTTCATCTTCTAGTCCTTCGTGTTCTTCCATGATAACTGATCTTTCAGCTTCTTTCTCAGCCAATTCTTTGCTGTCTTTTTCTATTGCGGCGTTCCAGGTTTTTATTGAAGCAACTCTAGCGGCAATTGCCGATTGAATATCATCGGCTTTACCAGTCAAACGGTCGACCATGTCTTGCAAAAGACGTCCTTTCTCTTCACCAGATTCTAGAATTATAACGGCCTTTGCCCGCATTCCTTCTGCTTCAACACGCTGCTGTTGGGCTTCATGCAAGCGCTGACGTAGATGCTCCGGACTAGATTGCTGTAACTTGTCAAGTGCTACATCTCTTGCATCCTCACAGTCGGCATGGAGTTGTTTAGCATCACTAAGAGTTATTGATTTGTTATTGTTCTCTTTTCCTAGTTCCTCAAGTCTCTTTTCATGAGAAATTACAACGCCTCTAGCTTGCTCAAATGCTTTCTTAGCCATGGCCATCTCAGAGCGCCATTCGCGTAATTTTATTGAGTGGTCGTCGCTTGATAGTGCAGTTATTTTATTTCTAATTCCCTGTTGACGCGTCATCGATTCACTTAATGCTGCTCTGACCGTATCAGACATTAGAGAAAGGCGCTCAACCTCTGCTGCTAATTTGTCAACCTCACTAGCACCCTGTATGCGGCCACCAAATCCGACCTTCATGCGTGCTCGACTACCACCGATCATCGCCCCTCCAGGTTCTGTAACTTCTCCTCTGAGAGTAACTAGGCGCACACCACCCATCAATCGACGAGCTGTTGCAAGGTCTTCGACAACGAGGGTGTTGCGCAGTGCATAACGAACCGCCGCTTCAATCCGTGGATCGAAATCTAGTAACTCATAGGCAAATCCAACAACACCAGGCTTGTTGACAAGCATTGCAGCCTTACCTGATGCCCGGTTGGCCTGCATTTTATTTAGTGGCAAGAAAGTTGCTCTTCCTGATTTCTTTGAACGGAGGTGAGCCATTGCTTCGGCAGCGATACGATCGTCTTCGACGACCAAAGAAGACATACCACCGCCAACTGCAGTAGCTAATGCCTCGGCATGGTTGTCCTCTTTTGGAGCGCATAATTCTGCAATTGTACCAATTATCCCACGTAATTCACCACGGTCGCGTGCAGCAATAACAGAAGCAGCCCCTCCGCTCATCCCATTGGCGCCTGAGCGGCTTTCTAACTCGGTCCTAACGCTAACCAGTTTACGTTCTGTTTCGCGCAACCTCCTTTCAACTGCCTCGAATTCAGTCCTTAGCTTAGATTCTTCGCGTTGGCTATTCTGCAAATCTTCGGCTAGTTTTCCTCTATCTTTATCTGGGTCGACATCTCCTAAGTCTTCACCGAGTAATTCCAAATCATCTATTTGCATACGTGCATCTTCGAGTAATTCCTCTGATGCAGCCACCTGTTCGGAAATCAATTCCATCTGTGCTTCTATTCTATCTGCTTCTAATTGCGCATTGGCTACAGATTCACGGGCTTTTTCTAAGACTTCGGTGGCTTTTGAGAGATCCCTGGACAATCCAATTGTTGCCTTATCTGTCTGCTCTAGTGTTGAACGGACTTCCTTCTCGGTTTGTTCAGCCGCTTCAAAGGTTGCTTTGGACTTTTCAAGATCGTTTTTTGCAGTTTCTAATGATTGTACGTGTTCGGATAATGATTTGCTCACCTCTGCTATCTCTTCTTCTATAGCATCTACTTCTGCGACTCCATCCTCATTGAATTCCTCTGCTGATCGGATTCGGTCACGGTTTCTATCGCATTCTAATTGCAATCTACGAATCACATCCATCAAGCCGCCGCGTTCATCGCCCATAACCTGCTTAATCTGTTTCTCAAGTTCGCCAATACGGTCGTCTAGTGAGAGTAAAATCCTCTCTCCTTCCTTAACCTCTTGACTCAGACTACTAGCTTCAGCTTCATAGCGAACCCTTTCCTCCACCTGATAGCGGATTTCAGCATCCAATGAAACGTGCCTAGATTGATAATACTGAACTCTTGCATCATCGTGCTCCTCTTTCAAAGATTTGACCTTTAACGCCTGTTCCTTTTCCTTCTTCAAGCTTTGAAGGCGAACTTTTTGCTCATCTTCTAGAAGGGTGATCCTTTCAATATACTCCTCTACTTGTCCTTTTTGGCGGTCTGCTTTACGGATTTCATCATCGTATGATGTGACACCTGCAACTCCATCGAGAACTTTTCTTCTCTCAACGGTTGTCATTTTTGAAAGTCGTGTTACGTCCCCTTGAAGAACGATGTTATATCCATCAGGTCGAGCATTCGCTTGCCCCAAGATTCTATGGAATGATTTTTGTGAACTCTCATTACCATCAAGGAAATAAGTAGTTACGATGTTATTTGACTTTGTTAGTCTAACATGGCGACCCATTCGAACTTCATCGTTATCGACGGGTAATCTTCTTCTCCCATTTGCTAACATTGGATTAGCAAATACTAATGT
>MDSW01217662.1_pt1 | contig 12663 bp, 13 predicted proteins | sample 811171 | NCBI WGS metagenome assembly MDSW01 (sample SAMN05326641, study PRJNA326480) | marine metagenome | isolation source: seawater | place: Atlantic Ocean: North West | collected 2012 | reverse complement strand
TAAAGGTTGTGCTCAAGTTACAAGAGATAAGTATGCTGATCAGCAATATTTAGGTTTAGGAAGCAATCTTTTTGCCTTAAGTTCTACTTCTGGAATTACTTACTTTCAAAAAGCTATTGAAGAAGGTTACAATGGTAATTGGGAAATTTCAAAAGTGCCTCATACTACCTCAGATCCAGTAATGAATTTATATGGAGGAGGTTTAATTATGGGTAATACTGGTAATGCAGATAAAATGGTAGCTGCATATCAATGGATGAAATATATTTCAAATACTGAAAACTCTGCTGTTTGGTCAACAGAGAGTGGTTATGGATTTGTAAGAACTTCATCTGCTGAACATCCAGATATTCAAGCTAAAAGAACTGAGCTCCCTCAATATGATAGATCATTAGGCTTAATACAATTTGGCAAGGGTGAGCCTTCGGTTCCAGCATATTACTCAGTTAGAGGAGAAATTGAGAAAGCATATGCAGCAATAATTAATGGGGACGATATTATGTCTACATTAAATGCTTTAAATGATGAAGCAAATGCAATTTTATTAGATGCAATAGCTGAATAAAAAAGTATTTATCATTATTAAAAGGGTGGTTTATAACCACCCTTTATTATTTTAATATGATTTTAGTATGTTCTTTAAAAGATTTGGAAACAGTTTGTGAGAGTGTACAGCCCAGTCATGTCATTTCAGTTATCGATCCAGGATATGCTCCAGAAACACCGAAAGGTGTAAAACATCATTTAAAGTTAGGCTTTGATGATATTATTGAAGTTAAACCTGAAAATCAAATTTTTCGATTAAATGTAGAAACCTACCCACAATTACCACCGAACGAATACCATATAAATTCTATAATAGATTTTACCGATACTTGGAATCCTAAGAGACCAATAGTGATACATTGTTGGTGTGGAGTTTCTAGATCTATGGCGACTGCAACATATTTATTATGTAAATATGATAATTTAAATATTGATAGAAATATAAGATATATAAGATCTATTGCTAATCATGCTAATCCAAATAAATTATTAATTAGATTATTTGAAAAATCATTAAATATTGATAACGAGATAACTGATTCATATTTAAAATATCCTTACACAGTCAAATATGATTGTTCAGAGAATTTTGCACCAGTTTCAATTTTTGATATTAATGATATGAAGAAATTTATATAAAAATATGATATAAAAATTTTATGAAAGAATTTGTAAGAACCATATTAGATTATCCCGTTAAAGGAATTCAATTTAGAGATATCACAACTTTATTGCAAAATGCTGGTCATTTTAAACAAGTAATAGACGAAATGACAAATCCATGGGTTAATAAAAAAATTGATGCAGTACTAAGTATTGAATCTAGAGGTTTTATTATGGCAGGAGCAATTGCTTATAAATTAAATTCAGCCTTTATTCCTTTTCGTAAGCCAGACAAATTGCCTGGAGAGACTTATAAAGTTTCTTATACCCTAGAATATGGCTCTACTGAAATGCATGTTCATAAAGATGCATTAGAAGGACATACCAATCTTCTTATAGTTGATGATCTTTTAGCAACAGGAGGTACTGCTCTTGCAGCTTTAGATTTAGTAAATATGTTTAAGAATAAAAATATAATAGGGGCTGGTTTTATTATAAATTTACCTGAATTAAAAGGTGATCAAAAATTAATAAATAAAGGAATAAATATTCATTCATTGATGGAGTTTTAACATGTCATCTGCTGTTATCGTAGGCTATAAGAGATCTCCTTTTACTATAGCTAGAAAAGGCAATTTGTCTGATGTTAGGCCAGAAGATATTTTATCTCAAGTTATTAATGACTTAGTAAAATCCACTAGCATTAATAAAAACGACATTGAAGATATTATTGCTGGATGTGCATATCCAGAAGGAGAACAAGGATTTAATATAGCAAAAATAGTTTCCTTTATGACAGGGATGCCAGAACATGTTGCTGGAATGACTGTTAATAGATGGTGTGGTTCATCTATGCAAGCAATACATATAGCTGCGGGAGCAATTTCAATGAATGCAGGAAATGTTTTTATTTGTTGTGGTATTGAAAGTATGTCTAAGGTGCCTATAAATGGTCTAAATTATTCACCTCATTTAGAATTAAATGAATCAAATCCTAATGTATATTTATCTATGGGGGATACAGCAGAAAATGTTGCAAAAAAATATAATTTTAACAGAGAAGACCAACAAGATTTTTCTATTAGTAGTCATAAAAAAGCTTTTAAAGCTCTAAATAAAAAATATTTTGATGATGAAATAACACCTATTAATATAAATAACAAAATTATTGAAAATGATGAAGCTATAAGACCTAATACTTCTCAAGAAATATTAAACGGACTTAAATTAGCATTTAATGAAAGTGGTACTGTTACTGCAGGAACTTCTTCACCTTTAACAGATGGAGCAGCTGCAACTTTAATATGTAATGAAAATTATGCAAAAAAAAATAATTTACCAATTTTAGCAAAAATTATATCTACAGCCGTAAATGGTTGTCCGCCTGAATTAATGGGCTTGGGTCCTATAGGAGCAACAAAAAAAGCTCTTAAGAGAGCAAATTTAGATATTAAAGATATAGATATAATAGAGTTAAATGAAGCTTTTGCTTCTCAATCGATGGCATGCATAAAAGACTTAAATATTGATCTAGAAAAAGTAAATATTGATGGTGGAGCAATAGCTCTAGGCCATCCTTTAGGAGCCACTGGCACACGAATAACTGCAAAAGCAGCTCAAATAATGCAAAGAGAAAAAAAACAATATGCTCTTGCAACACAATGTATCGGTTTAGGACAAGGAATCGCAACAATTTTAAAATCTTATTAATTTATCTAATTTTTTTAAAAAAAATATATATATAGTAAATATTTTATGCAAATTTATAAAGCTCCTTTAAATGATATTAAATTTTTAATAAAAGATTTTTTAAAATTATCAAAAGATGATCCTATAATAGCTAAAAAAGATCTTGAGGTTACTGATATAGAGTTAGTAATTGAGGAAGCTGCTAAAATTTGTGAAGAAACATTATTACCACTTAATCAAGTAGGTGATCAAGAAGGCTGTAAATTTGATAAAGGTAATGTTTATACTCCTAAAGGCTTTAAAGAAGCTTATAGGCTGTTTACAGAAAATGGATGGCAAGGAATAAAGGTATCTGAAGATTATGGAGGGCAAAATCTTCCATATTTTATCAATATGATACTCGATGAAATGATAAGTTCATCTAATATGTCATTTGGCTTATATCCTGGCTTAACCTCTAATGCTATTGATGCTATTGAAAAAAGTGCTACTCAAGAATTAAAAAATTTATATCTGCCAAAACTGACTTCAGGTAAATGGTCAGGTACAATGAATTTGACTGAGCCTCAATGTGGAACAGATTTAGGATTATGTAAAACTATGGCAGTACCTCAAGAAAACGGATCTTATAAAATTTCTGGTACAAAAATATTTATTACATGCGGTGAACATGATTTAAGTGAAAATATAATACATTTAGTATTAGCAAGAACTCCAAATGCTCCAGAAGGTATAAAAGGGATAAGTTTATTTTTGGTTCCGAAATATTTACCTGAAAATGATGGAAATATAGGTTCAAAAAATAATCTTGAATGTGGATCAATTGAAAAAAAACTTGGCATTAATGCAAGTCCCACATGTGTTATGCATTTTAATGACTCTACTGGATGGCTTGTAGGTGACTTGAATAAAGGTATGAAAGCTATGTTTATAATGATGAATGGAGCAAGAATCTTTGTAGGGAGTCAAGGTTTAGGAATTTCAGAAGCAGCATATCAATCTGCTCTTTTTTATACAAAAGAAAGACTTCAAGGAAAAAGTCCTAATAGCAAAAATGTAGCAGACCCCATTATAGTTCATCCTGAGATTAGGAAGAATCTTTTACAAATGAAATCACTTAACGAAGGAATTAGAGCTTTAATGATTTGGACTGGGTATCATTTTGATTTAGCAAATTCTTCAAATAATGAAAAAACTATTACTGAATGCGATAATATTGTCGCTTTAATGACACCAATTTTAAAATCTTTTGCAACGGATATTGGTTGTTTTTCATCTAATTTAGCATTACAAATTTATGGTGGTCATGGTTATATAAAAGATCATGGAATGGAGCAATTTGTCAGAGACGCTAGAATAGCTCCGATATATGAAGGTACTAATGGAATTCAAGCATTAGATTTAATTGGACGAAAAATGGAAATGAATGATGGGGAAGTTATTAAAGATTTCTTTAAAACAATTAATCAATACTTATCAGATATCTCTATTAATGAAAATATTAAAAAAGAAATTAATCAATTTAAAAAATCATATAAAGATTTAATAGATATAACTGATCATATTCAATCATATGATAAAGATAAAATTTCTGAAAAAAATGGAGCTGCCGTAGAATATTTGGAAATATTTTCTTATGTTGCAATTGGATTTATGTGGTTAAAGATTTTAGAAATTTCTTATAATAAAAATTCAGAACATAAATCAGATTTTTTTGATTCAAAAATTGAAACAGGAATATATTATTTTCAAAAAATTATTACAAAAACACATTTTTTAAAGGATAATATTTTGACGGGTGCATCAAGTTATAATAATTATAAAGATAAGTATTTTGATTCAGGATTTCAATTATGACAATTAAAATTTATATTCCTTCAAAAACAGCTATGCAATCGGGAAAAGGTAAAACAAAAAAATGGTTAGCAGAATATATTTCTGATGAGTTACAAGTTAAGGATAATCTTATGGGTTGGAATAGTTCTTTTGATACTAAATCTCAAATTAAACTATTTTTTGAATCTAAAGAGCATGCGATAGAATGGGCTAAAAAAAATAATTTTCAATATTTTGTAGAAGAACCTAAAATTAGAAATATAAAACCAAAAAATTATGCTTCTAATTTTGATATAAATAAGAAAGAACCTTGGACGCATTAATTGATAACTAGTTTTATTCACGATCATATGTTAAATATCCTTTAAGCGCTCTTAGCTCAGTTGGATAGAGCATCGGTTTTCTAAACCGAGGGTCGCAGGTTCGAATCCTGCAGAGCGCGCCATTAAAGGAATTAGTATGTTATATAAATTAACTTGTCATTGTAAATCGATAGAAATAGAAGTTGAAACTGATCTTCAGATTATTAAACAATGTAATTGCTCTATTTGTAAAAGAAGAAATGCAAAAATGAATTTAATTCCAAAAAACTCAATAAAAATTATTAAAGGTAAAGAAAGTCTAGGTTCTTACAAATTTAATACTATGAATGCCGAACATTTTTTTTGCAAAACATGCGGTATTTATACTCATCATAATAGAAGGACTGATCCTAATGGTATAGGAATAAATATAGGTTGTATTGATGAAATTGATCCTTTTGAATTCGAATCTGGGTTAGTTGATATGAAAAATAAATAATTTTTTATGCCATTGGAATTTTTAATTTCAAAAATTAAAAAAAATAATTTTTTGCTTATTGGAAGAGCTGGCATTGATATATATCCTGACCCTCCAGGAAGTAAAATTGAAAATGCAATTAATTTTGTAAGTCATTTGGGAGGTTCCTCAGCTAATATGGGTGTTGAATTAACTAAATTTGGCGGATCTTGCTCTTTGTTAACTAGAGTTTCAGATGATGCTCTTGGCCGGTTTGTTTCAAATAAATTAGAATTTTATGGTATTAATAATAATTTAGTAAAGTTTGAAAAAAATGAATCAAGAGTATCTTTTGCGATTGTCGAAACAACAATTAAAGATCATCAATCGATAATATATAGACATAAAGCAGCTGATCTTTTTTTAAATAAACAGGATATAGAATCAGCTAATATACCAAATTTTGACTGTTTATTAATAACTGGGACTGCTCTTGCATCTGAACCTTCACGTAGTGCTGTTTTATATGGATTAGAAATTGCTAATAAGAATAATATTCCCGTTGTAATGGATATTGATTTTAGACCTTATACGTGGGAATCTAATGAAAAAGCTTCAGAAATATATAATTTGGCAGTCAAAAATTGCACTGGTGTAATTGGAAATGATGAAGAATTTAGTATCCTCGCTGGAAAATATGAGGACAGTTTAAATTTTGCAAAGACATTATCTTCAAATTGCGATTTAATAATTTATAAAAAAGGAAATCATGGATCAGTTTCATTTGTTGAAGATAGAGAAATAAATAAAGGTGTATTTTCAGTTAATCCTCTTAAACCTACAGGAGCTGGCGATGCTTTTATGGGAGCATTAATTGGAGCGTTATTGAGGGATTATGATATAGAAAAATCTATTGAGATAGGTTCTGCTGCTGCAGCAATTGTTGTTACTAAAGTAGGGTGCGCTCCAGCAATGCCAGATTTAGAGGAAATATTAAAGTTTATGAAAAATAAAAAAATTAGTTAAGGAGAAAAAAATGCATATACCACCTTTTGATAATAAAAATAAACCCATAGTAGATATAGAAGACAAAAAAGTTCCTCTTAATTATTTTAATATTGTAAAATTGAATAAAGATCAAAGTTTTGAATACCTTACTCCTGGTTATGAAACATGTATTGTTCCTGCAACTGGCACTATTAATATTGATATCGAAGGTATGAAAGTAGAAAATTTAGGGAATAGGACTATCGATGTTTGGGATGGTGAGCCAGAAGGAGCATATGTTCCTTCAGGGACTAAAGCCTCTTTTGTAGCTCTTAAAAATTCTGAAGTTTTTATAGCTGGTGCAAAATACGAGCAAACACTAGAACCTTTTGCTGTTAGATCTAATGAAATAGATTTTGTTCAATATGGCTCAGATGATACTAAAACACATAGAAAAATAAAACATATACTTGGAGCAAAACATCATGACAAAGTAGGAAGATTATTGTGTAATGAATTATATACAGTTGGACAAGGAGGATGGTCAGGCTTTCCACCTCATAAACATGATACTGATAGATTACCTGATGAAACTCGTCATGATGAGACATATAATTACCGTTTTCGCCCAAACAATGGATTTGGATTTCAATTATTTCAACAAGTTAATGAAAAAATTGGAAAAGCAGAACATATAGTTGATGGATCAACTATATCTATCAGAACAGGTTACCATCCGTGTGTTGTAGCTCCTGGATATGAAATGTATTATTTTACTATTCTTGGTGGATTATCTCAAAGATCTCTTGTGCAATATTTTCAACCTGAACATGCTTATCAAGTTGAAACGATACCAGGAATTAAGGATATGATTGCTAAATACAAATAATGACAGCAGTTAATTTAAAAACTTTACTTAGCAAAGCTAACAAAAATAATTATGCAATTGCTGGATTAGTTGTAATTACTTGGGAAGATGCATTAGCTTATACAGAGGCAGCAGATGAAACTGGTATACCAATTATTCTTCAGGCTGGACCTTCATGTAGAGCTTTTACACCTATATCTGTTTTAGGAAAAATGTTCAGATATCTTGCTGAACAAACAAAAACACCAATTTGTTGCCATCTGGATCATGGTTTTTCCTTTAAAGAGTGTAAAGAAGGCATTGAAAATGGCTTTACCTCAGTTATGTTTGATGGATCTAAAAAATCTTTGAAATATAATATCAAGACAAGTTCTAAAATATCTAATCTTGCCCATAAATATAATATTTCTGTAGAAGGAGAAATTGGTGAAGTTGGATACTTTAAGAGAAAAAATTCTAAAGGTACAAATATACAAGAGGCAAAAGAATATGCTTTAAAAAGCAAAGTTGATGCTATGGCAATTTCAGTAGGTAATACTCATTTACAAACAAGCAAAATTGCAAAAATTGATTTCCAAAAAATTTTAGAAATTCAAAAAATAACAAGTTTACCTCTAGTTCTTCATGGAAGTAGTGGTATTTCTCATATAATGCGTAATAAAATAGCTCGCAAAACTAAAGTAGCAAAATTTAATATAGGTACGGAGTTGAGAATGGTTGCATGTAAGTCATTAAGAAAAAGTTATAATAATAATATAAAAAATTTTGACAAAATAAGTATAATAAAACCCTCAATTAAAGCATTAAAAAAAGAAACTATAAAAATAATTAAAAATATAGGTCCAAAAAATGAATTCAAATAAATTAGCTTTTATAGGTGGTAGTGGAATTTACAATTTAGATATCTTAAGTGAAGTAATTGAACACGATCTTATTTCTTCTTTTGGTCAACCATCAAGTAAAATAATTGAAGGTCAAATTAACGGAAATTCAATATTTTTTTTATCAAGACATGGAGTCGGTCATTCTCTTTCGCCCTCAGAAATAAATTATAGAGCTAACATTGATTGTTTAAAACAACTTGGAATCACAGATATTATTTCGTTATCTGCAGTAGGCTCATTAAAAGAAAATTTAGATCCTGGAACTTTTGTTATTGTTGATCAATTTATAGATAGAACAATAAATAGAAAAAAAACTTTTTTTGAAAATGGTATAGTTGCTCATGTGCCGATGGCCGAACCAACTAATAAAACTTTAATGAATCTCTCAAAAGATATTTTAAAAAATTTGAATATTAAATATTGCTTTGGTGGAACTTATTTAGCAATGGAAGGACCTCAATTTTCTAGTAAGGCAGAATCTTTATTGTATAGAAGTTGGAATTGTGATGTTATAGGAATGACCAATATGCCTGAAGCAAAATTAGCTAAAGAAGCAGAAATTAGATACGCATCTATTTCTATGGTTACTGATTTTGATTCATGGAGTTCTGAACATGAAAATGTTGATCTACAAATGCTTTTGGAAACTATGCGTAAAAATGTTGAGAGATCAAAAAATTTTATTAAAAATTTTTCCAATGAATATTTTTCTAACCTTGATTTTTCTTCTGATAAAACATCAACAATATTGGATACATCAATTGTGACTCAATATGAGAATTGGAATAAAGAAACTGAAGTAAAGTTGTTAAATATTTTGAAAAGGTTCAAACAAGAAATTAATGTTAGTACAAAATAAACATCTTACTACAATTTGGTATGAAAATGAATCAGATAAAGTAAAAATAATTGATCAAAGACTAATTCCATTTGAATTAAAGATAGTTGAGCTTAATACTGTAGATGAGATTTGTTTTGCTATAAAAGAAATGCAAGTAAGAGGAGCGCCTTTAATAGGTGTTACAGCTGCTTTTGGAATGTATATTGCAGCTAGAGAAAATTCTGATTTAAATTATTTAAAAAATGCTTCAAAAAGAATTAATGCAACTAGACCTACTGCAGTTAATTTATCATGGGCTTTAGATAAAATAATGACTAGCATTATTGATATAAATAAAGAAAGATTACCAAATAAAATTCTTGAACTAGCAAATAATATTAGAGAAGACGATATTAATAATTGTAAAAATATCGGAGAATATGGTTATAAACTAATTAAACAAGTGTATGAAAAAAATAATAGACCTGTAAATATATTAACCCATTGCAATGCTGGATGGTTAGCAACTGTTGATTGGGGAACAGCTCTTGCTCCTGTATTTGTAGCACATAAAAATAATATACCAATTCATGTTTGGGTTGATGAGACAAGACCAAGAAATCAAGGTTTTAGTTTAACATCTTGGGAACTGTTAAATGAAAATATTCCTAACTCACTAATAGTAGATAATGTTGGGGGGCATCTTATGCAGCATAAAAAAATAGATTTATGTATAACTGGCACTGATAGAACAGCAAGTAATGGTGATGTTTGTAATAAAATAGGAACATATCTCAAAGCCCTAGCAGCTTATGACAACAATATTCCTTTTTATGTATCTGCACCTATTTCAAGTATTGACTTTAATATAGAAAATGGAATTCGTGATATACCAATTGAAGAAAGAGATAGTGATGAAGTCTCTCATATTGAGGGATTAGATGAGAATAATATTTTAAAAAAGATTAAAATAGTTCCAGAAGGTGCCAAATGTGCAAATTACGCTTTTGATGTTACTCCATCTAAATATATTACTAAATTAATAACTGAAAAAGGAATTATTAATGCCAACTCTCAATCAATAAGTAAATTAAAAAATTAATATGAAAAATCTTTGGAATAAAAAAATTGCTAATAGTTATATTAAAAAATATGCAAAGAAAAAAATTTCAAAAGAACTTGCATTAAGAATATATACAACTCATTTACTTGGATCAGAAAAAAAATTAGTACTACATGGAGGTGGAAATACATCATTAAAAGAATCTCAAAGAGATATTTTTAACAAAGTTACTAATTTCATGCATGTAAAAGGTAGTGGATGGGATATGTCAAATCTGACAGAAGAAGGTATGCCTACAGTTTTTTTAGATCCATTAATAAAAACTTTAGATTTTAAAAAAATGACTGATAAAAACATGGTTAATTTTTTAAGAAACAATTTATTAAATCCCTCATCTCCTAATCCTTCTGTTGAAACATTGCTTCACGCATTTTTACCTCACAAATACATTGATCATACTCATTCAAATGCTATTTTGAGTTTAGTAAATTTAGAAAATTCAAATAATATATTACAAAAAATATTTGGAAATAAACTTGCCATTGTTCCTTATGTGATGCCAGGTTTTGATTTAGCTAAAATATGCTATCAAATTTATAATAAAAATAAAAAAGTTGAAGGATTGCTTTTACTTAATCATGGAATATTTACATTCGCAGAAACTGCAGAAGATAGTTATAAAAGAATGATTAAATATGTTACTATGGCTGAAAATTATATTAAGAAATGTAAATTAAAATCAAAGAAAATAAATACTTTTAATAAAAAAAATAATAATATTGATATAGCAAAATTACAAAATCAATTTCGTAAAATTTATTATAATGTTACGAAAAGTAAGTGGATAATTAAATATCACGGTACCAAAGAAGACGTTTTATTAAGTAATTTAAAAAATTTAAAAATAATATTTAATAAAGGTCCTGTAACACCAGATCATGTTATAAGAATTAAATCTAAACCTCTAATTATAGACTCTATTAAGAATAAAATAGATAGTTCTATCGAAAATAATATTATGAAATATGTAAGAGAATATAAAAAATATTTTCAAAAATATCAACATTGCATTAAGAATGCTAAAATTGCAGATCCATTACCTAGAATAATAATAGTTCCTAATTTAGGTTATTTTTCTATAGGATTAACTCAAAAAGAAGAAAAAATTTCCAATGATATTTTTTTATCTATGAAGGAATCAATAATTGACTCAAATTATGTCTCAAATTTTAAATCTATTAACCAAAAAGAAATTTTTAAAATGGAATACTGGCCCCTTGAAAGAGCAAAATTGAATTCTAAAAAAAGAAAGAAATTTGAGGGTAATATTGCTATTATCACAGGTGGTGCAGGAAAAATTGGCTCAGCTATTGCAAAAAAATTTTTAACAGAAAATATTGAAGTAGTACTTTTTGATAAAAATTTTAAAGCTTTAAATAATGAAATAAAAAATAAATGTACATGTATTAAATGTGATTTAAGCAAAAAAGAAGAGGTTTCCAAATCTATTAATAAAGTCGTTAGCCAATTTGGCGGTATTGATATTTTAATTTCAAATTCAGGCTCAGCTTTTCAAGGTCAAATGAAAGATCTTGATGAAAACATATTACAAAATAGTATGGCTAATAATTTTTATTCACATCATTATATTATACAAAAAACAATAAATATAATGATTAACCAATCATTTGGAGGTTCAATATCAATCAATCTTTCTAAACAATCAATTAATCCAGGAAATAATTTTGGTCCCTATGGTATAGCTAAAGCAAGTGCACTATTTATGATGAAACAATATGCTTTAGAATGTGGTAAATACAATATTAGAGTTAACGGGGTTAATGCTGACAGAATACAAAGTGGATTACTTACAAAAAAAATGATTACTCAAAGATCTATAGCTAGAGGAATTAAAGAGAGTGATTATTTAAAGAACAATTTACTTAATAAAGAAGTTACAGCTGCCGATGTTGCTGAATCTTTTTACGTTCAGCTATGCTTAGATAAAACAACAGCAAATATAATAACTGTAGATGGTGGTAACATAGAAGCAAGTCTTAGATAATAATGTTACTAAAAATTTTAGAAAAACTTGGAAGAAAGAAAATTGTTTTAGATAGAGGTCCCTCACACCCAGAGTTTGATAAAGCGAAACCATGGCTAGAGAGATATTATGTTTTATTTAGAAGAAGGCCAAAATGGTTTCCTTTTAATATTATAATTCATAGAATGTTAGATGATGATCATGGAGATGGTGTTCATAATCATATGTGCCCCTATATTACAATAATATTAAAGGGAGGATATTGGGAGACAACATCTAAGGGAAAATTTTGGAGACCTCCTGGATATATTGGATTTAGGTCAGCTGATCATCTTCATAGAGTTGATTTAAAACAAAATACAAATACAATGACATTATTTATACCAGGTCCTTTTGGAACAAGAAAAAACAAAAGAGCTAATTACAATAAAAAATTTTAATATTTACAAAAAACAATATTTATATAAACTTTTTAATTTAAGTTACTGGAGTTTATAAATATGAAAAAATATTATGGAGTTGTTGTTATTAATGTGAAAAATTGGGATGAATATAATAAATATG
>MDSW01116184.1_pt1 | contig 12663 bp, 28 predicted proteins | sample 811171 | NCBI WGS metagenome assembly MDSW01 (sample SAMN05326641, study PRJNA326480) | marine metagenome | isolation source: seawater | place: Atlantic Ocean: North West | collected 2012 | reverse complement strand
CCCGAAATCCTCGCTAACTCCCGATCCGATAAAGATTCCGCCAAGTTATCGCCAAACTCCATCTCGCCCATGCTGTCCGCACCCGGCTCGAAGTCCACGATAACGTCACCGTCCTCTTCCTCAATAATTTCTATCTCATCACCAAGTTCCGTGAGCAACGGCTCTTGGCCCGTGTCTGGAATCTCAAGCTCTAACTCTGCTCTTAAATCCTCTTCTTCCATCTGAGAAGGGACCCCAGAATCCATTAAACCCGCAATTGGTTCTCTAGCCATGAATTACTCCAATCAATAATATGCTCGTATCCTAGCAGATTCTTCACCGTCTTGCCAATCATCTGTTGGTAATTGTACAAAATTTCCTTGTCGATACCTCATTAACGCCTGTGTCATGCTATCCACTAGGTCATCATGCTCACCATTAGGAAACGCAGCAACCTCCTCTATCATCTCGTCCGCAAACGACGTGTCAGGTGCCCAAACCATGCCCGCCTCAAATAACGGACTCACACTATGCACCCTCGTTACCTTATCATTACCACGGCTCGGTGTAAAATTCACCACAGGAATCCCCATACTTCGCAATTCATGCGTCAACGGCATCCCACTCGCCTTGGCCTCCACGATGACGGTGTCGGGGTCCCAAAAGTTGTACTCCTCTAAAGCCATCGCTTTCAACTCAGGAAACTCCCACCGACCCTTCTTAGAATCCAACAATATCAAATTCGGTCCGCTTCCACCCTCATTCGGATAAAATACTCCCCACGTTGTAATCGCACTATAGTCCGCCGTCTCCCTCTTACTAAACGCCGTGTCGTAACTCTGAATCACATACTCCAACTGCGGTACACTCTCCTGCTCCCACTTGTTCCACCACTCGCGCTTGATAATCGCATTCTCTTCACCCGTCGGCCTCTGCTGATACTGCGCATTCCATTTGCTCGGAGGTATAGATGCGCGGACCGCGGTCAAATCCTCAAGACTCCAGAACTCAGGCCAACACGGCGTCCCGTCATCAAAAATAGCAGGTAACTCCACAACTTCCCACTGATCCGCCAAAGCGTCTTTAGCCTGCGCCCTCAACAACTGACCCGTCATGTCCTTCTCCGACCAACGAGTCTGTACCAACACAATACTCCCACCCGGCTGTAACCTCTGTCGGGGACCCCCAGTATACCAATCCCACGCATCTTCAAAACCACTGCTGCTCATCGCAGTCTGCTCCGAATGCGGGTCATCAATAATCACCAAATCACCACCACGTCCCGCTAAGTTCGATCCCACACCAACAGCATAGTACATCCCGCCACGGCTCGTGTCCCACCGACCAGAAGCTTTCGAATCCGCAGCCAACTTCACTTCAGGAAAAACAGTCTTGAACTCGTCACTGTCAATCAGGTTCTTTGTCTTCCGTCCAAAGTTCACAGCAAGCTCCGTCGTATGCGTCGCCTGGATGATTTTCATCCCAGGATTCTTTCCCATCATCCACGCAGGAAACAAGAAAGATGCGAACTCAGACTTCGTGTGCCGCGGAGCCATATTGATGATCAATCTCTTGAGTTCACCCCTCGCTACACGCTCTAATTTTTCAGCTATAATTCGATGATGGCGTCCAGAAATAAAATCAGGCCACATTGTTCCCACAAAATCTAAAAAATTTTCACGACAGGATTCCTGTTTTTCAAGCTGCGCGAGCCTCAATTGAAGCTTCAAAAGCCTATCTTCTACTGAATTTCCCTGAACACTCATACCGGGGGACCCTAAACGATTATATGCGATATATATCATATAGTTACATCCCGTTCAATTTTGCAAACAAATATTTGCGAGAAACATGGCCCATGCTCTCGTGCCACAAGGCCGCGGGCCGCGAAAATTTGGGCGCAAATCGCTGATTTTACTGCATAAAACTTGACCCGATATCGGAAGGGACCCGACAAAAAATAATGTCCGGCAATGCAGTAAACGCGGACCGTGACCCGGCGATTTTGATTAGCTGGGAATTCCCCGCGCATCCCAAACCGTCGACCCAGTACCGCGGTTCGCGGGTCGCGGTACGTTTGGCGGGGACCGAGGGCGGCGGGTCGCGGCAAGTATTAAACGCAAATAAAAAGCCCGCACGGCGGCGGGCTAATTGGTTTTAAATGTGGATTGATTTACTGGTCGTTATCGTCGTTCACGTACTTGCAAGCCAAATTCCAAGCCATGCATGCGGCGGTCATAACGTGCAACCGTTCATGTCCATAGTGCAAATTAATCCAAGCTTCCAATGCATCCCAATCGTCGGGCGTATGAAAAAACTTATTCGGTTTGATATTAACTTGTGTGTCTGGCATCGATCAATCCAGTTCTATTCTAACTGTTAATCGATCATCCCGAATTAATTGGTTTAATTCGGTAGCGACCATTTCGCCAATATCTACTTCCGTGTCGATATCGTCAATTCTACTTTCTAATTCGTAAACCTTTTCCTCAAGATTTTCTTTGAAATTAGTCACGTGATCGTCAAGCGTTCTTTCAATCATCGGCTCAAGAAACGACGCGATTTTATTTTCTAAAGCTTCCCGCTTTTCTCGCTCAATCTTTAATCGTTCCTCAAAATGATCCCGTTGCTGTTTAATCGTCTCATATGACGGTTGGTATTCAGTATCAGTATTTAAATTTTCCATTGTTTACCTCATAAAAAAAGCGGGCGGAATTACCCGCCCGCCCATAATGCGATAATATGCGATATTGTGCAAGTTTATTTATTCTATCCAATCGTCGGCATATTCGGACAACTCTTGATTAACAAAAGCACGCAATGCGGCATCCTCATCGTAAACTTGATTTGTACACTTCGAAGGCGGCGAAAAGATATTGAACGCGCCACAACCGTATTTTGCAAACAACGCGGTTGCCTCTTTGAACGTTCTTTTCTTTTCAGTGTTGGGATCTCGCAAATCGTGCAATTCGTAAATATCCCAAGGTTCGCCGCAATGGCTACAAGTAATGTCTGGCATTAATCGAACCTCGCAAATTTTACAGTGTCTGGCTTGCCAGAAATACGCAACGCCGCCATTCCATATTCGTAAACAAATAATTGCAAAAATTTGTAGTGAAACTCGCCAAGCGGGTCTAGATCTTCCTCACCGTCGTTTCCAATTATTCGGCCTATAATATTGGGTTTAGTTTTCATAACCGACGAACCAAACCCGCCGTAGCCGTATTCGTCATCCATTGCCAAGGCAACCTTGTTGAGCGCAATTAAACGCAAATCAAAACTATCCATATCACCGCTGACAATATCCGTTTTTTCGTTTTTGTCTGCTTTGGTTATATCTGGCTCGCAAGCCATAACAGCACTAGCGAAAAAATCGGGAATAATACCGCACCATTCGTCTAGTTGATCGGGCGTTAACTTCCCGTAAAAATCCGATTTGAGCGGGTTATAAACCTTGTCCAAAACAAGATCGCTAGCGCGTAATTGAAAAACGTTTTCCATTTTTTACCTCATAAAAAAAACCGTGCCAGAATTAGCACGGTTTCAGTTATCCGATATTATCGCATATATTGCAAGCTTTTTTATTCCGCGCCAATATCGCCCGCGACATGATGACGAATTATTGCCCGCGGCGGTAAACTTGCGGCGAACCTTAAAAGCTTTTCGCCGTCGGTTTCATCGGGCTGTTTACTTTCAGCGGTTTCTTGCCACCATATGCGGCAATTGCCCGCGTCGGCATAGCAGCCGCCGCGTTTAGTATTATCAGCGGCTAGTCTTTTACTTGGGCCATGCGCTGTAAATCCGACAATAAAATTTCTTTTTAATCGGGCGCATAACGGCGAACCGTTGCCGCAATTATTGCAACCTATTTTGTCATTATATTCCGCGGGACATCTAACAACTTTCAAAGAATAATCTTTTCCGTCGGATAAAGTTATATGACCGCGGCTCATCCAGTGATTTTCTGGCATAACTAAAACAACGGGCGCTGTTTTATTTTTCATAACGGATAGCGCCTCGCGTTTATTTTCAGTGCTGTAATTTATAACAGTTTTATCATCGCTCAATTTATCCGCCCATAAACTCGGGTCAAAATGCGAATAAGTAAAACTTTCCCCTAATCGCGGTTTTGCATCAAGTAATGCATTTAAATAATCTTGATCGATTTTTTCCGAACCTTTACCGCTCGCATTCATTTTACAACTGGTCGGGCAAGTTCCATACTTTTCCCCGCCGCCCGCTCGATATGTGACGGCAATACCTTTTGTTTTTTTCGCTCGCGAAATCTCTACTGTTTTAAGCATTGTCATTATTCTCCACAATCAAACCTTGATTTTCCACAATCAAACCTTGTTCACGTAAATATCTAACAATGTGAGGAATATATTTACTGGCATAATCATCAAGAATTGCGGTTTTAGTATCAAAATCTAAAACTTGATTATTGATAAACCAATACCAAAAATCACGGCCTTCAAAGTTGAAGGTTTCTTCAACTAATTCATCATAAGTAATTTGCATTTTAACCTCATAAAAAAAACGGGATCAGTTCCCTAATCCCGTCAATATCGCATATAATCTTATATAACAAGTTATTTTTTACGGCGTCGCGTTCTTTTATTTGTATGCTTTTTCAATTCGGCATAATCTTCGCCGTATAACAATCGCCCGATAATCTCAAATAAAAACATTAATCAAAAGCCCTCTCATATTTATCAATATCAGGAATTACGATATTTCTCTCTGCGCTTTCAGAAAGTTCGCTTCCCTTTTCCTTTAAATACTTTTCTAATTGCGGCCAACACTGTTGATAAATTTCCTCGCTCGCAAAAGTAGCAATAGGCGTTGCACCCGCGTTTTCCTCATCATAGGCGATAATGTTTATAAATATTTCTTCAGCCATATTTACCCCTCAAAATTCTGATTCAGAAAATCCCGCAATTCTGACATTTTTTCAAATACCATTTTCCCGTGCGGTTGCGGTAATATTATATGATATCGTCGATAATTTGCCCCGCGTCGTTCAACACGGATATCAATCACGTCGCCATTCGGCATTGTCCATTGCCAATCTGGCGGCAACCCGATCTTTTTTATTTGCTTTAGTTTAACCATAAAAAAACCTCACTTTCTAACTGTATAAGACAGTATGCGATTATATCGGAGCAATCAAGTTAAAAACACTGTCCCAAGCAAATTTCTTTTCACAAGAAAAAACGGCCTCAGTTTTAAGGCCGTTGCTTTTAAGTTCTATCGCCTGTTTCGCATGGTACAAAAAAAGAAACGGCGCACTTTCGGGTTTTGATTGTTTCTTTACCAGAACCCACGAACTGGAGCTTTTATGCCTAGTCAGCCACGCCACCTGATGCGGGCTGAGATTTACAGCGTTGCCCTTACAAAACTTTAACTCAACAAAATGAAACAAACCCAACTCATCACAAATCAATAAATCAGGTATGCCTTGCCCCGCCCAGTTTTCAATTCTGGTTAGACTTAGCTTCCTGTTCCTCGAGTTCTTCACCGCCGTCTTCAACTGCTGATAAAAGCCCGCTTCCGTTTTCATCTTGATCGGGAGTGATATCGATTGCGTTACCATAGGTATCTTTCAAATCTTGAAGTGCTTTCAAAACATCTTCCTTACTCATGCTGTCGATGCTGCCATGCCTTATCTCGGATTTCGAAACATAGATATCGCCTTGTGCCATGCCTCGACGATACTCAGCTTGAACCGCCGCAGAATATGCGCCGTTCTCTAAAGCAAGGTCTCTAATCTTTTGAAGATCTCTAACGTGCCGTTGATACGTCACGCCAAACTTTGCATCAAGCTCATCTCGATATTCTCGGATCGCTTTACAAACATGGGGGCTGATATACGGGTTGGTCATCTGGCTTGCTCGAACAGGCGCAGACTTTTTGGAATAGCCCGCCCGCTCCGCTGCTTCCATTCCGGTGATCGTGCCATCATTAGAAACCAATTCTTTGACAAAGATCTCTTGCATACGGGTCAGGGGAGAATTTTCATTCACTCGCTTACGCCCTCGATGCTCATCAGGATTTTGTTTGTTATACTTTTTTGCTGTTGGTTTTTTCTTCGGGCGGATTACAAGCCCTTTTGGAATTACAGGTTCTTGTTTTGACATTTCCTTACTCAAAACTATTTCGCTATAATTTTTCTTATAAACGTAACTTATATATATATTCCAGAAAAAAATAAAAAATAAAAAAAATTTCAGAGCCGTATAACGCAAATCTTGATTTAAGCTGTCAAGGGGTACACCACTTTCTGTCATGGTGTAACCACTTATGTAACCTTACTTCTACTATATAAAAAAGGGGTCAAAGGGCCAAAGTTACACGGTTACACGGGTTACGCCTATTTTTTACAAAAAATATTTTTTTTATTTTTCAGCTCTATATATATAAAAACGTAACTTTAATAAGAAAAAACCCCGCACAATGGCGGGGTTCTCTTGTCACATATCGAAACCCATATCTTTACAATACGTGGTCCGTGCTTCGCGGGCCGTGCGTTCATGTTCGCAGTCTTCGCAGAGTGCGAGACCGCCATATGGGTTTGTATTACCGCACTTGGCTTTTACTTCGATGTAGTCGAAACCTTTCGGGTAATAGTAGGTTACGTGGTTATCACACATTGTATCCAAACTCCGCGTTACATCGTTTAAGTTCGTAATCGGTTAGTACGTTAGCTTTAGCCAGAGCTATCAAAGTAAACCTGGCTGAATAACATAAACCTAATACGTTCTTTTCCCAACCGATTGTATTTGAGTAGAGCAACGCTCGACTAATGAGTTCATTCATTAACTCGTTTCGTTCAGTGCTAATCCAGAAATGTTTTTTTGTAGATCGAACAGGTTCTGGAACTTCACAATCACACTCGCCACAATCGATAAGAAAGCGTTGGGGTATTTTTACTAATTTAACCATGTTGGTTATTTACCTCATTGAAAAGTTTACTGACATGATCGGGCGGTTGCCCTAGTCGGGTTCGAGGATCAACGATGTCAAATAGCGTAAGTCCAAAAAGCGAAAACGCTTTTTGTCTTACTTTAAGTATAGGAATGTATGCGATAATGTAAAGGTTTACCTTACGTCAACTTGCAAAAAAAGTCGATTTCATCCAAAACTGTTGCTTAAATACAACACTTCAATGTTTAAAAGTTCGGATCGTAAAGTTCGCCTTTATCGAGCTTTTCTCTTAGCTCCGCGAGCCGCGAACTAATGGAGGCGAGCCTTGGGTCGTCGATACCGTAATCCCAGATAATGTCGTCGTATGATCTCTCTAATTTCTTCACTTCTGCGGTAACATCGGTAAGGCGCGGATCGTCGTTCATATTTGTATTCCATTTTCTCTCAACTTTCTGACAAATTCTTTAAGGTCTCTTCGAGCCTGATACAAGTCTCTTTCGGTGTTGGGCCGTTTATCACGGCTATATTGTTCTTGTTCGAGTGTATCGACTTGTTGTTTAAGAAATCGATACTCGAACCGTTGCGCGGGGCTGAGTGCTTCATTCCCCATCTGGCCTCACCTTTGGTTTGATGATTTCGCGGTAGCCAGAAACAAACGGCGTCCGTCGGCAATACATCATGATTTCTTTACCGTAGGTATCGGCAAGCACGTCGTAGAGATCATCGAGCACACCGTCGCCCATGGCCTCGTAGCATGAGTATTCGCTAGGAAAGATGGCGGTGGTTGATACGTCCTGATCTTCGACAACGTATTCGATCACTAAAAGTGTGTAGAATAGTTTAAACATTCTTCCTTCCTCTCTTTCTCGGCGGATCGATTGGCGGTAAATCTGCCACCAGTGCGTCGGGGTCGTTGCGTTTTATGCGAACATTAACGCCCAAATTATATATGCATTCTTTTTTAAAATTCTCTAAAGCTTCGTGCATATACTTCATGTCAGCGATCTCTGGGTTTTGAGGGTCATGTAATTCTAGAATGTCCTCCAACCGATCCACAACGTAATGTATACATACTCTATCATCAATCATAGCCAATCCTTTTTTGGTAAATGGTAATTCTTTTTAACACCGAATGCGGGGTGTCCCGCTTCATATCCGTGAATATATTGCTCGTAACGGTTGCGTATGGTGCTCCAGTACGCGCCCTTCCAATGCTCTTCAGCTTTACGCGGGTAGCCGCGGCGGAAGTGTAGGGGCAACCGAGCGCCTGTTCCTTCCTCGTGTTCTTTTGACTTAACTGGTTCGTCTACATTCCACGCAACGATGTTCCATGCGTCAGGTATAAAATTACCCAAAGACTTTTTAAGTTTATCTTTGTGGAACTGGTGTATCTTCTGTCGGGTCGGCACAACTAATCGAGGCGTATTGATGGTTTGCAGCATACCGCAAACTATTCTTAAAGACCTTTCAATAACTTTTCTTTCTTCATCATTTAGGTTCAAGTAGTCTGTGCTGTAATCAAAAATACAATCATCGTTAAGAGCGACACATATTTGACCGACATGGTGCGGTACGAGCATTATATCTGGAGAGATAAGAGATTCGGTTCGATCAAAGTGAGTGACACTATAAACATTGTAATGGCGTCGATAGTATAGTTCATCATTTGGATCTTTGCCTCCTAACACAGGAATGCAGTAAAAGAATATTTCATATTCTATACTGTCGCTATTTATGTAAAGCCCCACGTTGTCTGCGGGCAATACCGCATCGGTAGAGGGCGGCACATCCGTATCTGGATACATTTCCTCCAGATTATCAAAAACGTAATCAAATATAATTGAGCAATCAAAAAACTGCATGTTTCGGGCAATGACATTCGCAAGTTCATAAGAGTGTCCGTGGTCAATAGGATAATCTGTATTAAACTTCATATTTGCTGATCGCCACATAAGCACAAGATCTCGAATGTAGGCGGTCATGCCTTCTTTCATTTTACCGCCTCTTTTTACTTTTTTGGGCTTGTCTTTCTCGGGCCATCCCGTCAGCCCAAGGTCATTAGCTTTCCACCCGCTTAAAGGATGTTTTGATTTTGCGGGAGCTTTTTTTCTGTTATTTGCCATTGTTTCCTCCCTTCGCTTCTTCTTCTAAATACTTTGCTTCCATGCCCGCGTTGTTGAGTTCTTGCGCGAGCAATGACATAAGATCAAAGTTATCGTGAGTAATTATTAATTTGTTCGAGGGCAGCGAACATTTGACTTTGAACTCACCGTCTTTGAATATGACTTCGATTGAGTTGATGGCGTTCTTTATATCTCTCGCCGTTGCGACTTTAGTCATCGTCACACTCCTGTAGATCTATGATCTTCACATCGTTTTCATTTGCGCCAACGAGTAAAGAAAATTCGCGAGCCGCGGCTTTCTGGGCTTCTTCCTCGTTGTTTGCTTCGACTGTAATGAAACGATTGACCGTACCCTCACAGGTAATTTCGTAAACCTTACTCATCTTCGACCTCCAATCTACCAGAGCCGCCGCACGTTTCGCATTGCATTGGTTTAACATCGATAACGCCAACGTCACGACCAACGTTGTGAGGTCGATAGACTTCTACATCGACAATACCTTCGCCGTCACAATCCCAACAATAGTCTGGTTTCTTTTCTCGGCTGTAGAACACCTTGTCAAAGATATCGCTTAACATAATCTCCATTGGATCTACTTTGTGCATCATGTGTCCTCCCTGACCATGCGTACTGCGGTTACCATAGAGTAAACTTGCTTGGTTACGTCTTTACCGTCCCAAGTCATTTCCATGTCCGTGTGACCAAAATCCTGATCGTAATCGATCATTTCTAAAACTGCTGCTTCAAGGGATGAAGCTTCGATGAGAAATTGCTCAAGGCCATTCTCCGTTTCAAACCATCCTTCCAACTCAGTCATCTTCTTCCTCCCGATGAACGTGACCTTCCTCGACTTCTTCCCATCCGCACCAACCGTCCATCTCAGCAATGCCCAGTTGAAACGCTTCAAGTTCACCTTTAGTTTTGAATTTGTAGGTGATCGCTTCCTGACCATCTTCGGGACATTGTCCCCATAGGATTGAAATTTTAGGCATCGTCAACCTCCTCTATCCAAGGGTCGGTCCGATCATTCCAGACGCCAAACAAACCTTCGTTTGCCATATTCCACATCTGGTCAAAAGCATCACTCTCATTTTTTGCTTCGATCACCATGTCGTCAGCTTTTCTTCTTGCTGTTCTGTGAATAATAAACTTAGGCATTCTCGGCTTCCTCCTCATCCAACTCTGGCTCCCAACTTTCATCGTCGCCATCAACGTATCGACCTTCGAACAAACCACCTTCGTCTTGGTAGTCGGCATCAACAGAGATACCCAAATCAACCAGTACATTCCAAACCGGAATGGGTGGCCCCCACGCTGTCCAACAATGAAAGCCAAACTCGGCCTCGCAATCATCTTCAAGCGGGTCACCAAGATCCGTAAGTTTTTCTTCTGTAAACTGTACGTCACAGACCTCCCACTTTGTTCCCCAGTTCTCGGTTCGCCAATCGTACCAAGCGGGCACTGAAGTCTCTTTGTGTGTTTTTAGATGATTAAGATAATCGGTTGTGTCCACAAACTCGATCATTCTTTTAACTCTTGGTTTGACAAACATCTCAAATGGCATGGGCTTGATTAACTGACAGAACATAGGCTCTGTACGTTTTAGATGTTCATAAATCTCTTTGATTAGGTTCCGTGGTCCGCGAAGGTGGACCTGTTGGTCACAATGATTTGGCATTTTTTTCTCCTCATAAGTTGCCGTGTTCTGTTATCTAGCAACTGTATGGGAGTATGTCAACCCTTAGTCAATAAATTATTCAATGAACTTCATCACTGGGACCGTCTTTAAATATTTCTTCGCCTATTTCCATGCGGAGTGCAGCTTGTCCCATTGCGCCCGCAATAGTACCGAGAACCGTCTGCGGATCTTGGCTGCCGAGCATCAATCTATATAGAACTGCGGTCAACGCGCCGCTCACCACTGCGCCCGCTGAAAAATCTTTGTGAGCTAAATCCTTCAACATTTCTTCAGTAAGTTGATAACTTAGGTTGTAATCTTCTTGGTGGTCAGATTTCATAACGCAATTATACTTTACTGTTAAAAAAACAAAAAGCCCCAAACGGAGGCTTGGGGCTTAATGCAACTTTTTTATGAGGTGTCTCACACATAAGCGATTGTATGGGACAAGTCAAGCGGTTTCACGATGTTTTTTGTAAATTTCAAACATTAAGCGCAATTGACCGCTAATTGTACGCCCTTCGGCCTTAGAAATCGTTTTAATCTCACGATAAATCTCTATCGGCACCAAAACACTCTTCCATTTTTCTGTATCCATGGCATTTCCCCTCTGATTATGTAGGAACATATAAGATGTTATGGGAAATTGCAAGAAAAAAGCCTTATGCTCGTGAGCCGCGGAAAACTATTTGATCCAATCTACCCGTAGATCCTCTACGATCTTGCATTGGGATCATAGCTTGAACCTTTTCGATCATCAGATCATCGCCTCTCCATACACTGGCGTCGGGATCGGCATGATTTTTGATCTTTTCGGCATAGCCTTTTAAAATGTTTTCAAACTCTAAAGCAGTCTCTAAGTCACTTACTTCGATATCTGCTACAATAATTGCCCTTAATTTAGCCATCACTAACTCCCTTAATTGTTAATACAATAACTAATAAACTAACTATAACATAAGTCAAGAAAAAAGCCGCGGTATGGAGCTAACCGCGGCAGTTGGGAGGTAGAAGCTTGTCAAAGCCTATCGAGCAGAACCCCAACTTGGACCTACCTCCACGTCACACAAGTTGGGTACACTTAATGGTAGCGCATTTTCCATGATCTTGGCAATATTTTTAGCATCTGCGACAGTTTTCACCGACATAGCTATCTCATCGTGTATTTGAATAAGGGGCAAATGCCCGCTTTCGTACAGATCTACCATAGCTTTTTTGGTCATATCAGCGGCGGACGCTTGGATCAGGCGGTTCAAAGCTTTGTACGTGTACGCTCTCTTTAGCCTGACCGTATCACCATACGTTTTGACGGCATCTTCAAAGGGCAGAGCCTTGTTCATCTCAAATCCATCTGGCTCCCAGAGCGGAAAGCGGCACTTGCGTCCAAGTAAAGAGCGCAACTCACCCTTGCTGTCCTTCTCATTCAGCCTGTTCATCACGCCGTTCATCAAACCCTTCACAAACGGAACACGCGAATGATACTGTTTGATTATGTCTCGGGCTTCATCTGCTTCGATCCCAAGCTGATCCGCCAGTTTGTTGACACCCATGCCGTACATCATGCCGAGGTTTATGGTCTTTGCCTGTTTACGCGGGATCTGTGCCATCTCTGCAACCATCGTATGGAAGTCAGTCTTCGGATCTGAGTTGTACATATTCACAAACTCTTCGGCTCCGCGGAGCGGGCTATTTCTATTCTGACCAAATACATGCGCGTAATGCACCAAGATCCGTGGTTCCTGTTGCGAGAAGTCTATTGCAGCCCACTGGTCCCCTTCTTCCGGCAAGAACAAACCGCGTATCATCGGCCCCAACTCTGGGTCGCGAGCGGGGATTTGCTGTAGATTGGGGTTGTTCATCGAGATTCGGCCCGAGACCGTGCCTCCATCATCTGATCGGATCTGGTTTATGTGCGAGTGGATCCGCCCATCTGACCGACAGTGCTTCAGAATTGT
>MDSW01160729.1_pt1 | contig 12665 bp, 12 predicted proteins | sample 811171 | NCBI WGS metagenome assembly MDSW01 (sample SAMN05326641, study PRJNA326480) | marine metagenome | isolation source: seawater | place: Atlantic Ocean: North West | collected 2012 | reverse complement strand
TTTATTGTTTGTTAATATTGCCCCTCCCTCTCCCGTAGTAATGTGTTTTACAGCATGAAAACTTAGTGTCGCAATTTCACTAAAATCCGTAGAATAAGAAATTTTTCTATTATATTTTGATCCAATGGAGTGACACTTGTCATTTACAATCTGAAACTTATATTTTTTTTTAAGTCTTAATAACTCTTTCCAGTCTGCTAAGTTTCCTCCAAGATCTGTTACAACAATTGCTTTTATTTTTTTTTTAATTTTAATTAGTTTTTTTATTGAAATCTCAAGTTCGTTAGTATCTAAATTGTTATTGTTAAAATCAATATCAACAAAATAAGGTGTTGCATTATTGTAAATTATTGCATTACATGAAGCAACAAATGTTAGTGGCGTACATATAACTATATCTCCCTTTTTCCATCCTAAACTTTTTCCTGCAAGATGGAGAGCTGCTGTTCCACTAGAAACTACTACACAATATTTACATCCTAATTTCTTAGATAGCGAAATTTCAAATTTTTTAACTTCATTTCCTTGAGTTATATATTTGCGCGTTAAAATATTTGAAACTTTTTTTATTTGCTCTTTTGAAATAGTTGGTTCACCATAATGTAGCATTGGTTTAACTAATTTTCGTGCTTTTTATAATTTGTTATTTGTTTTTTTAATAAACTATCTGTTAAAAATTTTTTATTGCCATGACTATTGTATGAAAATATTTTATTTTGCTTTGTATTTTTTTTTGGATAAATAATATAAAAATCTTTTTTTTCTACAGTATAAAGTGAATCATGAACTGTTATCATTTCTTCATGAAGTTTTTCACCAGGCCTAATACCAATCATTTTAATTTTTTTATTTTTATCAATTGCTCTTACTAAATCTAAGATTCTATATGAAGGAATTTTTGGTACAAATATCTCTGTACCTTTCATATAATTTAGACATTTAATAACAAATTTAACTGCTTCATCTAATGTTATACTAAATCTTGTCATCCTTTGATCGGTAACAGTGAAAAACATTTTTTTATTTTGCTCTAAGAATATTGGAACCACAGAACCTCTGCTACCAAAAACATTTCCATATCTGACAACAGAAAATATTGTCCTTTTATTTCCTTTAAATAAGTTAGCTGAAACAAATAATTTATCAGATGCTAACTTTGTTGCTCCATATAAATTTATTGGAGCACAAGCTTTATCTGTGCTGAGTGCTAAGACTTTTGGAATATTTTTTTCTAGACAAACTTGAATGATATTTTGAGCACCAAGTATATTAGTTTTAATTGTCTCGAATGGATTATATTCAGATGTTGGAACTTGTTTTAATGCAGCTGTATGAATAACTACGTCAATATTTTCTTGTATTGCAGATCTTAATCTATCTATGTCTCTAACATCACCTATAAAAAATCTAAATTTTGAAAAATTATTTTTAATAAAATCTAACTCTTTAAGTTTTTCCTGTTTAAACTCATCTCTGCTGAATATAATAATTTTATTAAAATTATTTATTTTAACTAAGTTTTGTATAAATTTTTTAGAGAATGAGCCTGTTCCGCCGGTAATAAAATAATTTAATTTTTTTTTCATTTTTATATTCTTTTATAACAATATTTTATTTTTGGGATAACATTTTTTCCTCCCAAGAACATTTTTTTTGGCTTTTTTATATAATTTACTGTTTTGGAGTTTATTATTTTTTCAAAATTGTATTTACTAGCTAATCCCAATTTAAACAAATAATTAATATCTTTTTTTCTTTCTTCTCCATCCTTATAAAAATATATCCAGGGTTTTTTTTTTAAATAAATTACTTCATTAACGCTATTTCCAAATCTAGAAATAACATTTTTTGAAGATAAAATAATATTAAAGTAGTTCTTTGGATCAGAAATATATTTTAAATTATTTTTTTTTAACAAATTTTTATTTTTATTACTTACAAAAGGACCTAATATAAAAATTATTTTTTTTTTTTTTATTTAGTTTAATTACATCTAATAATAATTTTTTACTTATTTGAAATGTTCCTCCGGTTATAATTACTAAATCATAGATATATTTATTTTTTTGCATTTTCCATTTCAAATAATCAAAAATAATTTTTCTATTTAAAATCAAATATTTTGGTCCAATTGAATTAACGTTTTTAATTTTTCTTATACTTGGAATTATGGGTATATCACTTTGATTCTTTGTAAAATTATCAATTATAATTTTTTTATTAAAAGTTTTTATATTTTGAAAATAAATTAAATATTTTTTTGGTATATCAAATATATACAATCTTTTATTATCATCTTTTTTTAAATTTAATTCTTTTTTTAATTTATTTATATCTTTCTTTTTATTTAATAAAAAGATCTTTGGTACTATTGATAATCTTTCTAATATTTCTCTTTTAATTACTAACGCTCTTTTATAATGACCTAGTCCAAACTTTTTATTTTTTAAGGTTATAATATTAATTTTTTTTGATTGATCAAAATTTTCATTTTTTTGTTTTACATGAGAATTTAAATAACTATATTTATTATTTTTAATTAAATTGTCATAATTAAAATTTATATTTTTGTTTTTACAATTTAAATAATTAATATTAAAAAAGTCTAAATCAGATTCTGTATCAACAGACATTCTGAAACCTTTATGCAAATCTCTTTTTTTAAATGGTATATTCATAAAGTTAAATTTATTTTTATTTTTTTTTAAATACAGTGATGGATGTTCTTGTAATTTGCTATTTTTACAATTTAAATTAACCGTACTCCAAATTTTTTTTTTCGTTAATAATATACCTTCATGTTGTAATTTTATATTCGCAATAGAAAAATCATAATTTTTTTTATTAAATTTAGAATAAATATTTTTTAAGAAAATATTATCAATAATTGGACAGTCACCAGAAATAATTAAAATTTTTTTATTTTTAATTTTTTTTGAAATACAATAAATTCTTTCTACCACCTTATCTTCATTTTTGTGAAAAAAAAATTTTAAATTTTTATAAATACTTTTTAATTTTTTTTTAAAAATATAATTTTTACTTTTCTTTCCGGTTGCTATGTATATTTCATTTATAAAATTAATTTTTTTTAAATGATCAATTGTGTGATTGATCAAATATTTATCACCAATTTTTTTAAAATGCTTTCCTCTTAGCCTAGATGAATTATATCTACATAAAATAATAGCTGTTACACTCATAAAAGTAATTTTGATCTGAAATTTTTAAATTTTATCTTTGAATAAATGTTACAATAGTCGTCATAAGTCCAATTTTTCTGAGGTTTTATCCAGTTTTTTCCATATAAATTTGATAAATATTTTTTAAATTTTAGTGGAATATTAATTTTAATTTTTTTATATGTTACAGTTTTATACACATCTAGCAGATTTGTTTTGCTTCTCAAAATATTACTTCCTATAACCCAGTAGTAATAATTATTAATTCTTTTTTTAACCTGCAAATCAATTATATCATCAATTGTTAATTGAAAATTAAATTTTTTTCCTAAAAATTTTTTATCTATATCGATTATTCCATATTCGATTTTTTTAAATTTAGAATTTTTTAATATATTTTTTATTTTTTTTAGTTGCTTATAATTAATGGCTAGATCTATATCATTAAAATTATATATATCTCTTTTACGTTTAAAACCTAACAAAGACGAGTGATCCAAATAATAAGAAATTTTGTTATTATTGAATAATCTTATAAGTTTTTTAAATTTAATTAACCAACCTCTTTTTTTTTTGCTTAATTTATGTATTTTGGAAATAGGAAATACATGGAGCTTTGATTTAGAAATTTTAAAGCTTGATTCTAATTTTTTTCTAATATCCTCTGACCACATGCTTGCAATCAGAACTTTATCAAAATTGGTTTTTTTAAGAATAGACGGACTATAAATATTTTTTTTTTTAATTTTTTTTTTAATTTTTTTTTTGTCAGAATCAATAAAACCTAAAACTTTATATTTATTCTTTACATTTTCATATACCTCTTCACCAAAATAACCTGCCCCATAGATAAAAATTTTTTTCATATTCTTGATGATTTTAAATAATAACTTGCTTTAATTTTCCAATTATTTCCATAAATAAACTTTAAATATTTTTTGGAATTTTTAGGAACTGTAATGTTTATGTTCTTATATTGAATGTGTTTTTTTTGTTTGATCATTTTAAGAGGAACATTTTTAAGAGAAATTCCACAAGAATAAACTTTATTATTTTTAATTTTTCTAAAAATAAAATCAATTAATGCTGGTTCATTTTTTTTTAAACTTTTTAAAGAACTAGATAAAAAAAATTTTTCTAGCTTTTTTTTACCAATAAGAATTTTTTTATTATGTACAATTATTTTTTTAGGTAGTTTAGTTTTTAATATTTTTTTTAATTTACCAAAATCTTTTATATCAATTGATATATCAACATCAGATAATTCTGATAAAAGCTGACTTCTATATATAGCCAATAAGCTTGATCTATCTAGCCAATAACTAACTCTATATTTATTTAAATTATTTATTAAAATTTTTAATATTTCTAATATTTTTTTTTCTCTTTTTATCAAATTTTTTTTCTTTTCTACTAATTCATAATTTTTAAAAATTTTAATTTTTTTGTATAATTTCAATTTTTTCAGTTGAAGAATTTGTTCATCAATATATCTTCCGGCAAGATATATTTTATTATACAATAATTTTTTTTTTATAATATCAGATGGTAGTATAACTTTTTTACCAAGGCATTTTTTCATATATCGGCTATTGTCTAAAAAAATTACATTTTTTTTTTTTATTTTTCTAAAAATAGCTCTTCCGTAATATCCACACCCAAATATTAGACTGTAATTTTTTTTCACTTTTTTAATTTATCTAATATTTTTTTTGTAATTGTTGCAGATATTTCGTCTAGTGATTTAGAAAAATCATTAAATACTACTATATCTGGATTCTTGGGAAACTCTGCTTTAATATCTTTTCCAACAATTTTTTTATTTGAAAAATATATTTTTTTTTTTCTATTATCTATAATTTTTTTGATTGGCGACTTAATAAAAATTTCAACATAATTTTTTTTGATTTTTTTTCTGTTTTGTTTTCTCACACTATGAAACATCGAAACAGTTGCAAATATAACATTTATACCCTGTCTTGTTATAAATGAACTTAATTCAGAATATTTGTAAGCTGTTTCTTTTCTGCTCTTATAATCAAATGAATTTAATTTAAAAATTTTCCTTATATCATCTCCATTTATTAACAATGTTGGACCTATTTCTTTTTCCAATTTATTTATTATTTTTTTTGCTATTGTGCTTTTTCCAGACCCTGAAACACCTGTAAGCCAAATTAAATAGCCTTTTTTATTTTTATTTAGTATTTTTTTCATATATTTTTTTGTTTTGTAAATTAAAAAGTTTGTGTTTTTGAGTAATCATCAAATCTCTGTGACTTACGAAAATAATACTTAAATCTGGAAAATTTTTACTAATATTTTGTAAAATTATCTTTTCGTTTTCTCTATCAATTGAATTTGTTGCTTCATCAAATATTAACAAACTAGGTTTGTTTAATAGAGCCCTAGCAATGGCAATTCTTTGTTTTTGTCCCTCTGAAAGATTTGTTCCTTTTTCCCCAATATTCATATCAAGACGATCTGCAAAATCTGACAGATTTACATTATTCATTAATATTTTTATTTTATTCATTTCTGAATTAGAAATTTCTTCATAACTCTTTAAAGATATGTTTTCAGCTATACTCGCATCAATAAAATAATTTTCTGCACCTACATATGCCAATTTGGTTATAACTGATGAGTCATATAAATATTTTTTATTATTTAAAAAAACATCTCCAAGAGATGGTTTAATTAGTCCAGAAATTATATTTAGTAAAGTAGTTTTTCCATTTCCACTTTCGCCTTTTATAACTATTAAATCTCCTTTAACTATTTCAAGATTTATATTTTCAAGAATTAACTCACTGTCATATTTGTGTGAAATATTTTTTACTACGAGCTTGTTAAATTCTTGGTAATTTTTATTAAAATTAATTTTTTCCACATAATTTTCAGATTCTTTTAAAATATTTTCAATTAAATTTATAGAAGGTTTGGAATATTCTATTTTTTGATATTGCCCTAAAATTCTTATTGAAGATGGAACTAACTTAAAAAATGCCGCACCAACCAAAGCTAGAGATGGAATTATTTCTATCATTTCAATATTTAAAATAAAAACGGATATAAAAAGAGCTGATAAAGCAATTATAACTAAAATAATTTCAATAACTAATTTTGGAAGTAGACCAATAAAATTTATATTTAGATTAACAAAATTTAATTTTTCAATTGATCTAACATATCTGTTTAAAAAAAAAGATACTTTTTGATAAATTTTTATATCTCTAATTAATTCAATACTCTCTCTCAGAAATGTTTGAGTCTTGCCTGTTAAAATTAATCTTTTCTCAGCAAGTTTTTTAAGTTTTTTTTTTGAATAAATATATAGAGGTAAAACAAATATTAAAAAAAATAAGATTACATAAATTGTAACTTTAGAAAAACTCAAAACAAGTAGAACTAATATACCAAAACTAATTATCAAATCTTGTAATAAAATAAAAAATGGATGAACTAATTGTTTTAATAACATTTTAGGTTCTCCATTTACATTTCTCATAACTAGAGAACTATTTGTGCTTAAAAATTTTATTATTGGTATATGTAAATAATTCTTTAGTAGTCTTTTTTGTAAGTTTTTTGAAATATTTTGTGTATACTTAATTTTAAACCATCCAAAAAAACCTAATAAAATGTTTTTTAAAATAAAAATTAAAGAAATTGCCAAACAAAAATATATAAGAGAATTTGTATCTTTATAACCACTTGGAAAAAAAATACTGTCAATAAATTCAATGTTTGTTTCTTGTTTTGAAATTAATAAATTTAATACAGGAAATATAGAACCTATGCTTAAAGCTTCTAATAAAGATATAAAAAATAATATTACAAAAATTAAATAAAAATAAATTTTTTTTTCATCTGAAAATATATATTTAATTTGATTAAACATTAGTGATTTAGTTTTTCTAATACTTTATAATTAGGCTTTAAGTCAGTTACAGTTGGAAGAAAATTTCTATAATTTTTTTTAAAAAAAATACTCTTTATTATGTTTTCAATTCCTGGCTTTAAATGTTGACTTGAAATATCCTTAATTAGTTTTTTATTTAAAAGATAATTATTCTTATCTTTTCTTATATTTGACGTTATATATAACTTTTCAAGCGGATTTAGTTCTAGATTAAGTTTTGAAGTATAAAAATTAAATCTAATTTTATCTATTGTATTAAAATAAAAATTAACTGTCCCAATACATTTGTTATTTTTGAGAATTATAGAGGCGATTGATTGGTTAACAAATATTTTTAAAATTTTCATGTTTCCACATATATAAAAAATTAAATCTAACCAATGAGATGATATAAAATACTTTATTTTTTTTTTTATATTTTTTCCATATTTATTGATTATTCTTTGGTTCTGTTCGGGAATATTAACTGAAAATTTATATTGTTTCGAACTTTTAACTTTCTTTCTTAATATATTTACTGTTTCAAAAAATCTACGATTATATAAAACATATATTTTTTTATTTAATATACTAGATATCTTATTTATTTTATTTAGTTTATTGTAAGATAAAGCAATTGGCTTTTCTGCAAATATTGGACAATCAATGTTTTTGACAATTTTTAAAATGTAATTTTGTATTTTATCCCAGGTTATCAATAAGAAAATAAAATTAAATTTATTTTCTTTAATAATTTTATTTATGTCGTATCCAATATTTTGAATTTTAAACTTTTTTTGAAGTTTAATGGCTTTTTTTTTAGATCTTTTAGTTACACAGATTGTATGAATACTAATTTTATGCTTTGAAAAAACTTTTAAATAATTTTCAGCTTGATTTCCACTACCAACAATTAATATCTTAATATTGTTTTTCAAAAAAATGTTTTTCCCAACCCTTTTTAAATTCATTTCCATTTAATAAACCATCCACATCACATTTGTTGCATGGTGAAAAGTTTCTTTCATTTTTTAATAATTTCTTTCTTGCTTGATTAATTTTTTCTGAGTTCCAAATATCATAAATGTTTTGTTTTTTTGCATTACCTATAATTTTATTTTTTGTCCAGTCGTTTGAACACAAAAGACAGTCTCCATTGTAATCTATAAAAAGTTTAAACATTGGGTAATTACAGCCTTGTTTTAGAGGTAGTTCTTTTATTTTTTCTTTTTGACCGATTCTTGAATAATCAACCGAACCTGCTCTATTATTCAAAACTAATCCGAAATCATTCTTTCTACCTAAGTTTCTGTGTCGAACTATAAATCTTTCTTCGTCTAGATTTAATTTTTTTCTAATTTCTAAAAATTTTTTTTCATTTTTTGGATTTGTGTATAAACTTACCCGAATATTAAATAGACCATTATCAAAAAGAGCCTTTGCGGTATCAAAATTTAAATAATCACCATTTGTAACAATTTCTAATCTGTTATTTGGTAAATATTCTTTGTAAAGTTTTACTAAATCAAAAATACTATTATGCAATAATGGTTCTGAAAATCCTGAAAAACCCATTCTGCCTGAATAATTGTTATCTCTCAACTCACTCAGAATTTTTTTAAAAAATTCTACATCTAAATATTCATCCAGATTAGGATATAATTCTTCATCAACTCTGGGACAGAAAGCACATCTTCTATTGCATGAACCATGGATATTAATCTCAATACTTGAAAAAATTGGGTAGCCAAATTTAGTATTCTCTTGTTTAACTATGTTTTGCCTATTAAAATCGTCCTGTCTCTTAATATTTATATCGGTAATTTTTTTATCCATTTGAAAATAACTATATTTAGATTATGTTCAAAATTTGAACATAATTAATTTATAATATAACAATATGCGTGAAAAAAAACCAAATAGTGATGATTTTTTACAAATTTTAAGATTTTTAGATAAAGTACCAAATAGTTCACAAAGAGGCATAGCTAAAAGTTTAGGTTTTAGCTTAGGAAAAATAAATTATACTTTAAAAGCTCTTAGAGAAAAGGGCTATATAAAACTTAACAATTTTAAAAGAAATAAGAACAAATCAAATTATTTATACATCCTAACCCCGAATGGAATTTTTCTTAAATCGAAACTTGCATATAAATTTATGAAAATAAAATTTCAAGAATACGAAGAACTAAAAAAAGAATTAGAAAATCATCATGAAAATAAATAAAGATGATGTCATATCAATAATCTTAGCTAGAGGTGGCTCGCAGGGTCTAAAAAATAAAAATTTAAGAAAACTTAATGGAAAACCATTAATTTATTATCCAATAAATGCTGCAATAAAATCAAAAAATGTCGGCCATGTAATTATTTCCACTGACTCAAGAAAAATAGCATCTGTTGCTAAGAAGTTTGGTGCTAAGGTACCATTTATTAGACCAAAAAAATTATCAGGGCCTTTGTCTACTACTGAAAAAACTTTACAACACGCTCTATCTCACTACGAAAAATTAATAAAAAAAAAATTTAAAATATGTGTATTTATTACTGCGACTGATATTTTTAGAAAAAATTTTTGGATAGATAAGTGTGTAGAGTACCTATACAAAAATAAAAAAATTGATAGTGCTTTTTTTGGATATAAAACTTCAAAAAATTATTGGGAACTTAAGAATGGAAAATGGAAAAGATTAAAAAAATGGATGAAAGTTTACTCTTCAAGACAAATACGAAAAACAATTGTAAGAGAAGATACTGGTCTTGCATGTGCTAGCAGATCAGAGTTATGGAGAAAAGGAAGGAGAATAGGTGATAATGTTAAAATTTTTACCAATGAAGATAGTTTTTCACACATTGATATCCACACATTAGAAGATTTAAAACTTGCAAATTTTGCTAAAAAAATTAGAAAAAATAAATGAATAAAAAAATATCTATTATTATTAGAACAAAAAATGAGGAAAGATGGATATTATCTTGTTTAGAAAAAATATATTCTCAATCTTATAAAAATGTTGAGGTTATTATAGTTGATAATTATTCAAAAGATAAAACAATTGAAAAAATTAAAAAATTTCCTGTAAAAATTATTAAGATTAAAAAATTTATACCTGGAAAAGCTATAAATTTAGGAATTAAAAAAAGTTCAGGAGATGTTATAGTTTGCTTATCCGCTCATTGTCTTCCTGTTAATAATAATTGGTTAAAAAATTTAACCAAACCCCTTAGTGATAGAAAAGTTGCTGGTGTTTATGGCAGACAACAACCTATGTCTTACTCATCAGTTTTAGACAAAAGAGATCTAATAACAATCTTTGGATTAGATAGAAAAATACAAAAAAAAGATCCTTTTTTTCATAACGCAAATAGTGCATTTAGAAAAGAATTATGGAAAAAAATACCTTTTGACAATAAAGCAAAAAATATTGAAGATCGGATTTGGGGAAAAGAAGTTATATCAAAAGGTTATAAAATTGTTTATGAGCCCAAAGCAAGTGTATTTCATTGGCATGGTGTGCACCAAGACCTGGACCCTATTAGAGCATCAAATGTAGTTGGTATTATTGAAAATTTGGATAGTAGCCTTTATAGAGAAAACCCTCAAAAATTAGAAAATTTAAATATAGCTGCAATAATCCCAATTAAAGGAAAAAATATTAAGCTAAATAATAAAAATATTCTTCAATATTCTATAGAAAACTTAAAACAATCTTCTTTTATTAAAGATATTTTTTTAACAACTGACTCATCACAAACTGCTAAGCTAGCAAAGAAATATAGTATTAAGTTGATTAAAAGATCAAAAAGATTATCAAATAAAGCGTCGGATTTATTGTCTGTATGTAAAGATGCATTAAATGAAATAGAAAAAATGTCTAATTATCCAGATCTTGTTGTTATATTAACTGAACAATATCCTTTTAGAGAAAAAGATCTTTTTGATAATATGATTAAAAAATTAGTGACTGAAGGTTTAGACGTATCTATAGCTTCAAAAAAAATTAGTGGTGGAGTTTGGTTAAAAAATAAAAAAGGCTCTCATCAAATGATTGTTGATGGTTTAATTCCAAATAAAATAAGAAATGAAATTGCCTTTAGATCATCATTTGGTTTGGGGTGTGTTGTGAGGCCAAAAAATTTAAGACAATCTAATTTATATAATGGAAAAATTGGATTTTACGAAGTCAGAGATCCAGTTACATTAATTAGTATTAGAGAAAATTCAATTAAGAACCTCAGCAAAAAACTTTTAAGTTTATATAAATGAAAATAAAAATTAATATTGGAATAATTGGCTGTGGGAGGGTTGCTGATCATTATTACAAAATTCTTTCAACGAAAGTAAATAAAAAACTTTATACAATATCTGCGGTTTGTGATGTAAAAAAAAATAATTTAAGAAAATTTAAAAAAATTTTTAATTGCAAAGGTTATTTAAATTATCAATTAATGATAAAAGAAAACCATTTTGATTTGATGTTTGTTCTTACTCCTTCAGGAAACCATTATAAGATTGTAAAAAATTTAATAAAAAAAAAAATAAATATACTTTGTGAAAAACCTTTAACTTTATTACCTAAAGAAACTGATGAGTTGAATAGACTTGCAAAAAAAAATAAGGTCATGTTATGTGTTGCATTCCAAAATAGATTAAATCCAGCAGTAGTATATCTAAAAGAATGTATAGATAAAAAAAAATTTGGAAAGATAGTAAAAGCTTCTGTTAGTTTATTATGGTGTAGATATCAAAATTATTATAATGATGATTGGCATGGAACCTGGAAAATGGATGGCGGGGTAATAAATCAACAAGCAATTCATTACATAGATATTCTTAGATGGTTATTTGGACCAGTTAAAGAAGTCTTTTGTTATATGGGAAATAGAATAAATAAATTAGAAGCTGAAGATACTGCAGTTGCAACCCTTAAGTTTAATAATGATTCACTCGGTACAATTGAAGCAACAACGGCAGCAAGGCCGGTTGATATACATGCATCATTATCAGTTGTAGGATCAAAAGGAACTATAGTTTTGAGTGGTCTAGCTTTAAATAAAATAAACAGGATAATTGGATTAAAAAATCCAAAGAGAATTATTAATAAATATTCTGAAAATATTGAAAATGGTTATGGAAAAAGTCACTTTAGATTGATAAATAAAATAATCAAAAATATAATGAATAATAAAATATCCTCTCCAATAGGTGCAAATGAGAGTTATAAAACTACAGAATTAATTCATGCCATGTATAGTAGTCATGAAAAAAATAAGCCAGTTTTAATAAATAAAAAAATGGTATCAAAAAAACTTGGAAGGTAATTATGGATAATAAATTTCCTGGTAAAGATATATCGGAAGAAGATTTAAAAACTAAATTTCCACTTGTTGCAAAAAAAAATAAAAATCATAAATCAAAATTTACAATTTCTGGTATTGAATTCGGAGGAAAATTGATTCCAACATTTGCTGGTCCAAATATGGTAGAGTCAAGAAGGCTTATATTGGATATTGCAAAAAATATAAAAAAAAGTAAGTGTCATTTTTTAAGGGGTGGAGCATTTAAACCACTTACCTTT
>MDSW01047644.1_pt1 | contig 12665 bp, 7 predicted proteins | sample 811171 | NCBI WGS metagenome assembly MDSW01 (sample SAMN05326641, study PRJNA326480) | marine metagenome | isolation source: seawater | place: Atlantic Ocean: North West | collected 2012 | reverse complement strand
GTGTACTGCACGCCGTAATGATCCTCGAACAGGTATCGAACCTGTTCCCGGTCATCCAGCGCGGGCCAGGTCAGTTCCCGGCTACGGGCCGGACCATGACGGTACTCCAGCCGCTGCCCCAGAAGATTGAGGGTAAAGCGGTTGATATTGGCATCCAGGTAAGTGGCCCGCAGCTTGAAATCCACCCGGGGCTGCTCGCCCTCGGCAAAAAAAGCGCGTCTGATACGCCGGGCCTGCTCGAAGCCGGCCAGGGTTTTCCGGCTCAGCCCCAGACTCTGACCATCAACGCCCACGGCCCGCCAGGGGCTACGCCGGGTATCCACGAAGGGTGCCAGATAGGATTGAAAGAAACGCTGCTCGATGCCGTCAGGACCGAAGAATTCCGTAAAGTCTGCCAATGTCACCTCCACCTGAGCCGACTTGTCCAAGGGATAACGACCGGCAAGGCTGCGCTCATAAAAAGCACGTACGCTGGCATCATACTCACGGGCCAGATGCGACCTGGCCGCCCCCAGGGTATGGGACCAGGCCCGATCAGTGAGCGCCGTCACCCACCGTTGCACCGGTGGCGGCAGGTGGCGTGCCTCCAGTTTGAGGCGGCCGATGGGATCAGAGCGACCGTTCTGCATCCGCGCCACTGCCGCGTCGAAGGCACTTTGCGCGGTATCCCCGGCACTGGTGATCCCCTCCAGATAAAACTGCAGCTCGGTCAACGCGGCATTGACCCGCTCGTACTGGCTACTGTCACCGGATTCGGTGGACATCAGGTCGTGTAGAGGTGCGAACCGTTGGTCCACCAGAGTGGCGGGGTTCTCCGGTAACTGCACCAGGCGGCTGCGGCCGGCCAGTCCGGCAATGCGACTCAGCTTGCCGGCTTTGGGGCTGACCACACGCGCCAACTTACCGGTGCCCGCCGCCTTCTCCTTAAGCGCATCCACGTCCATTTGCGGCCGGGTCAGGCGGGTATGGACCGCAGCCTCATCCAGCACCCGCCGCAGGGGTGAGCCGCCGGCCAATAAATCGCTGAGCAGACGCACATGCTCCTGCAGAGAGTGGGTGTCCTGCAACTGCAGGGCGGACAATGCCGACTGCCAGTGATGGATATAATCCTCCAGATAGCGCTTTTCGATCCGGGCCTGAACCTCGGCCAGCGCCTGATCCCCCATGGCCTCTCCCCGGGGGCCCACCACCCAACTGTCTTCCGCCAGTTCGGCCAGCAGATTTTCCTGCTGGGGTTTGAAAAAGTCCTCATAGCCCGGCGCGGTGTAGAACCAGGGTATGGCTTGAAACTCTCCCGCAAAAACGTTGTGGATGCCGGAGCCGAGACGGCGGTCAAAACGATATTCCTGGGCCCCCTGCTCCCGGGCCCGGGCTTGCAGGGCAGTGTAAAGCTGCTGCCACACCGGCTGCTGTCGCAACTGCTGGCGGCTATGCTTTACCAGATCCGCGTCCGCCTCCAGCGCTGGCCACTCCAGTGCCAGCAGCCGCGCCAGGTGCTGCTGCAAAGCTTCCCGTTGCTGTGGTTGATCCGCCAATTGATTCTGCCACAGTGCCCGCAGCCATTCCGCCACAAAGTCCTTGTCCAGGCGTTGCGGCAGGCTCAACATCAAATAGGCTTTCAGGCCCTGGTGCAGATAATCCAGGGGCAGGTCCTGCTGCCGCAGTGCATCCCCCAGGTACTGTTGCAGTGCCGGCAGAAAATCCCGGCGCAGGGCCCTTTCGTATTCGGCCTTGGCATGTTGCTGAACGCGGTGGCCCTGGTACAACCCGGCCTTCAGATTCCAGCTCTCCTGTTCAGGCTGGTAAAGATCCTGCAGGCTCAACAGCGGCGCCAATCCTGCTACAACCTGTTGCGGAGTGGGCTGCTCCCCGTTCTCCAAGGCCCGCTGCTCCTGATAGGTTTCCACAAGGCTCGCGGCCCGGTTCAGCCGGGAATCGTTCAACCCGTAGCTGGTGGCCCAGACCACGGTGGCAGCGGTGGCCCCACCCAGAGTGGCGACATAACCCAGCCCCCGCAGGCGATTCAACTGGCGCTCGTAGCGGCGATCAGCACCGGCCAGCTCCGCCTCGGGAAACACCACATGGCGAAACAGATCCCCGAGAAAATAACTGCGACCCTGATTTTCCGCAGGGGCCAGGGCATCCCCTCCAAAGCCCATCTGACCCGCCAGCTGGTGCATCATCCGCTGCATCGGAGCACCTTCCTGGGTGCCACTGGTAAAGTAAACCCCGCGCAACAGATAGGAATCATGAAACCGGGATTCGCTGAATACCCGGCCAATGCATTCCGCCAGGCGCGGTTTCAGCTGTTCGAAATGAGCGGGAAAATCCAGAATTTGCGCCCGTCGGGTGCTGCGGGTTTCACGCTGAAACTGACCCAACAAGCCATCGTGCAGGCGGCTGGCCAGCAGCTCATATTCAGCATTAAACAGTGCCTGATACGACTCCCCCTCCGCCAGCTTATCCGGAAATGTCATGCCCCAGACCTGATTGCGTTCACTGCGCCCCAGCATCTCGAAGTAGGCGTTGAACCCGGGAATCAAATCCGCTTTGGTTAACAGCAGATACACCGGAAAATTCATCCCCAGATGTGTCTTCAGCTCCTGCAGCCGGGTACGGATCGCGTCCACATGGCGGCTGCGCTCCGGCTCCGCCGGATTCAGCAATGCCTCCACACTCAGGGCCACCAGCACTCCATTGATGGGCCGGCGTTTGCGATGTTTCTTCAGTAATCCCAGAAATCCGTGCCAGGCTTTGGCATCCGCCGTGGCGCTACTGTCCTGCGTGGTGTAGCGACCCGCCGTATCAATCAGCACCGCCTGATCCGTAAACCACCAGTCGCAATGCCGGGTCCCGCCCATACCCTGGATGGCACCACGGCCGAACTGATTCTCCAAAGGAAAATCCAGCCCGGAGTTCGCCAGCGCGGTGGTCTTGCCCGCGCCCGGCGGGCCAATGATAATGTACCAGGGCAGTTCGTACAGATAATGCTTGCCATAGCGGGAACCACTGCTGCGCCGCAACACAGCGATGGCATCCCGGAACCGTTCGCCCAACAGCGTCACCTCCGACGCTTCCGCACCTTCCGCCGGCCGCTCCCCCGACTCCGGTTGCTGCAGTTCATCGGCGATTTTTTCATGCCGTTGTTGCGCCTGCCGGGAAAGCCGCAGGTTGTTCACGCCCCAGCCCAGTATCAGCAACATGATCAGTAACAGGCGCGTTACTTCACCGGCCAGTATTTCCCGCCCGGCAATGGCCAGATAGGGGCCCCCAAACCAGATCAGCACCGAGAGGGCCAGCATCCCAATCAGCGAAATCACCCACTTTTGTCGCCACCAATGCATAACCACCTCACCGCGTACCCGGCGCCTCCGAGGGGCGCTCCAGTTGTTGCAGGATTGCTCCACTGCGCTGGTGCAGCAGATAGGAAAAACCACTGAAAGTGGCCAGCATCAGTACCCCCACCAGAGCCGCCACCACCCACAAAGGCAGGTAACGCGACAGTGGGTTACGCCGGCTGGCAGGACGCTGCCAGTGAGGGGACAGATCCGGTTCCGGCTCCCCCCGCTGTTGCCTTATCTGGTGATACAAATCCTCCCGCAGGGTCTCCAGCTCGGCACGACCCTGGGACTGCAACCGATAACGGCCTTCGAAGCCCAGCCCCAGACAGAAGTACATCAACTCCAGCAGATGCAGGTTGCGGCCCGGAGACTGTTGCAGATACCCCAACAACTGGAAAAAGCGTTCACCCCCCCCGGTTTCGCCGTGAAACTGACTGAGCAGCGATTGCCTGCTCCAGACGCCGGAACCCCAGGGTGTTTTGTTGACCAGCTCGTCCAGAACGGTACAGAGCACGTACCGGGCGTAAAAGCGGACTTCTTCACCCACATCCTGCTGCACCAACGTACGCTCGAACCGCTGCAGATCCTGTACACAGGCTTCACGATAAGCCCCGGCATCCTGCGTCTCGGCGGCGGCGTTGAGGTACGCCATACGCCTCAGCAAAGGCCCCGCGGCGGCCCGCAGGGGGTTGTCGGCGGCACTGACCACGGGCTCGGCCCAGAGCATGGCATCCGGCTGCATACCGGGCTCCGGCCAGGGCGCCGCGGTTCCCGGGCTCACCGGCTCTGGAACCGACTGCCGATGACGGGGTGGCGGTGGCGGCGGCTGAAATTGCCCGCCAGGATTGGGACGGGCAAACGCGGCAGCTCCACCGGCAATGGGCGCCGCCGTTTGCGCGCGGCCGTCTGCGGTACGGAGCTGGATCAGGGTTTTGTCATCGGTACTCATTGGTTTGTTGTCCTGCTACTGATTTTTCACTGCCCAAAGCTCCAACTCCAGCCCCGGCACCTCACCGGAAAAATGCAACGCAATACCGCCGGACTGACGCAACTGCGCCCAGTGGGCCGGGGTTTTTTCCAGCAGGAAATAACTGCTGCCGGCGGTCAGCGGTATCTGGCGCGGGGCCACCGGCTGCGGAATCAGGTTGATACCGGGCAATTGCAGATTCACCAGTTCCCGTAACTGTTCCACTCCCCCCACCTTGACCGTACCCGGCAACCGCGAGCGCACGCTGTCAGCGGGCCAGTCGCATTTCACCGCCAGGTAAAACTGCGCTTCATCCAGCAGTGAGCGATCCTGGATCGGCGCCACCCGCACCCCGAAACGGCGTTCCTGTAATGGCAGAGCAACGGCGGTTTGTTCGAATACCAGACTCAGCGCCTGGCGCAGCCCGCCCAACACCCACTGAAAAGCCGCTGTGGGATGACGATGGTCATAGGTGACCACCTTGGGCGCCAGTTTGGATTCGGAAGTAAAAGTGGCCAGTTCTCCCAACAGCTGCACCAATTGCCGGTACAGAGACTCTGGATGACAGGTACCCAGTTGCTCCAGGTGATCCAGGACCGCCTGAAAACGGTTCACCAGTTGCAGCAACATAAAATCCGCGATGTCGGTGGAGCCGCGCTGACCGGAAGCGGCATTCAGGCGGGCGGCAATGGACTCGGCACGATGCCGCAGCAGGCCCAAAGTTTCCTGCAACAGGGCCAGTAAGCGGGGGGAGGCGGAAGTGGTCAGACACGGGGGAATGTATTCTGAATCCAGCTCAATGCGGCCGTCTCCGTGACACTCCCGTACCCGCGCCAGGGGGATGCTGGTGTAGTCCGCTGTCAATTCGGATTCCAGCAGCAGGCGGTAGCGGGGGCGGGCCAATTGAACGGTGACTACTTTACTACTGCCCTGATTGCTGTCCCGGACTTCCGCCCCGGCACTGACCCAGCGGGTCAGCGAGCTTGCCACGGAATCGCCGGCGGTTTCATCCGCCCCCTGCAACACCACTGGTACCCCCAGACAGATCAGAGAGCCCTGCAGCCCCGGATGCAACTCCCGCAGCAAGCGATGTTCCGCGCTGTCAACGTGAAACAGGGTGCCATCGGGGAAAATCCCCTGCGCCTGATTGACGGCAAACGCCCCCTGCTGCAACAGAGCAGTGTCCAGTTGCAGCTCGGTGATTCCCCAGCCCAGGGGTGCCAGACCGGCACTGCGGTGACGCAGCTGCCAGTCCAGGTAACGGTCATGCTGTTGCAGATGCTGGGGGCGGAGCAACATGCCCTCGCTCCAGACCACTTTGTCGTAAGACGCCATGGTGCCAACTCTCCCTTACCATTGACTTACCGAGAGAGACAGGGCCAGGGCAAAATTTCCGGCAATCGTGTGCAGAAATCTACACAATTTTCAGCGCGGGCTGGCCAACTCCACACCGCGTCGGTTCAACAGAACCGTCACCGCATTCTTGTGCCCGCTCCGCAGTGGCAGCACTAACCGCCAGTTAGCCTGCTCCAACCGGCGATAGGCGGCCATAATGGCCACGTAACCGGATTCCGGCTGCAATCCCAATTTGAAATCCCGTACATCGCCGGGTTTGAACTCCACTTCCTCCAGGGCCACCAGATCCGCCCCCAGGGTTTGCTCCGGGTCCTGATACAGGGCAAAAAAGTCGGCGGTTTCGAACACCGCCGGGGATTTCAGCTCCAGAATCCGCACCACCACTGGCGAGGGCCGGCCGGAATCATCGGGATTAACGTCGCCACCGGCCACCAGCCGCAGATCCACTTTAGTAACATCGGATAAAAAGTAGGTACAACCACTGAGCAGCACCCCCAGTATCAGGACCGTAACCAGCCACCCCCAGCGCATGTTATTTCTCCTTCTTGGACGCGGATTGTTTGAGTCGTGCACTTCGCTCGTCGTAGGCCCGGGCAAACGGCTCGGCGAAAAAACTGTGAAACAGGTCCTCCTCCGCCAGCAGATCCCGGTGTAAAGCCCGGTATGCCTCCCAATACCGGGCCGGCCTGGAGCCCAGGCTGAGGCCACCGCCCCGGGTCTGCTCGAACCGAGCCTCCAGCGCCGCCGGCGCAAGCGTTTCCAGTAATTCAACCAGGGCACCCTGCATCCCGGCGATCATGGCCAGCTGATGGCTTTGAAAGTCGGTAAAACACTCATCGACGGCCTGCTCCATTGTCATAAATGATCCAGTCTCCGGAGCCAGTAGATGACGCACCGCCTGCTCCCCATTGGCTGAAAGCTTGATTGGATTATTGCCCTGACCGCTCACCAGGGTCATATCCAATCGCAACTCGTTTTTCAGACTGGCCCGCGCCTGAGCCGCCGCCACCAGGCCCCGCAGGCATTGCTGCAACAGCCCGCCGGCCCGCTGCAGAAATTCGGTGCCTCCGGCCTCCCGCAACTCCCCTTCCGTGATGCCCAGGCCCGCGGCGAACGCTTGCAGGGCGGTCGCCTCTCCATCCACGCTCCCCCGCGCTGCGTCGGCAACCGGCGATCCGACACCTTTTTCAGTTACGGTTTGCGCTGAGGTGGCGGCTTCAGGGGGTGGCTCCTGCCACCAGTTTTCCGGCAGTGCCGGCGCGGGTTCCCGGGCCGCCGGAGCCGCTTCGGACTGAGGTTGCGGCGGGCTGAAGGGAGTTTGCTCCGCCGGCGCATGGTCCGGCATGGATATTCCCTGCTGATGCCAGCCCTCCGCTTGCCCTGCCACGGCCTGCTGTTCACGCTGAGCCAGCCACTGGTCCACCCGGGCCATGGGATCGCCCGCCTCCGGTTGCAACGGCGGGGTGGGCCGGGGCGCGGAGGCCGGTGGCTGTTTTCCGGCGACCGCCCGCACCTGCACTTGAAAGTGAATCTCCCCCATCAACAGACGGTCCCCTTCACCAATAGGGGTGGCACGATTGCGTTCCAGCTGCTCCGTACCGTTCAGAAACACCCCGTTGGTGCTGATATCGGTGAGGAAAAACTGGCCCGACTCGTAGGAAACGATGGCATGACGCCCGGATAGGTGGCGGGTCTGGTCCGGTATCACCCAGTCGCACTGGGGCGAGCGGCCAATAACACCCCCGGCAGGGTAGAACACATGACGGGCATTTTCGCCCATCAGGTGGCGTTCGGTACTGGTCACTTCAATGATCAATTGCATGCAAACATGGCCTGTTGCTGCCAGCTTTGGCTAAAAATTTAAGGCGCCGGCGTCTTCTTATGGAGCGATGCCATTCAATACCATCACTACCAGGGATTCAAGCCGAACCACCATGACCATCACCGCCGCCAACAGCAGCCGTTTCAGCCTGGCCATCGAAGGGGTTGCTGACTCGTTCCGCCTGACCCGGTTGGAGGGCACCTCCGGTATTGGTGAACTCTGCCAATACGACATTGAGTGCGCAAGCAAATCGCAAAAAACGCCACTACGGGAGTGGCTGGGGCAGTGGGCCCTGATCACAATCCACGATCTGGAGGGTGGGCAGGCGCCCCGTTATCTGCGGGGTATCGTGCAGCAGGCCCGGTTTCTGGATCACGGGCGGGAGTATCATCGCTACCAGCTGCAACTGGTCTCCTCCCTGTGGCCGGCCACCCAGCGGCATAACTACCGGATTTTTCAGGGCCAGACCACACAGCAGATCATTACCCGCATTCTGTCAGAACACGGCATCCACGGCGAACAGTTTCAGGATTTGACGCAAGCGGCGGCAGCGCGCCCCTACTGCACCCAATACGGGGAATCGGACTACGATTTCCTGAGCCGGCTGGTGGCGGAAGAAGGCTGGCACCTGCATTACCGTCACCATCGGCAAGTCTCTACCCTGGTTCTGGCGGCGGATAATCAGGCATTTGCGCCAAAAACCGGCACCACCACCCTGCGCTTCGCGGCGGACAGCAGCCGTCCCCAGGATCGGGAGTGCGTACACCAGCTCCACAGCGAACACCAACTGGTCACCGGCGCAGTCCGACTGGGGGACTACCGCTTCGACAAACCCAGCCTCTCTCTGGATGAATATTGTGCCACCCAGTCCTCAACCCAGTATGCCGCCCTGGAATATTATGACTTTCCGGGTAGGTTTCAGGACAGCAGCGGAGGGCAGCGTCTAAGCGCCTTGCACCTGCGGCAGGCAGAGGCCCAGGCCCACCGGCTATATCTCGAAACCCACTCTATCCATTGTGCCGCCGGGCAATGGCTCCAACTGCAGGGCCACCCCTATTCCCAACTGAACCGGCGGTACCTGATTGTTCATAGTCGTCTTTTGGGGGAGCAACCGCAGTCTCTGGAATCGGGAGCCAGTAGCCGGCCTCCCCGCTGTTACAGTGCGTTGATCTGTGTGCCCTGGGAAATCCCCTACTTACCCGACCAATACCCCGCCAAACCCCGGGTACCGGGCCCCCATAACGCCATCGTTACCGGGCCGCCGGGTGCTGAAATCCATACCGATGAGCATGGACGGATCAAAGTTCAATTCTATTGGGACCGGGAAGCCCAGGGCGACGATACCAGTAGCTGTTGGCTGCGGGTGAACCAGCCGTTGGCGGGAGTGCAATGGGGGGCCATAGCCATTCCCCGGGTGGGTCAGGAGGTTATCGTCGATTTCGAACACGCCGATCCGGACCGACCGGTGATGACAGGGCGTCTTTATAACGGCCAGAATCCGCCGCCCTATACCCTGCCACAACACCAGACCCGTTCCACCTTCAAAACGCTGACCACCCCGGGTGGTGGTGGCTTTCACGAACTGCGGGTGGAAGACAAAGCCGGGGCAGAACAGATCCTGATACGCAGTCAAAAGGACCTGGATCTGCGTATCGGCAATGACTATCGCAGTGACCTGCAACGGGATCAGCATCAGACCGTGGGTTCTACCCTGCGGGAGGAATACGGGCAAAACCTGGACACCGAAGTGGGGGGCAACCTGACCGAAAGCGGCGGGCGTAATCTGGCCTTTAGCTGCGGTGGAGATCTGCAGTTAAAAGTCAGCGGCGCCCATGTGCTGAAGGCCGGCAGTCGCATCCATATAAAAGCCGGCATTCGGGCGGTGGTGGAAGCCGGCAGCGGCATATCCCTTAAAGGCGGCGCCGGGATACTCACCCTGGACCCGGCCCAGATCGCCATGCAGGGCCCCCTGGTGCGCCTGAACGAAGGTGGCGGCGGCAGTCGGGCCCAGGCAGCAAACCCGGCACCCCCGGAAGCCCCCACGCCGGCGGACGATGATAGTCCCGGAGGGCGGGCCCCCACGCCGAAAGCCTCTCAGACGCCACTACCGACCGAGATCGATTTCGACAAAATCGAAAGCCAGGCCACGGCGCAACTGGCGGTACTGCGGCAGGCCCAGGCCCTGGGCGCTCCCCTGGTGGAAGAATGTGAAGACTGTGCCCTGCCCGATTCTGCAGCGTCTGAGACAGTGCAAAGCCAGTCCGAGGTAACCGATTCAACACCAACACCGACCCCGGACCGGGCCTTACTGGACAGCATCCATGGCAAGCACATTGAACCGGAAAGTCTGCAACACGCGGCTGCCCTGCTGAACGAAGCGCGGAAAAAGCTGGAAACCACCGGCCGCTACGAACCCACTTATAGCCAGGCGGAGCTGAAACACCTGGCCCAACAGGGAACCCTGAGTGAGCGCTACATGGTGACCCTGCAGAAGAAAAAGGCCGCCTCCGATGTGGTAGGCTTTCGCCGCACCTCCGGTCGCACGACCTGCTGGACCACCACCTTTCACCAGATCCGGGCCGCTGACACCGATCCCGAACTGATTTGCGATCTGAACGGCATGCCCTACGACCCTGACGCGGAATACGAGTTGATCATCATTGACCGGGGCAATTACTATCAACAGGATGGTGGAATGACCATTGTCCCCACCTACGAGAATACTGCGGCATTGGGGAAGCGTGAGTTCGATAAGGAATTTACTGCTGAGCAGATTGAGCAGGTTATGTCACCAGAGTATTCGCAGGTGTATGCGGAGATTCTGGCGGAGTATCGTTCCACTGGTAAAAATCTTTATAAACGAAGTTCAGTAGTTGAATTTTCAGATGCATACTTTGCAAATGAACCTGAAGGTAAATCTTTGTTTCTAGCACGCCACGAGCACACTATGGAACTAGGTACAAACGAGCTTTTTTCGGGTGATGGCCTTACGAAAACGACCGGATTTAGCGGTTATGTACCCCCCGGGGTTCACGGCTCTGTCGAAACCCTAACTTTAGAGAAGAACCCAGCTACCATTGCTGACCTGGAGAAGAATGGGTCAATTAAAAGGATTTTAGCAAAACCAATTTCTAAAAACGGTAAATGATCAATGAGACTAATTGATACGAAGAACCTTCCCTCTGACACAGTACAGCTTGCCCGAATAGACTTTTCAGAAAACTCTGGTGAGCATTTTTTATTGTTTAGAAGAGAAGAAACTCTCATTATTTTGAACAAGTATCCAGCGCAACCGTGGAAATTGCGCGACAAATGGATAGATACCGATGAGGCGGGCTACAATCTGTCGCAGTTAGAGCTGCCAATTAAAGCGCTAAGCTGGATTATTAAGACCATAGAAAACGATTTTTGGAAAAAACCTAGTGAAGGCGGGTTGCCGCGGGATGCACTCCATGTCGACAACGTAATTGAGAACGAAGACTTACGGATTCGCTTCACGCCCAACTGTGGAGCAGAAAATGTTAAGGGCTTAACCATTAAGAACTATAGCCGAAAAGGCAAAGGCAGAGATTGGCAAGAGATGCAATTACCCTACTCTCTACTGCGCGAAGATGGCATGCTCGACTTGCTAAAGAAGGTAAATTTACAGTATCAAGATGCCACACTGTGAAAGATATTGTTTATTGCTCGCCTTTAATTCACCATAGAAACCGGCACCAACAAACATTTTCTCTGAAACGGACCAACCAAAACCACCGCCGCAAGCAGCCATTTATCACCAAATGCATATTCTGGCCCATCCTGAACACCCATTCCGGAACAAGATGAACACCAGTTCTGGAACATCGTGAACACCCATTCTGGTTTTTTTTGAACACTTTTTCTGGATTTCCAGAATCGGTGTTCAGCATCCGGAATGACCGATCACCATGATCCAGAATCCATCACAACGCATTGATATTCAATGAATTTGGTAGGATCTCTCCTTTTTGTGTACGAGAAGGAGAACCTGCCGTGGCAACCAAGAGGTTATCAATGCGTAAAATTAGTGAAATCTTGCGCCTCTCCCATGAGGCGCAGCTCAGCCAGCGGCAAGTGGCTCAGTCACTCAATCTGGGCCTGGGTACTGTCTCTAATTATCTCAAACGCGCTCAAGCAGCGGGGCTAACCTGGCCTTTGCCATCTGGCATGGATGAGCAGAAGTTAGGCCGCTTGCTGTTCCCAAGCCAACCCCTGACTGGACAGCGGCGCTTCGTAGAACCGGATTATCCGCAGGTTCATCAGGAGCTAAAACGTAAAGGCGTGACCAAGCATCTGTTGTGGCAGGAGTACCGCCAGCAATACCCTGAAGCGGGTTACAGCTACGCCCAATTCTGTCACCGTTATCTGGAATGGCAGGGCAAGCAACAACGCAGTATGCGCCAGTTGCATCGGGCGGGTGAGAAGCTGTTTGTCGATTACTGCGGGCCCACCATGGAGGTGATTAATCCCGATACCGGTGAGGTGCGTCAGGCACAGATTTTTGTGGCCGTGCTGGGCGCCTCCAACTACACCTTTGCCTGTGCCAGCTGGAGCCAGAACCAGGCGGACTGGCTTCAAGCTCATGTGCGGGCCTTTGAGTTTTTTGGTGGTGTGCCCGAGCTGGTAGTGCCAGATAATTTAAAAAGCGGTGTCAGTAAAACTCACCGTTACGAACCGGACATCAATCCCGCCTATCAGCAATTGGCCTCTCACTATGGTATAGCCGTAGTGCCTGCTCGACCCTATAAACCCAAAGACAAGGCGAAGGCTGAAGTGGCGGTGCAGATTGTTGAGCGCTGGATCATGGCACGACTGCGCCACCAGACCTTCTTTACCTTAGCCAGTCTCAATCAGGCCATTGGCTTCTTACTTACTGAGTTGAATCAGCGCCCCTTCAAAAAATGGCCAGGTACTCGTCGCAGCCAATTTGAACAACTGGATCAACCGGTGTTACGGCCCTTGCCTGCACAACCCTATCGTTACACGGACATCAAGCAGGCCCGGGTTCATATCGATTATCACATTGAATACGACAAGCATTACTACTCCGTACCGCATAACCTATTAACCCGGCTTTCAAATATATCTGCTAAGCGGCATATTTGATTTTGTCATGTTCAAAATACTTTCTTACTCGGCTCGGCTTTCTTTGGAGCAT
>MDSW01190008.1_pt1 | contig 12666 bp, 15 predicted proteins | sample 811171 | NCBI WGS metagenome assembly MDSW01 (sample SAMN05326641, study PRJNA326480) | marine metagenome | isolation source: seawater | place: Atlantic Ocean: North West | collected 2012 | reverse complement strand
ATTTTAGCTGGATTAATTTTTCCAGCAGCAGTGATTTGACCTCCAAAGAATCTCCCAAAATAATGAGCTGCCTCAATTACAGCTCTTGATCCAGCTACATTTGCCATTGATGATAATGCGTCCATTTTCTGTGCACGTGATATACGAGGAACAGAGTCCATAGATAAAATATTTAGTTTGTCTTTGCTACACATCTGTAGAGATTCCGAATTAGTTGCTGGACTGAAAAAAGAAATAAGTGTTTGGTTTGAAGATAACTTCTCAATCTCATCTTGAGAGGGTTTATTAATCTTTAGAAGAATGTCGCATTTAAAAATATCAGCAGCGGAAGAAATTGTTACTCCGGCCTGCTCATAGGCTGCATCAAAAAAATTAGATAATGCTCCTGCATCTCTCTCTATAATGATGTCATACCCAAGTTTTTTGATTTTGGTGACTGCTGAAGGTGTAAGCGCAACTCTTTTCTCGTTTGGTTTGTTTTCTTTTAATACGCCTATCTTCATAATAATAAGATACTATAGTAATGTTAAATGCAGACTTTCACAACAAGAAGTCAAATAAATAATCTAATCCATTAGATAAAAAATGGTCTCTCAAGAAAATCTCCTAAAAATATCTCTAGTCGATGCAATAATTACATATAAAAATAATCGTATCTTTGAGAATATGTTTTTATTGTAGTTCTTCTTTAATTTGTAATAACGATTTCTTCCACACTCAGTCTTAATGTATTTTTCTATTTTCATGTGTACCGGAAACCATATTGATTAGTATATTAAATCTATCTAAATCTCTTTTTCGATTAGTGACATACTCTACATGTTCAGAATCGTTTTTATTACTATCAAGTTTTATCCCCCATAAACCCTCTACTTGATTCGGAATTGTTGAAAATCTGACATCATATATTATATCTCTGTTCTTCTTATCTACGCCAAGGTAGCCGTTAGAGAACCATCTGAATTTCTCTATATCTTTTGCTTGCTGTGAGTTAGCATCTAGCCATGGAAAAGACTCACTTACATCAAGCTTTTCTATTGATTCCCCAGGATATATTTTATGATCTAAGCTAAGTCGTATTGCGTTGACATAATAATTTTCCGATGTAGAGTATATAACTTTCCAAACAATTATATTTCCAAAGCTTGGTTTTGCCTCGATAAATTTCACCTTATGTTTGAAAGTTTGTGCATAATCATAAATTATATTCTCTGCTCTTAACTTTTGTGAGTAGGCAATCATTTGATAAAATAATATCCAAACAATTGCATAAATCGAGAATTTTTTATTTCTTTTTACAATGCTCAAAACCACAAAAATAAAAATAGGGATCGTAAATAGCGGATCTATAACTGATATTGTATTCCAAGCAATTCTCTCGTCTGTGAATGGCCAGAAAAGCAATGTGCCATATGTTGTAAAAGAATCTATAAATCCATGAGTTGCATACCCTAAAAATGAAAAAAAATAAGTTTGTCTAAAACTTAAATTATTTCTCTTACTGAATAAATAATAGAATACAACCGCACAAATTAAAGCACCAATAGGAATAAAAAAAATAGAGTGTGTAAAGTGCCGATGATATTCTAGAAATAACAGGGGGTCTGTACTAGACCTAATAAATATATCTAGATCAGCTGAAAGCCCAGCTAGCAGCCCAATGACACTTGCAATAATTAATGTATCTCTTTTCGAGCCTGATTGTGCAACTGTAGTTCCGACAATTCCTTGTGTAAATGGATCCATAATTTGTTCATTTTAAAGTAATTTTAGCAATGAAGGGGCTTCCTAGGGATATTGCATATGAGATAAATATTAACTCAAATTTATTTTTTGATGTATGCCTTATGAAATAATTCTTCATCTGCTCTTATTTTAATTAAATCTAATACATCTCTTGATTTCTTTTGATTTTCTCGCGGTGCGAATAATGCTCGTTTATTATTGAGATGCTTTTTTTGGGGTTTACACAAGTAATATATTGCAATGCTTTTTCTAAACACATTCTTTGGAAGATTAATAGATCTCGATAAGCCATGCCAAGAGTTTTGAGATGTATCAAAAATAATGGCTCTATTAAACTTTGGAAAAATCTCTTTTTTTAAACGTCCAGGGAGATTATTATTATTGTCATGCTCCCATAAGCCTAAATGACCTCCGTACGATGCTTTGTATGATTTTTCTAAGTATACAATTAAATTCAAGCGTCTTTGAATATTCATTTTAGGATGAATTGAGTAGTCAAGGTGAGGATTGAGATTTCCTTTATTAGAGTGAATGTGCCACCCTCCACCATGAAGACCCGGGTCAACAAATAATTTGATGCCTATTTTCTTACTGATTAGATTTACAAAAGAATCTGAATTAAGATAACAAAAGACTTGATAAGTAAGATCATCAAAAAAGTTCCAATTATTACAGGTTTTTTTATCTTCTATTTTATTTTTGTATGTGTGCCAAATTCTACTATTATATTTTGGAAATCTCTCACAAAGCTCTTTGCTTATTTTGGTTGGGAAAAAATTATCAATAACAGCAAAATTAAATGGCTTTTGTTGAAAGCTGCTAAGTGATTTTAAAATACATTTATCATTTACAAGTTTCATTGCATTCCATAGTAAAGTATAAATGTGACTGCTAAGGGAACTACAAGCATTGAGATTATTATGGCGACAATCCAAGTCAAAGGCTTTTCACGATCAATAAATCCCAGAATTAATTTCTTTTTGTCGTTCATTTTACTAGCTGAAGTAGTCCAAAAGCACCCAGTAATCCATAAATAAAACCCCCGTTAACAAATATAAAGTACTATCCTGCAATAGCGCCTGCGAACAAAACAAAGAAAAAGTTTCGGGTCTAGCCTTACTCATTAAAATCATTTTTCTGCATAGTCTTTGAGCATTTTTGTAACTTCTATTGCATGCATTTCCTCAGCTTTAATCATACCTCTTGCGTATTCCTCTATATAAATGCTCTCGTCTTTTACAATCTCTAGTAAAATTTTATATAGACCGACAGCATCCTTCTCATGCTCTGAACTCTCATTAAGTAAATCAACTGTAGAGTGTTTATTTGATTCTTCAATTATTTGAATTTTTAATGATGGATGACCACCTAATCCTGTAACAATCTCTCCTGCTTCTTGAGCATGCAATAAAGATTCAGTAGCTTGGTCTTTAAAGAATTGTGTCAAGCTTAACCGGTCTCTACCTGTAATCATTAAAGCATAGTGAGTATACCTTACTACTCCTGATAGTTCATATTCCATGATTTTATTAAGTATTTCCATCACTTCATTAGTTTTATTCATATCCATATTTCACCTCGAAGTATAATGGTATCATAATCATGATAAATAAATAGAGTGAGTAATTAACTAATAACATGATAGTTAATATGCCTTATGTGATTGAGGATATTTTTATTTTCTACAACATATGCAGTTCTAGCAACTTCCCATATTGGAATGTCTTTTTTACTGTCACCTATATAATCGAAAATAACGTTTCCATATTTGTTGTTGAGATATTCCACTTTATTTAGGCTTATCATGTTGATATCTTCCGTTGTGCCGACAGAGCTATCAAATAAGTTTATATGTGTGGCAACTGCATCAACATACTTATAGTATGATCCTGATATTAAAATAGTTTGATGATATTTGCCTTTGTTCAGTTTTATGAAGTTTACAACAGAGTTATTAAATACTAAATTGTCAATAGAGAAAGTAGATTTATCGTATAAAAACTTTTTAGCATGAGGTTTACCTTTTGTTAAGAGAATCCAGAATAACTTTGGAAAAAGATATATTTTGTATTTAAGCATAAACCTAATACCAACATTAATCATGTCAGTCTTGATAAGTGTGTTATCAAGATCAACAGCAAGTATCAATGATGGCTTTGGTTCAACCATAGATAGAAGTTAATCATTATTATCATCTTTTTTAAACGCGCTGTACTTTCCATCGTTTAGGTTTTGTAAAAAGTCAATCGCATCTTTCCCTGATAGATACTTCAAATCATCATACTCATGTATAGTATTGACTATTTGAATTTTGAATCCTTCAATAGTATTTCTTATATAGGTTTGATCGGTTTCAGAGAAAGATGAGATACATTTTTTTAGATTTTCTTCTAAGATGTATCCATTTTTTTTACCTGTCCGAATCAAATCTTTTATCTGATCAGACAAACTCATGAATTAAAAAATAATTAGACAGTTTTTACTTGAACAGCTCGTATTCCCTTTGGGCCATCTTCTGTTTCGAATTCAACCTTATCATTTTCTTGTATAGTTCCATCTACTAAATCAGATTGATGTACAAATATATCTTTGTCGCCCTCATCGGGTTTAATAAATCCAAAAGCTTTTGTGGTATCAAACCATTTTACAGTTCCTGTTTTCAAAATATTCTCCTTAGTTAATTGATAATTAAGAAGGTTAACAAATCAATGAATTTACGAACAACAGCTTAATTACATTGCTATTATAGCTATATAATACAAAAAGAAAAGAGTTTTACCCTTGTGTGTCATACAATGTTACAACCTTAGCTTTATTAGACGTCAATAGACTTGTACCCTTAAGATTTTCTAGATTTATTACAAAAAAGAAAGATATTTTTTTTGAATTATGTTTACTTACTAATTTGTGTGCTGCGAGTGCCGTACCTCCTGTTGCTATTAGATCATCAACAATGAGTATTTTATCATTTGTAGTGATGGCATTTTTCTGTATTTGAATCTCGTCAGTACCATACTCCAGTTTATATTTTTGCTTATAAACAGGGCCTGGCAGCTTATTTGGTTTTCTTATTGGAACGAATGGTATTTTTGATTTTAGTGCAGCAGCAGAAGCGAAAATAAAACCTCTAGATTCAATTCCAATAATTTTACTTATTTTGTCTCTTTTGATTTCTAAACAGATCTCATTAATTATTGAGTTAAAAATACTTGGTTTACTGGTAAGAGGAAATATATCTTGAAATAAAATACCTTTTTTTGGAAAGTTTTTTATAACCCTAATGTTTTTTTCAATTAGTTTTGAAGTTTTGCCCATAATTTATCTTTTTGAAAGGTATGTGCATTACAATTTTCACAAGCTTTGATTTTATAATACTCTAATTTTTCCTGAAGATTGCGAATATTATTTAATTTATCACCTTGCCATATCTCTTTAATAGTACTTGAATGTATATCACCAATTTGCTCAGAAAGTTCGTAATCAAGACAACAGAGGCCAACTCTGCCATCTGCTCCGATTACCATCTCTTCCCATGGATGTGTACAAGAAAAATTAAATGATTCGGTTGTGCTCTCGGTGAAACGTTTCTCATGCTCTTTTTTAAGATGATCTTTGCTATCATAGTTTCTTTCTTCTTGAGTGCCAAGCCATGTATTGTAGTGATTTACATCTACTTTGTCTACTTTATGTGACCAATGCTCAACAAACTTTTTCACTTCATGTTGCGTTGGCGCCATATCGATAATAGTCACCCTTGTTTGAATTTTTTTGTTGGATTTTTTTAATGTCTCAAGAAAATAATTAACATTGTCTATGACAGTATCAAATTTAAGCCTTTTCCTGATAGACTCAAACGTATTCCTTGTAAAGCCATCAATATCAAAATTTATTACATCCAGTAAGTGTTCTTTAATAATAACCTCAGAGCGATTATGAGTTAGTAGTTGAGAATTTGTTGAAAGATATAACTTAACTCCAGGTAAACTTTTCCTGATTTTACGCATTTTATCGATCATATTTTTATCTACTGTGGAGTCTCCCATCCAAAAAAGATTAATTTTTTTTAAGGGTTGATTCTTACAGGACTTGATAATCATATCAAGTGTCTCCTCAGACATATTTTCTTTCTTTCTATCCATATCAGGTTGAGGACACATAATACATTTTGCATTGCATGCACTGGAGAACTCGATAGATAGAACCTTTGGAAATCTATACTTGTATGATTTGAGAATTTTATATGCTATATTTTTAAAAAATTTCATATCTTATCTTAACACATGAAAAACTTATGGAACAATATAGATGCTGAAAAGTATATTAAAAAGTACTCAAAACTTGGAATAAACAAAGATATTGCTCTAAGGGTTTATACGTCACATCTAATAGGATGTAATGAAAAACTTGTTTTGCATGGCGGAGGTAATACATCTGTAAAAACTAAAATTAATGATATTGACGGCGATCAGTATGATGTGATTTGTGTCAAGGGAAGTGGTTGGGATTTATCGAATATTGAACCCGCGGGTTTACCTGCAGTTAAATTAGAACCATTACTCAAGTTAAAAAATAAAAATAACATAAGCGATACTGATATGGTTTCTTATCAAAAAAGAAATTTATTAAATCTAGACTCACCTAATCCTTCTGTTGAAACATTCTTGCATGCATTTTTACCTCATAAATATGTTGATCACACTCATTCTAATGCAATTTTATCTCTTACAAATAGATCTTCAGGCGCTAATTTATGTAAAAAAATTTTTGATAGTAAGGTAATGATATTGCCATATATAATGCCAGGTTTTGATTTAGCAAGAGCAGTCTATAAATGTATAAAATCATATCCAAATATAAATTGTTTGATTCTTATGAATCATGGAATTTTTACTTTTGCTGAAACCGCAAAAGATTCTTATGATCTTATGATTAAATATGTAAATAATGCAGAGAGATATCTCAGCATGTCAAAAAAAAGAAAATCAGTTATCGATAAAAAATATAGAGCAATTGATATTGAGGATATTATGCCAATAATCCGAGGATGTGTATCATCGAGGAATAAATACATATCATCCTTCAGGAAAAATTCAGAAATCATTGAATACATGAATAATAGTCAAGCTTCTTCATACATGAGCAAAGGTACTATAACGCCTGACCATGTAATTCGAATTAAGCCGTTTCCACTATTCATCAAATCAAAGGATTTTGATAACACTAAAACAATAGAAACAATCATAAATAAACATATAAGGTCATATGAACAAAAATATAGGTCATATTTTCATACTAACAATCGAAAATCAAAAATAAAAAAGATTATGCTTGATACAAACCCTAATATTATTTTTCTTCAAAATATAGGTATGGTATCAATAGGTAGAACAAAAAAAGATGCAGAGATTGCGGCTGATATCGCAGAGCAGAATATTTCTGTAATTAGTAAAATACAAGAAACCTCAAAATTCAAAACTATCTCAAAAAAAGATCTATTTGATATGGAGTATTGGTCACTTGAACAAGCAAAAATAAAAAGAGAAAAACAATTGCTTTGTGGAAATATTATAGTTATAACGGGTGCTCTAGGAAAAATTGGATATGCAACTTATGAACTTTTTAAAGATAAAGGTGCAGAGGTCATCCTTTTAGATAATAACAAGGTTCTCATAAAAGAATTTCTCTCAAAACATAAAGATATGTGCTTGTATTGTGATGTAACTGATTCTAAATCAGTCAGTGTAGCATTTAAGACAATCTTAAAAGAGTATGGAGGGGTAGATATTGTTGTCTCTAATGCCGGAACAGCTCCCCAAGGATTAATGGCCGAGGTTACGAGTGAATCTCTAAAAAGAAGTTTTGAGATAAACTTTTTCTCACATCAGACCATTGCCTCTGTAGCAACAAGAATAATGCTAAAGCAGAAAATAAAAGGCTGTCTTCTGTTTAATATATCAAAACAGTCAGTTAATCCAGGTAAGGCATTTGGCCCATATGGACTTCCCAAAGCAGCCTTACTTAATCTTTGTAAACAGTATGCCGTGGATTATGGCATGTATGGCATCAGATCTAATGGAGTAAATGCTGATAGAATTAAAAGCGGTATGTTAAATGATAAATTGATTTTAAATAGATCAAAGGCACGTGGAGTAAGTAAAGATCAATATATGAAAGGCAACTTATTGCAAGAAGAAGTCTTAGCAACAGATGTTGCTAATGCTTTTTATAGTTTAGCAGTGTCAGAAAAAACTACAGGTACAATATTAACAGTAGATGGTGGTAACGTAGCTGCTTCATTTAGATAATTTAGTAAAAATCTTTCGTATGCCTTCTTCACTTGCCTCAAATATTCCGTGCTCACAAATTATTCCAGATATAAATTTAGACGGCGTAATATCGAATGCTACATTTAATGAATTAGACTGCTCTGGATAAATATCTACTTCAAAACTTCTATCATTAACTTTGCCTGTTATTTTTCTCATTTCATCGTCCGATCTCTCTTCTATAGTAATATCACTTGAATTGATATGATTGAAATCAATGGTACTTACTGGGGCAGCAATATAAAAAGGAATATTATTTTCTCTCGCCGCTATAGCTTTTTCATAAGTTCCGATTTTATTTATCACATCTCCATTAGAGAGGATTCTATCTGCACCAGTGATACATAAATCTACTCTGCGTTTATACATAAGAAAACCACCAGTATTATCAGAGATAACCGTATTTGGAATTGATTCGTGGTTTAACTCGAATGATGTTAGGAAGGCACCCTGAAGTCTTGGTCTTGTCTCATCTACCCACACATGGATATCGAGTCCAGATTTGGAAGATAAATATATAGGAGCAGTTGCAGTCCCCCAGTCGACTGTAGCAAGCCATCCAGCATTACAGTGGGTGAGAATATTTACTGTATCATTGCTTTTTTGTGAGATATTTTTAATAATTTCTAATCCATACCGTCCTATAGATTTACAGTTTTTTATATCCTCTTCTGCAATCAAAGTTGCTTCATGCAGCGCAGTATTAATCCTGTCTTTCTTTTTTGATAACAATACTCTATCTTTTACTCGTTTGACTGCCCACTCTAAATTAACAGCAGTCGGTCTCGAAGAAATTAAATTATTACAACACACTTCTATATAATCAGTTTCTATAGAGGATTTGCAAGCTAAGAACACCCCAAATGCACCAGTGCAACCAATCAGGGGTGCACCTCGTACATTCATCTCTCTGATAGCCTTAATCACGTCATCTGTATTGTTTAAAGTAATTATCTCAAGAGAGTGAGGTAGCTTTGTTTGATCAATAATTTTTATATTTTGTTCGATTGAGTCACACCATATTGTTTTATAGTTTGAACCATTAATTTTCATTATTTTTGGCAACTCTCGAAATAATATGATTCAATTTTTTTAAAGTTGTGTCTTTAACAGTGTTTATATTAGTTATTAGTGATGTATCAAGAATTTTATGAATTCGATCATTCAAGATAACGTCATCATTATAAAACTGAATTATACTACTAATCATCTTTTTGGCATTTTCTGCATTATTTTGTAATGTTTTAACAATCATGGATACGTCAACATTATCATGATCAGGATGCCAACAATCAAAGTCAGTAACCATAGCTATAGATGAATATCTAATCTCTGCTTCTCTTGCAAGCTTAGCTTCCGGCATATTAGTCATTCCGATGACATCGGCTTTCCATGAACGATAAAGCAAAGACTCGGCTAAGGTTGAAAATTGAGGGCCCTCCATCGTCACATAAGTACCCCCTTTATGATAATCAATTTGTGTTTCGATAAGAGATTTCTCGCAAATATTCATAAGATTTAGAGATGTTGGATGTCCCATAGGGACGTGAGCTACAAGATCATCTTCGAAGAAAGTTTTTTTTCTTAGATATGTTCGGTCAATAAATTGATCTATAATTAAAAATTTACCAGGTGTTAAATCTTCTTTTAGTGAACCCACGGCCGAGACAGATATTATATCTGTTACTCCTAAACTTTTAAGAGCGTAAATATTTGCAAGATAATTAATATTTGATGGTGAAATATTATGAAGACGATTATGTCTTGGGAGAAAATAGATTTGTTTTTCACCAACCTGACAGGATAGTATTTCATCTGATGGTTTCCCCCAAGGCGTCTCAACAGATATCCATTCTGATTTTTTCAGAATACTTAGGTCATATAAACCGCTGCCTCCAATTATACCAAGTTTACATTTCATTTGTTCTCAATAATATAGTCTTCCAGAGAGTGCTTAGCCTCCCAACCCAACTGCATTGTTTTTTCAATAATAACCTCTGAATCAAGACGATTTGCTGTATTGCCCTTTATAATAGTTACGTTATCACTAATTAGCTTTGCAAGCTCGATAATAGAGTATGACTTTTTATTTGCTATACCATAAAAGTCTCCGCGTCCTCTTATAGCTACCAACTCCAAGGCATCTATTGTGTCTTTGATGAAAGTAAAGTTTCTGCGTTGCGTACCAGGTGATGTCACTTTAAGAGCTTTACCTTCTTTAGCTCTATTAAGAAACTTAGCAACAACAGTGGCAAACTCACCTTCAGAGTTCTCTCTCTTTCCATAAACATTATAAAAATATACGATTGCATGATTAATATTATATGTTTCACAATAGTATTTAATTAATTCTGAATTCTTCCATTTAGAAAATGCATAAGGGCTTTTATACATATTCGTTCCGTTATCAGCAAATTTAGTACTGCTGCCAGCGTAAATAAGTTTTGCTTTTGATTGTTTGACGAACTTCAAGATGTTCAAAGTTGGTGATAAATTATTCTCAAGCACAAAGTCAATTTTATCCAATGATTTTTCAACCCTTGAGTATTCACCAAGATGAAACACTAAATCAAATTTGTTATCGAGTGATAGAATATTGCTTGCATCCATATCGATATACTTTACATTGCTTATATGATTAGATTTCTTCCCGGAGATGTAATTATCTATCGATGTCACATCATGTTTATCTGCGTAAGCTTCGCACAGATGTGAGCCTATAAAGCCTGCACCACCAATTATTAATACCTTCATATTTTTCCATTAAAATTTTTTAATATTGTACAACATCTTCATCAATATCTCTCCATAAATACCATGTAGCGACTGTACAATATGGTTCCCATAATTTTCTAGTTTTAGAAATTTTTTTGATAAAAACTTCACGATTAGTTTTATAATTTTTGCAATAGCTATTAATTAAACCAATATCGCCTAATGGTAAAATATTTTGTCGATTGAAGTGAAATATTAAAAACATTTGCGCAGACCATAAGCCAATACCATAAAGTTTTACAAGTTCTTTGATTGCATCTGTATCATTCATGGTCTCTAAGTCACTGAAGAAGTTAGGTCTGTCCTTTATAATTTCAGCCACTCCTTTTATGTATGATACTTTCCTGTAAGAGAGGCCACAATTTCGCAGATGCTCATCAGGTGTAGCTAGAATTTTTTTAGGATTAACCTTTCCCAATAACATCTTAATTTTATTCTCGATTGCATCAGCTACTTCGATAGAAATTTGCTGACCTATTATTATTTTTATTAGAGTAATAAAAACGGAATTCACAGAAACTAGATAGATTTTCGATCTGTGTTTGTTGATTAAACTTGAGAGCACAGGGTCATTTGACCGAAGATGACTTACAGCCTTCAGCCAATAACTAGGCTTCTTATTTTGCTTTTCAATCATCATAGGCGTGCTAATATAACACGCCTGTTAAAGTTTGTATTACTGATTTTTGTATGTACTTATTCCGAACGGTATATAAAGTGGACACCATCCAGTTGATCCAGTTAATATAGGAATAATACCAATAAGAGACCACATTCCTAAGCCAAGTCCTGGTCCCATATATAGGATTGCTATACCAGCAATCACTCTTAGCATTCTTTCCATACCACCGATATTTGTACACATAGTTTTAGGTGTAGTTGCCATGTTCATTCACTCCTGAATAGATTAATTTTTACATAGTATTAAAATAAATATCTAATCGCAATATTATTTTTTCTTACTTTTATAGTCCTCAATAGCAGCACTTATTGCATCTTCTGCAAGAACAGAACAATGAATCTTTACAGGTGGAAGAGCTAGCTCTTCAGCAATATCTGTATTTTTTATCATTGATGCTTCAGTAAGCGTTTTCCCTTTCACCCACTCGGTCAAAAGAGAACTTGACGCAATTGCAGATCCGCATCCATATGTTTTGAATTTTGCATCTTCAATAATACCATCATCACCAACCTTGATTTGCAGTTTCATCACGTCACCACACGCAGGTGCACCTACCATGCCAGTGCCAACTTGATCACCATCCTCGAAAGTACCAACGTTCCTTGGATTTTCGTAGTGATCGAGAACTTTATCACTGTATGCCATATTTTCTCCCTGTTTTTAGGGTATACCCTAAAAATTTAATTTTGTTGATAATAGTTTGTTAATTCGTCTAAATCAATATCATTAGATTTTGACTTAGTCTCATCAATCAAACTGCCTAATGTCACTGTATCCAGATAGTTTGTAAGTTTTTTACTAAACTGATCCCATACAACGTCATCAGTCTTATCATGATCAATATCACTGACGCCTTCAGGATTTATAGCCTTGATAATACTCGCTATAGTTATATTATCTGGGCTATCTTTTAGCCTGTATCCTCCGCCAGGACCTCTAACACCACTGACAAGATTATGTTTTCTTAGTAATGAAAACAATTGCTCTAAATATGACAAGGAAATTCCTTGGTACTTAGAAATCTCAAGTAATGTTTTAGGCGTACTTGACTCATTTGTTGCAATATTTACCAACGCTTTTATTGCGTATCTTCCTTTTGCTGATAGTTTCATTTTACATCCTCCTAAAATGATTCCT
>MDSW01152107.1_pt1 | contig 12666 bp, 13 predicted proteins | sample 811171 | NCBI WGS metagenome assembly MDSW01 (sample SAMN05326641, study PRJNA326480) | marine metagenome | isolation source: seawater | place: Atlantic Ocean: North West | collected 2012 | reverse complement strand
TGACTCTTTATTTATTGGGTTTCCCCCATACTGACTATCTCCGTGTTCAGCGTAAAAAATAAGAGGTATTTTTTTCTCTATTGATACCCTTAAAGGTGTTGAGTTAATTCCTGCATTCCAATGTATTTTTGGGTCTCCTCTCTCGAAAAAAAATCTTTTGGAAAGTAATTTTGATACTTTTTGATTAGGCCTAAAATACTGATGATCGAAACCTAAATTAACCAAATTCTCTCTATTTTTATATCCTACCTCGGAAGGTATCAATGGAGCAAAAGTTACCAAGAGTGGATTCATTTTAAATTCAAATTTTAGTCTATGTGCAATATAACTACTATCTTTCCCTCCTGACCAAGGAACTATACAGTCATAGTATCCTGAACCAGATCTATACTCGTCACAAATGTTTTTAAGTTCTTTTTGTTTTTCAGAAAAATCTTCCTTATTTCTTTTTTCTAAATAATTGCAACCGTTACAAACTCCAAATTTATCAAAAGAAATTCTAGGTCTTGCGCTTGAAACTAAACATTTTTTACAAAAAAATATATCTCGAGCTTTTAAAGATTTACTCTGTTCTGACATATATTCCCTTTTTTTTTAATGTTTCTTTTATTAATTTTATACTTTTTTCACTATAGTGATATATATTATTTGTACATGCTCCATCAACTTTAGATATTTTGAATGCATCAATAAAATTATTCCAATTTCCTGCTCCGCCACAAACTATAACAGGTAGATTTGTCTTTTCTTTAATCAACTTATTAATATTATCTTCGTAACCTTTTAGTGAGCCATCTCTATCTATAGATTGAACTAAGACCTCTCCTATTTTACAACTCTCAAATTTTTTCAAACATTCATCAATGTTTAAATCCAATTGCTTTTTTCCGTGATTAGAAAAAATTTTGAATTTTTTATCAATTTTCATTAAATCGATACCACCTATTACAAACTGGCTTCCATATTTATTAGTTATTTTTTTTACAATTTCCTCGTTTTCATAAATTAACGTATTAATTAATATTTTATCTGCACCCAAGTTTTGAAATTTTTCAATTTCTTCTAAATTATTAATATGTCCGCCTACTGTTATAGGTACAAAACACGATTTTGAGATTTTTTTAATTGCATTATAAAATAAATCTCTATTTTTTTTTGAATTACTTACATCTATAAGAACTATCTCATCTACTAGAGTGTTATCTATAAAATTATCTGTATATCTAGTATCAGGACGAAATTTTTTTGTTCTAAAAAGAACACCGTCTAAGAAAGTTAAAACTATTATAATTCTTTTAGCTAACATTATTTAAAAAGTTTTTTAAAAACTCTATTCCAAATTTCTGACTTTTTTCTGGATGCGGTTGAATTCCAAATATATTCTCTTTATTGAATATACTCGAAAAATTATCTGAGTATTTAGTTTTACCAATTGAAATTTTACTATCATTGAGATTAGGATAATAAGAGTGATTAAAATACATTAAAAATTTACTAGGCATACTTTTGAAAAATAAGTTTCTTTTAAACTCAACTTGATTCCAACCCACATGAGTCTTAGGAAATTTTTTATTCATAGTAAATTTTTTTACTTTTCCTTCAATCCAACCTAAACCTTTTACGTCGCCACCTTCCTCACTTGAATTAAGCAAAAGCTGACAACCTAAACATATTCCTAAAATTGGTTTCTTTTTAATAAGTACTTGATCATTAAGTACTTCTATGAGGTTTAAATCTTTAAGGTTTTTCATTGCAAATTTATAATTGCCCACGCCTGGAATTATTATTTTTTGTGAATCTTTTATTTCTTTAATTTCTTTTGTTAATTTAGCTTTAAACCCCAAGTGCTCTATAGCTGAAATTACAGAAGCAAAATTACCTAATCCATGATTTATAATTGCTATCATAAATATCTTTTAATAATTGCCTTACTTTATACATTGATTAATCTTTAAAAGTCTAGAATTTAAACAAATACATTGACAAAAGTGATCAAATTTTGTTTGTATGTTCAAGTTTTGAACAAATGGTAAGCATTTATGAGCATTGCAAGGAATTTGCAACAAAAAATAAATACAAATAAAGCAAAAATATCGGTTTTGGGTCTGGGCTATGTTGGATTACCGGTTGCGTTTAGTTTCGCCAAAAAATTTGAAGTTTTAGGTTTTGATATAAATAAAAAAAGAATTTTAGAATTAAAAAAATTTAAAGACAAAAATAATTCAGTTTCTTTCGAAAATTTTAAAAAAAAAAAAATATTTTTCTCTTTTAACAAAAAAAATTTAATTAATTCAGAAATATTCATAATTACTACTCCAACTCCAATAACTGAAAATAAAAAGCCGGATTTAAAATATATTTTTAAGGCTCTAGACTTAATTATCAAATCGAATATTTATGGTAAACTTATAATATTAGAGAGCACTGTTTTTCCTGGCGCATCAAATAATGTATTTATCAAATATCTTGAAAAGAAAACTAATCTTAAAATAAATAAAGACTTTTTATTTGGATATTCACCTGAGAGGATAAACCCTGGAGACAATACAAATAAATTTAAAAATATTTCAAAAATTGTTTCTGGTTCTAGTAAAAGATCTTGTAACCTAATCTTTAAACTTTATAAAAAAGTGGTTAATAAAGTTTATAAATCTTCATCTATACTTGCTGCTGAAACAGCAAAATTGATAGAAAATAGTCAAAGAGATTTAAATGTTGCTTTTGTGAACGAGATAGCAATTATTTGTGATAAGCTTAAAATAAAATCTAGAGAAGCACTAAGTCTTGCATCTACAAAATGGAATTTTTTAAACTTCAAACCTGGATTAGTGGGCGGACATTGTATTGGAGTTGATCCATACTATTTATTTTATATATCAAAAAAACTTGGTTATGTGCCAAAGACTTTATTAGCAGGTCGTAGTCTTAACGAAAATTTTTCCCATTTTTTAATAAACAAGTTCCTTAAATCATTTAAAAAAAAAAACTTAAAATCTTATTAATGGGCGCTTCGTACAAAGAAGATTGTAATGATTTAAGAAATAGTAAATCTCTAGATATCTTTAAAATATTGAAAAGAAAAAATTGTTTAGTAGATATTTATGATCCTCATATAAATGCACAGGAACAAAGTGGCTTTAATTTCGTAAATTATCCAAAAAAAAAACATTACAATGGTATAATCATTTCAGTCGCGCATAAAAAATTCAAAAATATGGGATTAAAAAAGATTTATTCTTTTGGATCGAATAATTTTAAAGTATTTGATATTAAAAATATATTTCCAAGTAGTGAAAGAATTTTACATATATGAGTAAGACTATACTAATTACTGGAGTCGGTGGATTTATAGGATTTCATTTATCAAAATATCTATTAATTAAAAAATATAATATTATTGGATTAGATAATTTAAATAATTATTACGATAAAAAAATTAAAATAGATAGATTAAATATATTAAAAAAATTTAAAACTTTTAGATTTCTTAAAATTGATATACTAAACTTAAATCGATTAAAAAATGTATTTAAAAAATATAAATTTGAAAAGATAATTCATCTTGCAGCTCAAGCAGGAGTCAGGTTTTCTATTTCAAACCCAGATAGCTATATTCAAAACAATATTCAAGGATTCCAAAATATTCTAGAATTAAGCAGACTATATAAAATTAAACATTTAGTTTATGCCTCTTCTAGCTCAGTTTATGGACTTAACAAAAAAATACCATTTTCTGAAAAAAATAGCGCTTCTCATCCAATATCAACATATGCTGCATCTAAAAGATCTAATGAGTTAATGGCTCATGTTTATTCTAATCTATACAATTTACCAACTACTGGACTTAGATTTTTTACAGTTTACGGACCATTTGGTAGGCCAGATATGTCACTATTTAAGTTTGTTAATTTATCGCTAAAAAATAAAAAAATTGATCTTTTTAATAAAGGGAATCATACAAGAGATTTCACATATATTGATGATATTACAGAAGTAATTTTCAGGGTTATGAATAAAATTCCCAAATTAAATATTAAAGGTAAAGTAACAGAATACAGAAGTATAGCGCCCTGGAGAATTTATAATGTTTCCAGTTCAAAACCATCAAAATTAAAAAAATATATTAACGAAATTGAGAAAAATTTAAAAAAAAAATTTAAATTTAAAAATTTACCACTACAGAAAGGAGATGTTAAAAAAACAAGCGGTTCAATGAATTTAACTATAAAAAAATTTCATTATAAACCAAAATATAGTTTGAAATACGGTATTAACGAATTTATTAAATGGTATAAGACTTATTATAAAAAATGATTATAGCTGAAATAGGATCTGTGCACGATGGATCGTTAGGAAATGCAAAAAAATTAATAGAAGTTGCGAAACACTCTGGAGCCTCCTTTGTAAAATTTCAAATGCATAATGCAAGAGAGGAAACATTAGAAGATGCTTTAAGTCCAGGTTATTTTTCTGATGAAAAAAGGTTTGAATATTTTAATCGTACATCCTTTAGTATTGATCAATGGAAATCTTTAATAAAACATTCTAAGCAAAAAAAAATAGATTTTATGTGCTCTATTTTCAGTTTAAAAGCTTTTGAAATTTTACTCAAATTGAGAGTCAAAAATATTAAAATACCTTCTGGAGAATTGACAAATTTACCGCTTTTAAAAAGCATTAATTTAAAAAAAGGACTGAAGATTTTTTTATCGACTGGAATGAGTTCTTGGAGTGAAATAAATGCGGCTTTAAAAATACTTAATAACCATAAAGTAATATTAATGCAATGTTCATCAATATATCCATGTCCAGAGACACTAGTAGGATTAAATGTGATTAAAGAAATGAAATCAAAATATCTCAATAAATATGAATATGGATTCTCTGACCATACGACTGGAAGTGAAGCTGCAATTTGTTCCATTCTTTATGGTGCAAAGTACATAGAAAAGCACATTACTTTTTCAAAAAAAATGTATGGTTCAGATGCTAAATTTGCGATGGAACCACAAGAATTCAAAAATTTTTGTGATTCAATTAAAAAAACTAAAAAAATAATTTCTAATCCAGTTAACAAAAATAATTTAAAACCATATATTAAAATGAAGAAAATTTTTGAAAAAAGAATAATAGCAAAAAGAGATTTAAATAAAGGAGACAAAATAAAATTTTCAGATCTAAATTTTAAAAAATCTAATAAAGGTATAAAAGTTTTTGATTATAAAAAAATTTTAGGAAAAATATTAAAAAAAAGAATTTTTAAAAATCAATCAATCACGCAAGAATATTTTTAATGAAAAAAAGAAAAAAAAGGAAAGTTTGTGTAGCTATATTTTCTAGAGCAAATTATGGAAGTATTAGAAAAGTTTTAGAAAAATTGAAGACAAATTCTAAAATAGAGTTACAAATTTTAGTTGGAGGTTCAGCAAACATTGAAAAATATGGCTCAGTTTCTAAACTTATCAAGAAAGATAAATTTTTTATAGATGAGGAAATTTATTTTTTAGTAGAAGGCGAAACACCTACAACAATGGTAAAAACTACAGCTTTGGGGATGATTGAAATAGCAACTGCTTTTCAGAGACTTAAACCTGATATTGTTCTTACAGTTGGAGACAGGTATGAAACACTTTCTACAGTTGTATCAGCAGCATATATGAATATTCCTGTAGCTCACACTATGGGTGGCGAAGTTACTGGGACTATTGATGAAAGTATTAGACATGCAATTACAAAGTTTTCACATATTCATTTTCCAGCAAATGAAAAAGCAAAAAATAATATAATTAAGATGGGCGAAAATAAAAAACATGTTTTTAATGTTGGTTGCCCTAGAATAGATTTAGTTAAATCCTGTCTCAAAAATAAACCAAGAGATATAAATGAGTTAGTTTTTGGTAGAGAAGAGGGTGTTGGAGAAAAATTTAACTTAAACGGTGATTTTTTAACTTTAATGCATTATCCAGTTACAACTGAGTATGGAAAAAATTATAAACATATGTGTCAAATCCTTGACGCAATTAGAAAAATCAATATTCCAAAACTTATTTTTTGGCCTAATGCAGATGCAGGATCAGAGGAAATATCTGCAGCAATAAGAGAATATAGAGAAAAAAAATATATTCAAAAAGCTTGGTTTGTAAAAAATCTTGATCATGAAACATTTTTTCATGTTCTAAAAATGACAAAATGTTTGATTGGGAATACATCTGCAGCTATCAGAGAAGGAAGCTTTATTGGCGTGCCTACTGTATCAATTGGAACTAGACAAAACGGGCGCGAAAGAGGAAAAAATGTAATCGACTCAAGATACAACACCAAAGAAATTCATAAAAAAATCCTTTTTCAAATGAAAAATAAAAACAAATTAGCTAAAAGCAACCTGTATGGGAATGGGAATGCGGCGTCTAAAATAGTGAGGATTTTAGAGACTATTCAAGTAAATGTTCAAAAAAAGTTAACTTATAAATGAAATTTTTAGCAATTATTCCTGCAAGAAAAGGTTCAAAGACATTACCAAAAAAAAATTATAAAAATTTTAATAAAAAACCTTTGATCTATTGGACAATAAAGGCTGCTTTAAAGTCGAATTGTTTTGAAAAAATAGTAGTGTCAACCGATTCAAAAAAAATACAAGCTATCTCAAAAAAAATGGGTGTTGAATGTCCATATTTGCGTCCAAAAAAACTATCCGGTGATAAAGTTAACGTACATAAAGTCATAAAGCATGTTATTGAGTACTATAAAAAAACAGATAATTATAAGCCAGAAGCTGTAGTTATATTACAACCTACTTCCCCTTTGAGAGAATTTTCAGATATTAAAAAAAGTTGTATGATATTTAAAAAATTTAGACCAGACAGTTTAGTTTCAATATTAAAGATAGGGCATAATTATAATCCAGAAAATTTATATACTATGCAAAAAAATTATTTGATTCCTAAGGGTAAAAAAAAGACAAAACTACTACAGAGACAACAAAATAAATTTTACTATGCAAGGAATGGAGCGAGCATTTATATAACAAAGATAGATAAAATTAAAAATTACATACTTGGAGGTAAAATTAAGGGTTACTTGATGAGTAAATTAAAATCAATAGATATTAATGATAAAAATGATTTTAATTTTGCTGAGCTTTTACAAAAAAAATATAAATATAACTTAAACTAATGAAAAAAATAATAAAATTTTCTAAAAAAATATCAGACATAAGCAGTATAAAAAAAGATTTTTTTTCGGATAATAAAGTATACTTAGATAGGGCAAAAAGAGGCTTTAGATTATATGTAAAAGAAAAAAGAAGAACTAGATGTAAAAATTGTAATCTTAAATTGACAAAAAAAGTTTTCAGGTCAAATAAGGTAGACTACACAATTTGTAAAAGATGTTTTCATTTAAACGGACTTCACCAGGATACTGAAAATTTTCTTAATAAACTATATTTAACAGAAAAAGGTTCTAGCTATGACAAAGCTTATAAAAGCCAATATAATTTTAGAGTCAAAAATATTTATGGTCCAAAATTAAACTTTTTAAAAAAAGTTTTAAAAAAAAAATTTTCAATAATTGAAATAGGATCAGGTGCAGGTCACTTTATTAAAGCTTGTGAAAACTCAAAAATTAAAGCTAAAGGTTTTGAAATAAATAAAAAATTAGTTGAAACAGCAAAAAATAATAATGTTAAAAAAATATTTTTTGAGTCACCTGAAAAAATTAATCAAATTATTCGGGAGGATGATTCTGATGTCGCGTGTTTAATTAGCACTTTAGAGCACTTAGAGAATCCAAATTTAATATTAAAACTTATAAAGGAGTCGAAGATAAAATATTTATATACTTGTATTCCTCTTTTTTCATTATCAACTTTTATTGAAAATATTTTTCCATACGTTTATCCACGACAACTTAATGCAAGTCATACACATCTTTATACATATAAGTCAATAAAATATATGGTAAAAAAATTTAAATTTAAAATAATTGGTGAGTGGTGGTTTGGAACAGATATTTCAGATTTATATAGAAGCATAATACTGAGTTCGAAATACTATGATGAAGATTATATAAAATATTTTAATACACTCTTCGGAAATTATGTAGACGATTTTCAAAATGTTTTAGATAAAAAAAAATTAAGCTGTGAAGTTCATATGGTTTTGAAAGTATAAAAATTAATTTGGATAAACTTTTAAGTAAATTCGACCACTTTCTTTACTTAATTATTATTCTGTTTAGATCTCTTTTATTATCTATATGATGTAAAAAAACCCTTAAATACCCTAGAAATGCTCAAAAAATTTGACATTTGTAATTAATTCCTTTTTTATGTTCAAGATTTGAACAAATTCAAAATTTGAACATATAATGAAAAATTTTAACATTAAATTTGAATTAATAAGAAAAGATTTCAAATTTGAAAATAAAAAAAAAGACATAATTCAATTAGCTTTTCTAAATGGTATTTCCGCTACACCGGTTTGGGTTTCAAAAAAAACTGGTCTTGTTTTTCATAACGAACCCAAGTCATCTTTGGACATTGCTAAAGAGTGGTCACAAAAAATTTTTTCTAATAAGATGGACCCTTCACGTCATTTTTATACCGACAGCATACCAGAGATGAGAGCTAGGCATTTTTATGTTTTAAAATTTATAGATAACTATATTAAAATAAAAAACAAAAAAATTTTTGATTTTGCATTTGGCCAAGGCGGACTTCTTTATAGTTCTGTTAAATACTTTAAATGTAAGAATATTAACGGAGTAGAATATTCAAAAAGAAATATTAAAAGTTTAAAAAAATTATTTAAAAAAGAAAAATTTAAAATACCAAAATTTAAAAATTCTAGTATTGAATTACTCGATTTAAAAGAAAAAATCGAAATTGGATTTTTAACTTGGACTTTATGTAACTGTATCGATCCAATAAGCGTAGTAGCTTCTTTAAAAAAGAATATTAGAAAAGGAGGATATTTAGTTGTTGCTGAAAGTTCGAGAATTTTAGTCCCTTTTAAAAAAGTAATTCAAAATTATTTTGTTTCCTCAAAAAAAATCGGACATACTCATCCTTGGCACTGGAGTTTAAATTCACTTTTAAATATTTTTAAAATTTTTGGTTTTGAAGCTGTACAAATTAACAGATTTTACGATGTGAATGATTTAGTAATTATTTTTAAAAATAACGAAAATTATAGACAAAAAATATTTTTTGATGATTACAAAAAAATAATATCCTTTTTAAAAAGGTGGAAATTGGAAAGCAAAAATTACAAATTTAAATAGCTATGAGCGAAAAACAAGTCAACCAAGAAAAGTTAGATGTATTAAGAAAAATAAAAAATAATCCTGAAACATCTCAAAGAAAGTTAGCTAACGAATTAGGTTTTAGCTTAGGAAAATTAAATTATCTACTCAATGCTTTTATGGAAAAGGGGCTAGTAAAAATTAAAAATTTTAAAAAAAATCCAAAAAAATCAAATTATCTTTATATTTTAACAAAAAAAGGTCTAACTGAAAAAACAAGGTTAACAATTCATTTTATGGAAAGAAAAATGAGAGAATACGACGAATTAAAAAAGGAAATTACAAAGGAAAAAGAATAAGTCATGTGGATAGTATTAAAATATAAGACTAACTGTCTTGATTATCTAAAAAATCAATTAACAAAAAAACTTAATTCGTCTGTTGATTTTTATTCTCCAAAAATAAAATTTGATAAAATAAAACATGGCAAAATATTAGTTCCTAAAGAATTTAAATTACTTGGCGATTATGTTTTATGTTATCACCCTAATTTTGCTGAAGAAAAGATGATACAAAAAATTAAATATATTAAAGGTTTAAAGTATATTCTTGATGGATATTCTACATGTCAGAATGAAATAAAAGACTTTGTTCAAAAATGTAAATCTAATGAAAATGAGGAAGGTTTTTTAAAGCAAACTTTTTTCGGATTTGATTTGAAAAAGACTATGAAATTTTTAAATGGTCCTTTTTCGAATATGATTTTTAAAATTATTGAGGTGCAAAAAAGCAAAATCCAAATTCTTTTGGATGGGAAAAAAACTACAATAAGAAAAAACAATTATTTGTTTTCCTCAATATAGTAATTTAGATAATGAAAAGCTCTGTTACAAATATGTAATTTAGCAAAGTGCGGAGCTATGAAAAAATTGATTTCTAAACCTTATAAACTTTATGATTAATAGCCTCAAAGCAATTATCAAAAAGTCCAAGTTTTTATACCCTATATCTGTATATTTTTATAATGCCTTAATTAATATTATAAGAGGAATAAATGTGCATTTGATGATTATCTTTCTGCGTCTTTTTCCAAATTATATTTACAAATTATCTAAAAGAGAGGTACTGCCAACACCTAAAAAAAAAATTTCTTTAAAACATCTAAAGTTTCCACCATTTGAAGTTATTAATTCAAAAAGTGATTTATTACCTAAAGTAAAAGAAGTAAATTTTGTCTCAACAGGATGCAAAGATTTCAGTTTTTTACATAATACTAATGTACCTACTTATTTAAGTGCCTTTTGGGATACATTAAAAATAGATGATAACGGTAATATTTTATATAAACCAGAGTTCTACCACCCATCATTTTATCAATTTAATAAAGATCAAAAAAAGGTGAATTCGCTAAAAGATTATCGTAATAAAAATATAACTTACATTCATAATGTTACTTTCGCTTTAAAGAAAATTAAAGACCGGGGACATAAAGTAATAGCTTTTATCTCTAATTATGAAGATCTAAATGGTAATTTTTATGAGAACAGCGAGGAAGTTAACATAAAACCAGTTTTGGAGGGATATAAAAATTACAATCATTTTTTAGAAATTGAAAATATTCAAAAAATAAATTTTGTTGAAAAAATATTTAAACCAGCAAACTTACCTCCAAGTAAAAAATGGTTTAAAGGATTTCCCCCGGTAAGTTCCCTTTGGGCCTATTTGTCGGTAATTTTTAATTATGCAGAAAAAATTAATGTATATGGATGGGATTTTTATTTAAATAAATCACCTAAAAAGATGAGCAGTTTTGAATTGCTTAACAAAATTTACAATTACAAGTTAGATACAAAATACTCTAATTTTCTTTTTGAGGCTGGACTTCTTAACTTGTATTATGGTTTAAAATTTTCAGAAAATCCTAAAATAAACATTAATGGCTTCATGGGCGATCTTGAAAATCATAAGAAGCTAATTAATGATATAGAAAAAGTTTTTTTTAAATAAATTTGTTATATGAAGATTCTAGGATTTATCCCAGCTAGATCAGGTTCGACTAGACTAAAAAATAAAAACTTAAAAAAATTTTTAGGAAAACCACTGCTCTATCATACAGTAAAATTCGTCAAAAAGTTAAAACTTAGTCACATTTTAGTTTCTTCTGATAGTGAAAAAATTAAGAATATTGAGCTCAAATTAAATATTAAAAACAATTATTTAAGACCGAAAAAATTATCAAATAAAAACAGTCAACTTACGGATGCAATATTTGATGCTTTGAATTGGCTCATGACAAATAAAAAAAAAAAATTCGATGCAGTCATGGTTTTTCAACCAACCACACCATACAGAGATCTAATAGAAACAAAAAAAATAATCCGACTATTCAAAAAAAAAAAACTTGACTCACTGGCTACGGTGTCAAAAGTTGATGAACACCCTCAATTTATTTATAGAGTCAATAAAGGTAAAAATTGGGATTTTATTTTAAAAAAAAGGGTAGACTCTTTAAACAAACAAGATTTAGTAGAAAATTTTTTTTATGAAAATGGTCATATTTATTTATGTTCTGTAAAATTTCTCAAAAAAAATAAAAAATTTGTAATAAAAAATAAAACTTTTTTATTTAAACAAAAAATAAGAACTCTAGATATTGATTACTTACAAGATTTTAAAGTTTGTGAATTTCGAGTTAAAAATAAGCTATTCAACTAAGATAAGATAATAAATGATTAAAAATTTAATATTATATTTAAACAAAAATGATTTAATAAAATTAATTTTAATTTTAATATTAACAATTGGTTCATCAATTTTTGAGTTAATCGGAATAGGTTCAATTCCAATTTTTTTAGGTGTAATTTTAAATCCAGAAAAAATTTTTATATATATCCCTGAATACTTTAAGCCTTTTTTGAGTAACTTTGGTTCATCTAGTGAATTGATAATTTTTTTTTGTTTTGTTTTATTCTTTATTTTTCTGATTAAAAACATCTACCTTTTTTCTGTAAATTTTATTCAAGCTAGTTATTTTAGAGATTTAAGAATTAAAAACTCTGATAAATTGTTGAAGTATTTTTTCTCTCGTCCATATATTTATTTTGTAAACAATAATCCAGATAAGTTATTACGTAGTTTAGGAGGTGACTTAGATCTGGCTAATAACTATATAGAAGCAAATCTAAACATTATGAAAGAAACTATATTAGTTGTATTAATATGTATTTTACTTGTTTCTGTGAGTAATAATACGGCTATACTTGTATTTTTCTTCATTGGTTTGATATCTTATATAGTTTTAAGATTATTCAAAAAAAAACTTTCTTCATTAGCAAAAATTAATTTCATTGAGAGAGCAGAGCAAAATAAAATTGTTTATCAAATATTCTATAATATCCAAGATATAAAAATTTTGTTAAAAGA
>MDSW01036461.1_pt1 | contig 12666 bp, 11 predicted proteins | sample 811171 | NCBI WGS metagenome assembly MDSW01 (sample SAMN05326641, study PRJNA326480) | marine metagenome | isolation source: seawater | place: Atlantic Ocean: North West | collected 2012 | reverse complement strand
TAAGGATAATTAAAGAAATAAAAAATAATTTAATTGATGGTTATGTGGTAGCAATAGATGATACAACTTCTTTAATACTGGCTGAAAAACATGCAGCATGGTCTGATATAGCTAGAAAGATTGCTCATGAAGTTAAGAATCCACTAACTCCTATAAAATTATCTGCTGAAAGAATTGAAAAAAAATACAATGATAAAAATAACAATAAAGAAGAAATTATGACATTAACAAAAACTATATCCAGACAAGTAGATGATATAGGAAAGTTAGTTGATGAATTTTCATCCTTTGCAAGAATGCCTGATGCTGAAATAAAATTAGATAATTTATCAAAATGTTTAGAAAATTCTTTTAAATTATTTTCAAATTCACATACAAAAATAAAGATGCAATTTAATAAACCAGAAAAAGATATATATTTTCAATTTGATAATTTACAACTTTCGCAAACTTTTAATAATTTAATTAAAAACGCTGTTGAAGCAGTATCAAATATTCCAAATCCATCTGTCACTATAAGTATAATTAGAAAAAATAAAGAAATTTTAATTAATATTTTAGACAATGGTATAGGCATAGATAAAAATAAAATTTCAAAGATATTCGAACCATATTATACTACCAAAAATAAAGGAACAGGTTTAGGATTATCAATTGTAAAAAGAATAATTGAAGATCATGGTGGAAAAATTAAAATACAAAAAAATTTAAATATGGCTGGAACTATTTCAACTATAACTTTTATATATAATGAATAAAATTTTAATAGTAGATGATGAAAAAGATATTTGTTTTTTAATTTCAGAAATATTAACAGATGAAAATTATGTCACTGATAATGCATTAAACTCTGATGAAGCAATTTCTAAATTTAATAAGTTAAATCCTGATTTGGTAATTTTAGATGTATGGCTTTCAAATAGTAAATTAGATGGAATTGAATTATTAAAAGAATTTAAAAAAATTAATCCTAATATCCCTGTTATAATAATTAGTGGCCATGGAACTGTTGATTTAGCTGTTAGAGCAATTAAAAATGGAGCTTATGATTTTTTAGAAAAACCATTTAACAGTGATAAGCTTATAATTTTAGCTAAAAGAGCAATTGAAAATTCTTTTTTATATTCTGAAAATATAAATTTAAAAAATATATTACAACCTCAAATACCTCTTATTGGTAAATCTTTATTTATAAATAATCTAACAAAAAAAATATCAAATATTTCTTTAATTAATTCAAGATTATTAATCTCTGGAGATTTTGGAACAGGTAAAAAATTATTATCAAATTTAGTACACCAAAATTCAAAATTTAAAGATAAATTGCCAATAACATTTGATTTTAAAAAATTTTCTAATCAAAATTTTGAAAATCTTCTAAACAAAGATTTTAATAACTTAAAAGATAATTTATTTATAAGATCTAATAATAATACTTTAATTATAGAAAATATTGACCAATTACCTTTGAATTATCAAAAAAAATTTTTATTTTTTCTAGAAAATAATAGTTTTTTTAATGAAGCAAAAATTAAATTAAATCAAAAATTAATTACTATAACAGAGAAAAATTTAGATGATGAAGTTAATAAGGGTAATTTTACAAAAAGATTATTAGATAGGATAAGTATTGATAAAATAATCTGTCCTTCTCTAAAAACTAGAAGAGAAGATATAATGCCAATAGTAAATTATTATTTAAATTACTATAATAAAAACAATGTAAACAATATTAACTTTTCTAACTCTGCTATAAGTAAATTAGAGCTCTATGATTGGCCTGGAAATGTTTCTCAAGTCATTAATTATATAGAAAAAACGATAATTTTAAATCAAGGTTCCGATCATGATATTGTATTAGAATTAGATGATTTAGCATTAGAAATGGGTGATTATATTAATGAAGTATTTAAAAAAAATAATATTGATTTATCTCTTAAAGATGCAAGAAATAAATTTGAAAAAGAGTATTTGATTTCACAAATAAAAAGATTTAATGGTAATATGACTAAAGTATCAGAATTTACTGGTATGGAAAGAACTGCGTTATATAGAAAAATTAAATCTCTAAATATTTCTGATAATTAAAAAAAAATATGAAAACTATTATTTGTGGAGCTGGTGAAGTTGGTTACAGTATTGCTGATAAACTTTCAAAAGAAAATTTTGAAGTAACAGTAGTTGATGAATCTTCTGAAGGGTTAAATAAAATTTCAGAAAATTTAGATGTTAAAATAATTAAAGGAGTACCAAGTTTACCCTCAGTATTAATTAATGCTGGAGCGAAAGAATGTGAAATAATTATTGCAGTAACAAAAAGCGACGAAATGAATATGGTATCTTGTCAAATTGCACATACTTTATTTAATATTCCAAAAAAAATTGCAAGAGTAAGAAAACAAGATTATTTAAAAGGTGAGTGGCAAAACCTTTACACAAAAAACAATCTACCTATTGATGCAATAATTTCTCCTGAAGAAGAAGTTGCATTAGCTTTATATAGAAGACTTATTTCTCCAGGAACTATTGATATGGTTGAACTATCTGAAAAAAGATTAAAACTTGTTGGATTTAAATGTGAAAATTCTTGCAATCATTTAGGAATGACTGTTAGAGAATTGCATGAAAAATTTCCTAATTATTTAGCTAACATTCTTTTTATCTTTAGAAAAGATACAAAATTTATTGTAAATTCTTCAACTGTTATACAAACAGATGATCTTATATATATGGTTGTAGAAACCGATCATTTACCAGATGTTTTAAAAGAATTTGGTCATCAAGAAATTCAAGCAAAAAAAGTTGTCATTATAGGTGGAGGAAATATAGGATTTTCACTTGCAAAATTTATTGAGAATTCAAAAAATAATATTACTACTGATTTAATAGAGAATAATAAGTCAAGAGCTGAATTTTTAGCCTCTAACTTTAATGAAGTTACCATAACATGCGGCGATGGTTTAGATAATCAAATTTTAGAAGAAGTAAATATCTCTGATGCAGGAAATTGTATATCAGTTACAGAGGATGATGAAGTAAATATTCTATCATCACTATTGGCTAAAAGAGCAGGTGCAGAACAGTGTATGACTTTAATAAATAATAGTTCATACTCTTCTTTATTGAATAATATAGGTGTTGATATTACTATTAATCCTAAAGACATAACTATTTCAAAAATTTTAGAGAAAGTTAGAATTGGAAGAATAAGAAATGACTATTCTATAGGTGAAGGATTTGGAGAAGTTATAGAAGCCGAAATATTATCTACATCACCTTTATGTAATAAAAATATGAAAGACATGAAGCTACCAAAAGGAATTAGAGTAGGATCGATATTAAGAAAAAGTAAAATTATAATCCCAAATAGTCAAACTGTATTCAATGAAAATGATGATGTTGTTTTTTTTGCTGAAACAAAATTTATCAAGGATTTAGAGAAAATTTTATCTATAAATTAGCTCAATGAATAGAGTAGCTTTTTTAAACAATAAGTTTGTTAAATTTAATTCTGCTAAAATTCATATTGAAGATAGAGGTCTACAATTTTCAGATAGTGTCTACGAGGTTGTTATGATTTTTAACTCTCAAATAATTGATTTTGAATTTCATATTAAAAGATTGAGATATTCATTAAAAGAATTATCAATTAACTATGTTGTTAATAAAAAATTTTTAAAAGAAATTTTTGCTAAGTTATTAAAAAAAAATTCAATAAAAAATGGTATAATATATTTACAAATTACAAGAGGTATTCAATCTCGTGAACATGCATTCAAAAGAAAATTAAAACCCACAGTAATTTCATATACACAAAAGAAAAAATTTAATTTACCGAATAAAAATTATAAAGGATATAAAGCAGTTTTATTTCCTGATATAAGATGGGCAAGAAGGGATATTAAATCAACATCATTATTACCAAACGTTCTAGCTTCTACCTATGCTGCTAAAAAATTTTCCTATGAAGCAATTTTTATACATAATCAAAAAATTACTGAAGCTTCACATTCCAATGTATGGATAATTAAAAATAAAAAAATTTTTACCCATCCTTCTAATCAAGATATTTTAAAAGGTATTACAAGAACAGTTTTAGTAAATATAATAAAAAAAAATAACTTTATTTTAAAAGAAAATTTCTTTTCATTAAATATTCTATTAAATGCTGATGAAGTTTTTATAACTAGTTCTGGTAGTTTAATTACTCCTATAGTAAAAATTGAAAATAAAAAAATAGGTAAAGGCAAAATCGGAACAATTACAAAATTATTAGCAATACAATTAATGCAATTTTATAAAAATCAATATAAATCATAATGTATTTTATAGATAATGATAAAATTTATGATTTATTTTACGAAGTTAGTAAAAAGTTTATTATCCCTAACTTTAAAAATCTAAAATCTAATCAAATAAATTATAAAAATAATACTGAAATAGTAACTTTGATTGATATTGAAGTAGAAAAATATTTACAAAAAAAATTAATAAATTTTATAAATAATTCATATTTTGTTGGTGAAGAAATTTATACAAATAATAAAAATATTATAGATTTTTACAAGCAAAAACAATATTGTTGGACTGTAGACCCTATAGATGGGACATCTAACTATGTTAAGGGTAAAGAAAATTTTGCAATAATGATTGCTCTTACATATTCATCAACAATAATTCAATCATGGATCTATAAGCCAATTACAGAACAATTTTTTTATTCCAAATTAGATGAAGGTGCTTATTTAAATTCAAAAAAAATAAAAATTAAAAAATCAAATTCAATGACTGAAGCTATTGGTTCAATTAGTACAAAATATTGGGACATTAATCTTGATAATAAAATTAAAATATTAAAAAATAATTTTAAACAAATAGATCATTACGGGTCTATAGGATGTGAATATATAGATATTGTTTTAGGAAAAAGAGATTTTACAATTTTATCAAAATTATCACCTTGGGATCATTTGCCAGGTGTATTAATGGTTAGAGAAGCAGGTGGTTATGACTCTCATTTTGATGGTTATAGATATCTATTTAATCAAATAAGTAAAAACTTGATTGTAAGTAGTTCAAAGAATCTAAATAATGAAATAATAAATAAAATTAAGGAGATAAAGTAATGAAAATAAAAAATGTAGCATTTATTGGTTTAGGAGTTATGGGATATCCAATGGCAGGTTTCTTAAAAAAAAATAATTATAATGTTACAGTTTATAATAGAAGTGAATCTAAATCTTTAATGTGGATTAAAGAAAACCATGGCAATATTGCGTCTACGTCAGGTGAAGCAGCTACAAATTCAGATGTTATATTTATTTGTGTAGGAAAAGATGAAGATTTAAAAAATGTTATGGAAGGACCTAATGGTGTTTTAGAGAACTCAAAAAAAAATACCATAATTGTTGACCATACAACTGCTTCTGCTGAAATTGCTAGAGAGTATTATGAAAAAGCGAAAAAATTCAACCTTGCATTTTTAGATGCCCCTATTTCTGGTGGTCAAGCTGGCGCAGAAAAAGGAATTTTATCAATTATGGTAGGCGGTGATAAAGCTACTTTTGATATTGTTGAACCTGTCTTAAGATCTTATGGTAAAACTATAGAGTTGATAGGCAAAGCAGGTTCAGGACAATTATCAAAAATGATTAATCAAATATGTATTGCCGGTTTGGTTCAAGGACTATCAGAAGCAATGGCATTTGGAAAAAAAGCTAATTTAGATATGGAAAAAGTTTTAAAAGTTATATCTAAAGGAGCTGCACAATCATGGCAAATGGAGAATCGTTATCGTACTATGCTTGATGGCAAATTTAATTTTGGTTTCGCTGTTGATTGGATGAGGAAAGATTTATCTATTTGTTTTAATGAATCAAAAAAAAATGGCGCCAATCTTCCTATAACAAAAATTATTGATAATTATTATTCTGAAGTTCAAAAAAATGGAGGAAATAGGTTTGATACATCTTCGCTTATGACTTTAGTTGATAAGTAAATGTCAAAAAATTTAGCATTTGCCGTTGTATTATTGATCGCATCATCCTTTTTTTGGTCTGGTAATTTTTTTTCTGGTAAAGTTGCCTATTTATCAGATTTAACACCATTTAAGCTTAGTTTTTTTCGTTGGTTATTTGCCTTAATAATTTTACTACCATTTACATATTCACAAATAATAAAAGACTTTAATTATTATAAAAAAAATTTACTCCTAATGATTACAATTTCAATTTTAGGAGTTACTATTTTTAACTCTTTTACATATATTTCACTTACAACCACTATGGTAATTAATTCTACTTTAATGGCTTCTGTTGCTCCTGTTATGATTATCGGTTTTTCTTGGTTGATTTTTAGAACAAAAACAACAAAACTTCAGTTTGCAGGTATTTTTTTATCCCTTTTAGGGGCATTTTCTATTATTCTTAAAGGTGATTTAAGTAATTTATATAATCTCTATTTTACTTCAGGAGATTTATGGATGTTAGCTGCTGTAATCTCTTGGTGTTTATATTCAGTATTATTAAGAAAGATAGATAGCGCAACATCACAGTTAGCAAATTTAGAAGTAATGATAATTATTGGAATAGTATTTATATTCCCATTCTATCTTCTTGAGTCATTTAATTCCTCATATCTTCCATCATCAAGCTTAGATTTTGTTATTATTAGTTACGTAGCTATATTTGCAAGTATAGTAGCTTTTTTTTCATGGAACAAAGGAGTGTCAATAATTGGACCAAATAGAGCAGGTCTTTTTTTGCATTTAATTCCTGTATTTAGCTCAATATGGGCAATTTCTTTTTTAAATGAAAAATTTGCTTTTTTTCATTTAATAGGTGTGTTTTTTATATTAACTGGAATTATATTATCTAATATAAAATTATATAATGACTAAAATTATTAAAACAGATGAAGAATGGAAATCACTTCTTACAGAAGATGAATTTTATATAACAAGACAAAAAGGAACAGAACCGGCATTCTCAGGAAAAAATTTTGAAATTGTAAATGGAGGCACATTTAAGTGTAAGTGTTGTGATAATAAACTATTTAATAGTTCAACCAAATATGATTCTGGTTGTGGATGGCCAAGTTTTTTTGAACAATTATCACCAGAAGCAATCAAAACAGAAGTTGATAAATCTCATGGCATGGTAAGAATTGAAATTATGTGCTCAAAGTGTGATGCTCACTTAGGGCATGTTTTTGATGATGGTCCTAAACCAACAGGAAAAAGATATTGTGTAAATTCTTTGTCAATTAAGTACAAAGAATTTGAATAATTCTTCTTACACTCTTTTATTTTCGTCAATAGGACATGCTTTTATGCATATGTTCGCTGCTTTTTATTTTGTTATTGTTTTAACAATAGAAAAAGAATGGAATATTTCTTATGATCAATTAATTCGTTTGTGGACTCTAGGAGCACTTTTAATTGGACTTGGTGCTATTCCGTTTGGATGGCTTAGTGATCGATGGAGTAGATCTGGAACAATGACAATTATGTTTATTGGTATGGGTTTTGCATCTATTATTTGTGGACTAAGTACTTCTATCTTTTTTTTATTTATTTCCTTATCTTTATTAGGAGTCTTTTGTTCAATTTATCATCCAGTTGGTATTCCCTGGGTAATTAATTCAGCAAATAAACAGGGAAGGGCGCTTGGAATCAATGGCATTTTTGGAGGAGTAGGAATTGGTTCAGGAGCTTTTGTAGCTGGTACTTTGACTGAAATACTTAATTGGCAACTAGCATTTATTTTGCCTGGTTTTATTTCTATATTAATAGGATTTATTCTTATTTATTTAATTTTTATAGATAAAATTTCTTATAAAAATTTTTTTATTACTAATGATAAAAAAAATCATTCAAGAAATGAAATGATTGTAATTGCTTCTATTATGCTTTTATCAATGTTTGCACTTGGATTAACATTTCATAATACACAAACTGCTTTACCTAAGGTTTTTGAAATCAGAATAGAGAATATTAATTCAATTCAAATAGGATTAATGATTGGAATTATTTATTTTATTTCAGGTGCAACAACCTTTTTAGGGGGTCTTATGGCTGATCGGTATAATTTAAAACTGATTTATCTTACTGGTATATTTTTACAGTTTCCTTGCTATTTAGCTATAGCCTATATATCTGGTTATTCTCTTGTTATTTTGTGTATATTAGCAGCAATATTTAATGCAAGCATACTTCCAACAGAAAATCTTCTTCTTAGTAGATTTACACCTCAAAAGTATCATGGTGTTGTATATGGAATTAAATTCATTTTAGCTTTTGGTTCTGGACCAATATCTGTATTCTTAATCTCAGAGATATACTCCATAACTTTAGAATTCACTTATCTATTCTTAATTAATGCTATAATGATGGCTTTAGTATCAATATTTATTTTGTTTCTACCTATTCAACCAAAAGAAAATTTAGCTAATTAGAATTTATCTTTAATTCTTCAAGGTAATAGATAACATCATTATATTTGTCATCAGGTATATCTTTATAAGTCATACCAAAATGATTTTTTACCTCTAAAGCAACATGAGCATAGGGATTTCTCCCTTTTGGATGATTTGGATGATCAGGTAATTTACCTTTTAAAAAATCGCCTGTTTCTTGAATGAGTTTCCAAAGTTTAGATGCGTTTTCTTTATTCAATTTATTTAGCTAATGCACCCATTGGATCCCAAGGAGCAAGAGCAACTGGTTCCATATTTAAATATTTTAAGAGTTTTTTGTTCAGGTATTTTTTATCAATGACGACTTCATAAGTATATTCATCAAACCATTGATCTGTCATCATCATATATCCTTGATTGCCACTCTTCGTCCCCCAACTATTTTCAATTTTCCATTTAGTTGAGTTTCTTTTTTTAATATCTACACCTGTTAGGAGCATAGCGTGTGTCATTTCACTATCACCGTATTCTAAGCGAGTTTGTTTATTCATTTTAAATGATGTTTGAAAAACGTTATCATAGTCATAAATACCCATATCAAGAACACCCATATCTCTATTAAAACGCTTACCTACATCACAACCAAACCAAACGGCTTCGTTATTTTTAATTGAGTCCATAGCTGATTTTTTGAGTTCTTTTATATCAACATTTAAATATTTTATTATTTGTCCCTCAACTACATTACCTAGATATTCAACAGTATACATTGTATTTAATTTTTTATTGCTCATCGGGGCGTGAATTAAACAAACTTTATTTTTAATATTAATATCCGCATATTTTTTACAAAAATCTTTTGGTGACATATTTGAAATTACAATATGTTTATTATCTTTATTTCTAGTAGACCAATTTATGACATCAGGTGGTTGGCCAAGGAACATTGCAAGTAAATTATAAATTGTCTCCATCATATATTTTTTAAGTACCACAGATTTCTTTGCAGGTTTTTTTCTTAATATAGAAGCAAACTCTCTTAACTTATGTGTAAGAATATAATTCATAGCACCGGACTTACTACTATGATTTGTTTCTGGCATTACATCCTTAGGAACAGCACCGTATTTAATTATTAAGTTAACAAACATGTCCCACTGACCACCATCTTGAACTGGAGCTTTGAGAAGGTGATTAATTAAACGGCTTTCATAAGACTCATTTCTAGACTTAATAATATTTTCTAAAAAATAATTGGCTTTTTCTAGTTTGTCCCAAAACATGAAGTAGTTTTGTGAAAATTCAAATGTATTCAAATCTAAACTATCCACTACTTGTAAACGCATAAGGTTTAAGCCAGCAAATCCCCAACATCTACCAGATGCTTTTTGATTTGTTGCAGGTAATTCTTTTTTTATAAGATTAGAAAAATTATGATTTATTTGAGTAAAATTTTCCCAATTAAGAGCTACATTTGCTAAATCATTTTTAATTAACGCGTTTCGTGAAGCAGTATTTTTGTTATTTTTTAGGAATTTATTTTTAAAAGATTTGATCGTAGATAGAGATATATTTTTTTTTGCCATATTCTATATTTAGAACAATTTTAGTTTAATTCAATTCTAAACTACTTTTTCTTTTTTTTTAGACCCATTTTAGCTTTTCTTTCATCAATTAGACTTATAGCATCTTCTAATTTTAAGCTGTCGATAGTTTGATCACCAAGAATTGAAGCATTAATTTTTCCACATTTAACATAAGGTCCAAACTTTCCATCATGAGCTGTAATATTTTTCTTTTCTCCAGGATGTTCTCCGAAAGTTTTAAGAGTAGCATTCCCACGTTGTGTAGGTTTGGCAATTAGTTCTATTGCTCTCTCTAATTCTATATCTAAAATATTATCAGTTTTCTCTAGTGCTTTATATTTTTTATCATGTAGAATATATGGTCCGTACATTCCAATACCAGCACTGACTGTTTTGGTAGTTTCGGGATGAAACCCTAATTTTCTTGGTAAACCTAATAATTGAATAGCTGTATTCAGACCAATCTCATTTGGTTCAAAGTTTTTCGGTATGGAAACTCTTTTTGGTTTCTTCTCTTTTGAACCTTCTCCAACTTGCATATAATAACCGTAAGGACCTTTTCTTAAAGTTATCATCTCACCTGTTTCAGGATAAATACCTATTTCTTTTGGTCCAGTATAAGCTGAACCTTCTTTATCATTTAGTTGATTAAATTGCATAGTATAGTTACAAACTGGATAATTGGAGCAACCGATAAAACCTCCAAACTTTCCAACTTTTATACCGAGCCTTCCGTTATCACACGTTGGACACTTTCTTTTTTTATCAGTGCCATTTGGTGGAAAGAAATGAGGTCCTAAAGCTTCATCTAATACATCAATTACTTCTCTATTTGATTTACCAACTGTTTCATCACAAAGTTTTTTAAAAGTCTCCCAGAATTTTCTGATAACTTCTTTCCAATCAAGTTTTCCATCTGAAATCTCATCTAATTGATTTTCTAAATCAGCTGTAAAGTCATATTCAACATATTGATTAAAATATTTTTCTAAAAATATTGAAACAATTCGACCCCTATCATGAGGATTGAAACGTTTTTTATCCAAAATAACATAGTTTCTATCTTGAAGCACTTTGATAATAGAAGCATAAGTAGAAGGTCTACCAATTCCAAGTTCTTCAAGTTTTTTAACTAAACTTGCTTCAGTATAACGTGGTGGAGGAGAAGTAAAATGTTGAGTTTTTACAACTTCTTTAAGACTTAAATTACCCCCCTCATTCATCACTGGAAGAATTGTTTCTTTTTCTTCATCTTTATCATCATCTTTTGCTTCTTGATAAACTTTATACATACCTGGAAATTTAATTGTTGAACCATTAGCTCTTAAAACAATTTGTTTATCTTCACTTGTTATATCAACTGCTACTTGGTCTAAAACAGCGCTGGCCATTTGAGAACTTACTGCTCTTTGCCAAATAATTTCATATAATTTAAATTCTTCCAGAGTAATATATTGCTTAATATCTCTAGGTGTTAAGTTAATATTAGTTGGTCTGATACATTCGTGAGCTTCCTGAGCATTCTTAGCTTTCGATTTATATACTCTAGGGGTATCAGGTAAATAATTTTCACCGTAATTGTGAGTTACAAAACTTCGAACTTGATTAATTGCATCATTTGACATGATGACACTATCAGTTCTCATATAAGTAATAAGTCCTGTTGTCTCTCCTTTTATATCAGTCCCTTCATATAATCTTTGAGCTGTTCGCATTGTTTGACTTGCACTAAGACCAAGTTTTCTACTCGATTCAATTTGCATTGTAGAAGTAGTAAAAGCAGGGTAGGGATTTCTTCTAGCTTCTTTTTTAGTTATGTTACCAACTATAAAAGTTGAATTTTTAATATCATTATAAATATTAGTTGCTTGATTTTCATTTGTTATATCAAGTTTATCAATTTTTTTTCCATTATATACTGTAAGTCTCGAGTTAATTACTTGCTGTTCTTTGTTAATAAATTCACCTTGTAGAGACCAATATTCTTGAGGAACAAATTTTTCGATTTCAAGTTCTCTTTCACTAATAATTTTCAAAGCAACCGATTGAACTCTACCAGCGGACTTAGACCCTGGAAGCTTTCTCCACAAAACAGGAGATAAAGTAAAACCAACAAGAAAATCTAATGCTCTTCTAGCTAGATAAGCATTCACTAAGTTTTCATCAATGCCGCGCGGTTCTTTAAGACTGTCTAATACTGCATTTTTTGTAATTTCATTAAATGTTACTCTATGAATATTTAATTTTGATAGAGAAGCATCATCCCTCAGTAGTTTTTCAACATGCCATGCTATAGCTTCGCCTTCACGGTCTGGATCCGTAGCTAGATATAAATTTTCAGATTTTTTAGCAGCATCTGTAATTTCCTTAATAACTTTCTTCCCTCTATCACTTGTTTCCCACTTCATCTGAAAATCATTTTCTGTATCTATTGCATCAGTTTTGGCAGATAAATCACGTACATGACCAACGCTGGCTAAAACTTTAAAGTCAGAGCCTAAATATTTATTGATAGACTTTGCTTTAGATGGTGACTCAACTATTAATACATTCATAAAAATTGGCTCCAAATTTCAGTTAAAATATAGTTCGTCAAGAAATTTTTAAAAAACGTAGACTTCTACTTGGATAATTTAATTTTACTTTCAGTTTTATTTAACAATCT
>MDSW01150731.1_pt1 | contig 12667 bp, 14 predicted proteins | sample 811171 | NCBI WGS metagenome assembly MDSW01 (sample SAMN05326641, study PRJNA326480) | marine metagenome | isolation source: seawater | place: Atlantic Ocean: North West | collected 2012 | reverse complement strand
TAATACTCCAGATTTTAAATTATCAACTTCAATGTTAGATACTGTATTATTATCTACATCAATAGTTTTATTTGTTAATGTTTGTGAACCTGTTAATGTTGCAACTGTAGAATCAATATTTAAAGTTATTGTTTGAGCAGAACCTACAGTATCAATACCTGTTCCACCAGCAACAGTTAAACTTTGTGAATCTAAATCAACAGATTGAGAACCACCAGTATCACCAGAGAAATCTAAATCACTAGCTGTTACTTGTGCATCAACATATGCTTTGATTGATTGTTGAGTTGCTAATGCAGTTGCACTATCAGAAGACATATTATCTTCATCTAATATATCTGTAACTGTAGTTGTAGGCATAGCAATTGAATCAACATATGCTACACCATCAATATATAAATCTTTAAATTCTAAACTAGATGTACCTAAATCAATATCATTATCTACTATAGGTACAATAGCACCATCAGTAATTTTTAATTGTTCAGTTGATACACCACTTACATCAATATGAAATTCTATTTCATCATTTGTACTATCAATAGATACTTTGTTAAGAGGAGCTGCTAATCCACTATCTCCGATAAGAGCAATGACAGGTCCTTCAGCAGCAGTACCATCATGTTTGTGTCCTGTTGAATTATTAAATGCTGCTAATAGTTGATTGTATTCATTATTAAATAACGATGCTGATATAGTATCGCCATCTGCAAATGAACTTTGTCTAGTATATCCTGCCATATTATCTTCTTCCTCCTGCTATAAATGAAACAAACATTCCGTTAACTGAGTATGGAGCATTTGCATCATTACTAAAAAATTTAAAGTTGTTTGAAAAACCACTTCCAGTAACTATAATACTTTTACTTGGTAGAGTAGTTGCTCCAAAAGTTCCTGTACCAAACAATGCAGTACCAAATAATGAAGCTGAACTTAAATTACCTACACTAAAGTTATTAGGTTGTGGAGTTTCAGAACTATCAAAATCGTATCTAATTCTTAATTGTAAATCGTTTTGTGTTCCTTCAGGTTCAATATTAGCTTTTACTTTGTATAAACTTTTTCTTAAACCATTATCACCATAGTCCATGTCTGGTGTTTGAAATTCTGCATCAACATTTGAACCATCAAAACTATTACCAGTATCATGTTGATAAACATAACCAGATTCATCTGCATGATATATTACTTCTGTACCTGCAAGATTTAAATTTGATGTACAAAATTTTACAGGTAAACCTTTTGTTTCACTCCATTCAAAAGCAGGAATACCTTCTGAACTATATTTAAATGTTCCTATAATTCCTTTTTGTCCAGCGTCAGCTTCACCTGTTCTGTAATAAAATAATCTATATTGACTTCTTTCTCTAATAACAATACTTGATATTGTATAAGTACCTATATTATCTAATAAATCATTTATAAGAGGTAAAATTTTTCTAGAGATAGAACCTAGTTCAACGTCATCAATTCTAGCTGTACCAGCAACTGTTCTTAATCCATCAGGTGCTAGGAATATTAAATCTCCACCTATCTCCTGAATTGAGTTGCCATTTACACAACCTATATTTTTAGTTACTGATTTAATTATAGGAGTAGAATCTAGATTTGTCAACTCATATATACTATTTTTAGCAAATATAATTAATGAGTTTCTAAATACTTTAATACCTGTTACTATATCTCCTACATCTATAGAACCTGCAGAAGCTCCAGCAAAATCGTAAGGTTTTAATCTAGTACTATAATACACTGTACTAGGATTAGATGTTTGTCCTGATACAATTATTCTTTCAGCAAATCTTTCAATTAATGAACAACCTACTGGAGAAGACCTCTGAATCTCTTCAAAATGATATTTATTATTATCATCAATATAAAATTCACCAATTCTATTTTGACCATCTACAAAATATAATGTTCCATTTTGACCACCTGTAGATTCAAAATTTACAAACTTAACATTACTTTGATTTGTTCTTGATATAGTTGTAGCACTAGCTAAACTAGATGCATTAATACCACCAATATAATATGTTAAACCATTTTGAGTACTAGCTGTATCAGCATTAGTATCTAATGTAAGTTCTGTATCACTTTGAATAGATAATACTTTATAAAAGTTTCCATCTATTTTAATATCATCATTAACAACAAATGATGTTGTAAAAGTTGTACTTACTCCTGTTACTGTTGCTGAACCTGAACTAATTGAAACTGTTCCTGGTCCTGCTACAAATGTATCTTTATTTATTTGTACATATGAAGTACCTGTAGTACTAAAATATAAATTATCACCTTGAGCTACTACTACTCCATCATCGTAATTTGTAATACCATGTATTGAATCTAAAGCTGAACCTGATGGAATTACTGCACTAGTAGTTCCCCATTTTTCATAACCACTAATTCTTCTGTATCCACCAGTAGTTGCTGATTCAAAGTTTTGTAATTTAGTAGCTGCACCTGGAGTTCTAAATAAAGCGTGTGAACTAGATACTAAATCTAATCCACCTTGTACTGTAATGGAAGCTCCTTGTGTTGGCATTTATTAATCCTTTATATAAATAATCTTCTATCATCTTCCACATATTTAGGTTGTGGAGCATTAAGTTGATTAATCATTTTGTCTAAACCTTTTTTATATTCATCTAAAGCTAATTGACTTTGAGATATATTATCTTTAAATTGATAAATATAATATCTTGCTCTTGCTAATAATACAGGTTTGTATTGTTCAGGAAATAATACTACATCAGTATCATTAGTTAATTCTGATGGTCTATTAAATGCATTAAAATAAATTCTATATACACCATTTGGTATTGGAGAAAAACCTACTCTTCTACCATCTTCACTTCTTAAAATTCTTTCAGGTACTCCGTAAGTTTGATTATCTGATTTATCTTGTTCTTCACCAGTAGCATAAAAATCTTTCCATGTTTCTAAACTTACAAATGGTAAACTTCTAATTGTATATGGTGCAGTTTTACCACTAACACCTTCTTCAGTTAGTGTAAAGCTATCCCAATCTACATTAGAATAATCAGTATCTACACTTGTTGAACCTGTTTTTAATAAGTACCATCTAGTACCAGATGTAGTTTCAATATAAGTATTACCATTATAATTATTTTGAGGTGATGATGTTGTTAACCAAGACCATGTATCTTGTGCATCGACAATATCAAAATAAGCTCTGTTAACACAATTAGCTACAAACTTTTGTATAGCTACAGCACCAGTTACACTTGTTACTTCTGGTTCATTTATTTCAACTAACAATTCGTTAGTCATTGATAAGTAAGTTTTAGCCATTTAACAATTCCATGCTCTTAATGATTTATTAATTCTTGAATTAGGGTCTCTTGCAGTTTTCTTAGAAGTTAATTTCTTTTTCATGCCACGCATTCTAGCACAAAAAGATTTTCTTCGATTAGCATCTTTTTTAGTTTTAGGATTGGGAGCAGGTGGTTTTAGATTTCTTTTCTTTCCAGTCTTTGTTCGACCTTTATTATAAGATGCTCTACCCTTTGCATTCAAACCACCTTTAGGGTCTTTACCCTCTTTACGAGTCCAAGCAGGTGAAGACATAATTCCCATAGTATTACTTCTTCTTCTTATGCATCATACCACCATACATCATTTTTTTCTTTGATGAATTAGCATGTACTTTGCCACCATGTTTGTATTTACCTTTATTAGTTACTTTGCCACCAGGCATTGCTTTTTTCATTGGCATAATAAAATCCTATAAGTTAATTAATTGATAGCAGGGGATATTACTACCCCCTACTAAGTTATTTGGTATTAGTCGATTGTGTAGATAATTTTACCTACTGAATCGTCTCTAAGTACTTTTCTACCCCATACCATTAGACCTCTAACGATGTCGCTGAATGTAGCAGTATCTCTAACAGTTTCTACTTTGTTCATTGCTGAAGCAGCAGAAGTAGCTGAGATATGTCCAAATAAAGCTTCAGGTGCAGTTGCTGAACCAGCAGGTGTAGCACCAGATAAGTCGTTAGTTGGTAAGTTGTTAGATTTGTACATTGAGAAGCCTCTTAGTAATCCAGACGCAACCAAACCATTTCTAATTGAACCTTGACCTGCGTTGAAGTCAACAGTTAACAATTTAGAAGCTGTGTTTGATAGTACGTTGTACCACTCAGGAGCTGCTACAAACCATCTTCCCTCTTCAGGAACATTGTTTTCATCTAGCTCTTTAGCAGCTAACGCCATTTGATTTAATGGGTCAACTTCACCAGAACCAAATCCAATGTCGATTGGAGTAGAAGTTGTTCCCATTCCAGTTGTTACACCAGCACCAGCACTAATAGCAGCTAGGATATTGCTATCCATAGCATCTCTTAGTTTGTATGCAGCGTTGTCTGAAGCAATCGCTTGGAAATTAACATGAGAAAATCTTCTCTCTAAGTCATCCAATTTGAAAGAAAAAGACTTCGCTTGGTCAATTGTAAGAACAAGTTCTTGGTCTGTTAAGTCAGTTGATGTTACAGTTAAACCTCTAGTGTAATCATTTACACTGATTTGAGGTTCTTTGATTATATTTACTGTATCACCGTATTGAGAAATCTCACCCATGTAGTCTGTGTTACAAACAGCTTCAGCAACAGCAGCCTTTCTAAGTGCGATTTGTACTTTCTTTGAATAGATTTCAGGAATAAAAAAACCATTAGTTTGACCTGAAACACCTAATCCAAAGTTATATGTAGAACCACCAGCAAATTTAGCCATAGTTATACTCCTTTGTTGTTATTGGTTAATAAAAAAATAAAGATAAAATTATTCTATAATTCTACCTTCCCTTTGAGCTTTTAGAATTTCTTTCTCATATTCCATAAACTCTGCATCTGACATTTTAGAAATATCAGAACGCTTGAAGAAATTTTCCTTAGATTGTGGAACTTGTACTTGTTCGTTTGTTTTAACTAACAAATCAGCTCCTTCAGCCTTTGGTTGTTTCTTCGTAGTTTTTTTATCTAATCCAAGTCCTCGGTCCTTCTTATACAGGTCAATTGCTCTTGCAGCAAGTTTACCATCAGAATTATTTTCGTATATCCATTTTTTAATTTCCATTGGTTGAGCATCAGCCCATTGATGAAAATCATCTGACTCCTTGATATTCTCAAAGTCTGGATGATACTTAGAAAGTTCTAATTCAGCTTCTTTCTGTTGTAAAGATTTATTAGCTTTCTTTAAACCTTCTAATTCTTCTTGCATACTTTTAATCTCATTTTGAGACTGCAAGTGAGATACAGTTTCCACAACACCATATATGTCAGGATAATCTTTCTTAAAAGCTTCAAGCTCGTCAGCAGATTTAGGTGGTTGGTATTTAGGTCTGTTTTCCCTTAATTGTGTTTTAAGTTCGTCTTCCCTACTATTCCATTCTCCTAGTTTCCTGTCATAGTATCGTTTGAGGTCATCATACCTCTTTTTGTAATCAACTTTTGCATAAGGATTAGAATCAACATTTAATGCAGAATCTTGAACCTTATCCACAGTAGCTGTAGTATCCTGTTCAGAACTTTCAGGGTTGCCTTCGGCAGTAGCTGTCTGTTCTTCTTGAACACTAGCAGGGTCTGGCACAAACAAACCACTATCAGCACTTTGAAGTGGCTTAGGCATTGACTCATCGTTATGCCAAGCTTTTCTCATGTTGTAAGGGTTTGCTGCGACTTTTTTTAGTCCTTCTTTGTTTTCTTCACTCATATAGTCCTCCTTTAGGGCTTCTTAACTTGAAGGTAGCTAAGGTAGGTGTTTGGGTTTAGAAACAAAACTACAAGGGCTTATAATAAAAATTTATTATAAGGTAGCTTGTCTATTCATAGAGTTACCTCTCTCTACAAATTCTTTATACCATCTCTTGCTGTTCAGCTTGAGATTTAATTCCAGCGTCATAAGCTTCTTCAGCTTGTTTCATCATCTTTCTTAATCTGTCTACACCAAGATGCTTAACTGCTTTTGCTGTAAATACAAATTCACCATCTGATAATAATGCTGGGATAGAGTCTGAAGTTCCTGTACCTGGTCCTTCTACTTCTCCATCATCTGTAAATTCTGTTGCAACTATTTTTGGAATAATAGCTTCTAGTTCAGGATGCATTTCAATTGCTTCATCTAAAATTTTTTCTTCTTCTTCTGATAATGCAGAGACATCTACAACAGCATCCATATCACCCATGTCTTCATCTTCCATGTCATCCATAGGTTCTTCATTCATTCCCATTGGTTCTAATAAACTTTGGTTTTCTTCTGCCATCATTTCCATATCTGTTTCAGCTTCATTCATATCTTCTACTACATCACCTTCAGCATATGCTTGGTAATCTGGTCTTTGGTCATACTTACCTTTTTCAATTCCAATCATACCACCTAATGCCATCTCTGCTGGTTTAACAGCTTTAGCTGCATTATAAGATTCTAATTCTTGTTCTTGTTGGTCAGTTAAAGGTAAACCACTATCTTTCATAGCTTGAAGTTGTTCCATTTTTTTCATTTCAATAACTTCTTTAGTTGATAGTTGACCTTTATCAAATTTCATTCTATTCATTAATCCACCTTTAGCTTTTTTAATTACACCTCTACCTATTAATATATCTTCTTTTGTAATTTGACCATCACCACTTAAATCAGGAAAAGTTTCACCACCAGTATTATAAGGTTTTCTCATTAAACCTCCCATAGCTTTTTTAGTTGTAAATTTTCTTGCCTTAGTAATATCTTTTCCTAATATTTCTTTTATTTCTTTAAGAGTTAATTTTTTATTTCCAGTAAGTTCTGCTTGAAGATTAAAATCTCTAACAACTTTTTCTAAATCATCATCAGTTATAGGAGAACCACCAGTACTAAATCTAGTTCTTGAAGGTGATAATAATCTAGATGGCATACCTTTTCTAGCAGATTGAGGTGTATTCACATCATACGGTGTAATACCTGTATCTTGTGATTTATCTAAATCTTTAATGTAAGGTGGTTGTGACATTAATCCACCAGTAGCCATGTTTATAGGTTTCTTTTTCATTATACTTCTCCAATTAATAATATTATAGCAATCGAATATTAATTCGTCAACACTATTTAATTATATCTCTAACTTGATGGCGTAGGTTCTTCAACCTGTCCAGTAAATTCCATCTCCCCTGGCATTGGTGTATTACCAGGTCCGATTGGGCTTTCGCCATTTCCTGCGTTGTTTGCTCCTGGAGTTTGTTCAGGTATTCCTCCATAACCTGCCATTGCTCCGAGTTGACCATTGACATCAGCTTGGTCGCTAGTTCCTTTGTTAACATTTTGTTGTCCTATTATTTTTGCATATATTTCTGCTTCATCTTTTGTATTCATAATTTCTTCTGGGTCTAAATCAAGTGAGTGTGCTAACTCTTTGATTACCTCAGACATTCGTACAAAAGGAGCAATTGCTGGATTCTGTACAGTTTGTAAGAACATAGTTAGTCTTTGACTTCTAACTTCTTTCTTCATTAAACTAGAAGAACCAGTTGCTTTGATTTCTAAATCACCTCTTATAGGTAAGTCACCTTCATAGAATTGCATATTCCATTGGAACATAGATTCTCCTAAAGGTTTAATTAATTGGTCATCAATATTTTTAATTACTGTTTTAATATTTAATGATGCTGCACCCATAAGCATAGACATACCAGAAGCTGTTCTTGTCATACTTTGAACACCAGTTTGTCCATGTGAATAAGAAGGCAAACCTGTAGATTCATCTGCAAGTTGTCTAAACTTATCAAACATTTGCATATTCTCAACTGCAGTGTTTGGAAACTTTAATCCATAAATAGATTGACCTGGTACACCAGATTGTCTTTTAAATATTTTACCTGGATGTATTTCCATAGTTTGATTAGATGATAAAGCAGATTCATCTACATCAAATACTAAGTTACCTGCTAATGCTAAATTATCAATAGCCATTCTTGCATGACCATTCATAATTTGTTGAGCATCATCCATATTTTCTGGAACACCTATTCCAAAAAATGTATATGGATTTTTTTCATATACAAAAGATTGATAAGGAACTCTAAAAGGTTTAAAAGGATTTTCTACTATTCTAATTACTTTACCTCTATGCATCCAAACATTAACTTGGATTTCTGCATCATCAGCTATGTCTTCATCAATATCTAAACCTTCTTGTCTAGCTTCTAATGCATTTACTGTTCCCCAGTATTCTAATACTTCAAATCTATTATTTGTTAAATCAGCATAATGACTTTTCTCTAAATCAATATCTGTTTCCCATTCTTTCTTTGTATAAGATGCACCCATCTTAATACATTCTAAAATCTTTTCTCTACTGAAGAAAGGTCTATTTGCTAAATCCAAAAACTGACTTCTGTTTAATCTATGTCTTTGAATTATATATTCAGCTTCTTCCATCTTTCTAGCATTAGGGTCTGGATAGAAATCCCATATGCTAACAAATTCTATTCTAGGAACTTTTACAATCTCAGGTGTATATTCTCTTGCATTACCATTACCTGAAGTTGAATACTTATGTAAAGTTTTATTATATGTAAAAGGTCCTTTAATAATTCCTGTTCCTAATAAACAAGATTCAAATATTGCATTTCTTAATTCAATACTTCCATCTGATTCTTCTAGTTGGTCATGAATTAATTTTTCTAATCTTCTTGCTGCAATTTGTGCAGGTTTGATTTGAGGCATGTCAGGAGTTGGAGCAGGTCCTTCAGATAGATTTGCATCTTCATATTTTTCTTGAAGGTCACCTAGCTCAACTTCATTTAAAGAATCGAATGTTGCACCTTTAGGTAATTCTCTTCCGTCACCAGGAAAACCTAAACCTAAGTTTGGTTCTTGACCTGGAACATAATCCATGTTACCTTCTATTCTTGGAGAAGGTTCTGCATTTTCATTACCTAGTTTTTCTTTTAAAGGATTAAGATGTGCGTACTCAGCGATTCCTTCTGGTACTCTTGTTTCTTGAATTGTTAAAGGAAATTTATTAGCTCCAAATAAAACATCAATCAATTGTCCATAAGCTGCTAAAACTTTTGTCTTAGTAACTTTAACAAATACTCTTGACTTTTCATTTTCTCTAAACTTAACGTCTTTGTAATATCTACCTCTGTAATTATGATAAGCTTGTAACCATCTCAACTCATCATCTCTTCTAGTAGTTTCACATTGTTGAAACTTAGATTGAATAGAACCAACTAAGGCAGAAACAATCTCGTTGTTTTCTTCTTCGTCAGTTTGAGGCATAGATGTGCCTAAATCTTTATCTCCGTATGTAGCCATTCAAAATCCTTTAATTTGTATGCAATATAATAATAATACACATTAAATACTGATTTGTCAACTTATTTTCTTAATATCTGTAATAACACTATTAGGAATGATTGTAACATTACCAATCTCTTCTATGTTACCTTTAGTATCTTCAGAGTAATCACCAAATATTCTAGTAATACCTTTGCTTTGAGATAACAAATGTCCTTTTGTATTACAGGTAGGAAGAGTCATTGACGTAGCATCTTTCATAGATAACCATGAACTATCGGAGCAAATATCCAACCATTGTACTTCTACTAGTGGATATTTTTCAATCTCTATCTTAGCTTTCTTATTTACTTTTATTTTTTTCTTTGTCATCGTTCTTCTTGTCCTGGTCCGTTCTGGCTTTGCCATAAGTTTTAAATCCTCCATTATTTTCACTAGATATTGATGCATCTTTCGCCCACTCAGTAAATTGGTCTTTCTCTCCGTTGTTATCTGAATATCTAAATATATTCATTTTAAATACTTGATGAACGTCTTTGTTTTTCTTTAGGTACTTTAACAACTCTTCATAAGTCATTATCTCATTATACTGTTCACCAGTATCTTTGTTTTTAAATGTATACAGTGGCATCGAAATATTTCTCTAACATTTCTATTTGGTCATGATACTCAGCTATGATAGCTAATTCTTTTTCGATTGTTTCGATAGTATCAGGATGCTCTGCAATACCTGCAGTTTTTTGCATAAGTATTTCTACATTTGTTTTATGTTTTTCTATATGTCCTTTAGCATGTGCTATTAAACTTTTAATTATTTTTTCTCTCATTTAATATCCGAATGTTGGGTCTGATGGTGTCCATCGTTTTATTGTTGTCATTTCATCCCATACACTTCTAGCTCTAGGTCTAGACATAATTAAATATCTTAAAGCATCGTAAGCATGGTCTGAAGCTTTTGTATCAACATCCTCTGGCTTGTTAGGGTCAAGAGGAATAGATTGAATCTCTCTTATAAGGTTAGGACAAGTTTTAAATATTTGTAACTTAGGTCTACCTTTATCATTTGTTTTTAATCTTTCATGTATTTGTATCTTACCTTGTATTCTATTCTTATCAGCTCTTCTAAGTTTATGTCCTGCTCTAGATAATACTTCACCAACAGTTGGTCCTGTAGTTCCAGTCTTAGCCCAAGCTGCCCAGTCTAATACACCCTGTACAGATACTCGTTCTTCTTTTTCAAAATCATAAATCTTTTTAGCTAGGTCTTCACCTGTTAAACCTTTTTGATATAATTCTCTATAGATGATTAATGTTTCATCTTGTGGGTCTACAGCTCCCCATACAACTGCAGATTCTGCTGCATAACCATAGTCAATTCCTTTTACTCTTTCCCATGTTCTTGGTATTTCAAATGGGTCTATACAATGATTTTCATAATCAAATTCTGTAAAGGCTGCACCTTCAGCAACATCCCAGTTACCTTCTAGTAATTGTTTTCTTTGTACAGCAGGTAATGATTGTAACATTTGTTCATACTTACCGTCTGCTGCAAGGTATGGGTTATCTTCTAATCTTGCTGGTATAAATCTTCTTGTTATTTTATCTTCACCAATAAATGATTCGTTGGGAGGACTTGGGTCTAGATACCTTTTCTTAACCCAATATCCTCCAACTCCTCCAGGGTTTGCAGTACACCGAATGTAGCATTGTATATCATTATTAGTTGTTCTCAATCGTGATTGCAAATATTGAAGGGGAAACTCTGTTGGATACTGTGTTAATTCGTCAATACCTATCCATGTGTAGGATTGACCTTGGTATCTATATACATCAGCATCTCTATCCAGATAACCAAACTCCAATGACGCACCTGAAGGAAATCTCCAAATCTTTTCTACTTCTCTAAACTTTGCTCCTGCAAAAGCTTTAGGATATAACTCTCTAGACTTATCAATTAGTTCTCTCAACTCAGGCATAGACTTTCTTAATAACAAAGCTCTATGCTCTTTGATGTGCATATATCTTAATGGGTCAACAAGCATGGCATATGATTTACCACCTCCTGCTGAACCTCCATATAGTACATCTTGTTCTGGTGCTGACAAAAACTCTGTCTGTGGACCTTCGTTTGGTTTGAATACTATTCTATCTTTTTGTTCTTCTAATAGTGTTTTTACTTTGTTAGGTAAATTCTTATATTCTGATTCAGTAACAACAGTACCTGCTTTATCATTCTTCTTAGGTTCTTCTGCTTGTTGTACTTTAGAAATAGCTTCTGTTTTTTTCTTGAGTTTATATTTCTTATTCTCTAGTTTCTTTCTAAGCTTTTCAATTTCTTTTTCTTTTTCTCTTACAGCTTTACGAGCAGCTATCTTAGCCTTTTGCTCATAACCATAATTATACTGTCTCTTTGCCATGTCTACTTAGTAATCCATTAGAGTTAGATTGATATTGTTTGTTATCTTTATCAATCATTTTTTTTAAACCCATAGCTGATAACTTTCTACCAGTATTAGATTCTAATATCTCAACTGCACCTCTTAATGAGTATGCTCCATTTTTAACACCATCCTTTGCTTCATTCAAAGCTTTTATTTCTTCTGGTATTTCTTCAAGGGTTTTATTATCAGAATTTAATTTATAACCAAATGGAATAGTAGAACTATTTCTCCTGTTCATCATTCTCAACATCCTCTGCATTAACATCTATTATTTGTTTCTTTTCAGGTAACAGAAATATACCACCTGCTGCTGTATGAGTAACATCTAACTTCTCTCTTTTAGCAATACCTACCCTATCTAGCAAGGTTTGGGCTGCTGCAAGTTTTGCACTGACTTGTGGTATAGGGTCATCACTATCCATAATCTCTACAAGTTTCTGTGATGCCTTTGGTGCTGATGTAGCTAGAATCTTTTGGGCGACATCTAGTATCTCTTCTTTCAAAGTATCTACTAAATGTGATTTAGATGTTGGTGAATACTGTGCAATCTCCATTGCTTTAACAATATTACCTCTAGCTTCTCCACCTAAAGCATTAAGAAATGTTTCTTGTTGTTCTGTTAACTTACGTTTCTTATCTAGGTCTGGTAAAAAGTTATTATTCATGAGTTTATTATAGCAGGTTTACATCTAGTTGACAACATAAATATTTTTTATTTTAGCGTTGACGTTTGTAAACATGGGGTGTATAATCTATTTAGAAACTCTCCAGGGGGTGAAACATATATATATCTCTGGGGCAGTCCAGGATACTACATCAATATCTCTCAATTCATAATCCATATAATCTAATTAGCAGGGCGAGACTATCTAGTTTACAAACAAATCTAGGTAATTTTGTATAAGCAGTATATATACTACCACCACCAC
>MDSW01180403.1_pt1 | contig 12669 bp, 13 predicted proteins | sample 811171 | NCBI WGS metagenome assembly MDSW01 (sample SAMN05326641, study PRJNA326480) | marine metagenome | isolation source: seawater | place: Atlantic Ocean: North West | collected 2012 | reverse complement strand
TCGCCGGTGGGCGGGATGGCCAATGCGCGCTCCGGCATGGCGGGCGAGATGGTGATCTTCGTGTTCTTTCTGCCCGCGCTGTCGCGCAGGCTCTGGCCGGGCGGGGGCGAGCTGCGCGCCTCGCCGAAGCTGATCGACGATCCCGAGCTGCGTCTGGCCGCAGCGCTGGTGATCCTCGTGCCGCTGTTTCTCTTCATCCGCCACTGGATCGCGGCGCTGGAAGTGCGCACGCCGGGCGATTTCGGCGCGATCTTCAAATCGATCTGGGGGTCGCTTTTCACCTCGTTGTCCTTCCTGACTACGACCGGCTTCGAATCGTCGGCGTGGCATGACGCGCGCGACTGGTCGGGGCTGGGCACGCCGGGCCTGATCCTCGCGGGGCTTGCGATCATCGGCGGCGGGGTCGCGACGACGGCGGGCGGCGTGCGGCTGCTGCGGGTCTATGCGCTGCTGCGCCACGGCGAGCGCGAACTCGACAAGCTGATCTACCCGAACTCCATCGCGGGCGGCGGCATGATGGCGCGCCGGTTGCGCCGGGAGGGCGCCTATATCAGCTGGATCGTGTTCATGCTGTTCGCGATCTCGATCGGCGGGGTGATGATGGCGGTCTCGCTGTTCGGCCTGTCTTTCGAACCGGCGACGATTCTGACGATCGCGGCGCTGTCGAATACCGGTCCGCTGGCGGGGATTGCGGCGGATGTGCCACTGAGCTGGGCCCATCTGAGCGAGCCCATCAAGGCTATATTCGCCTTCGCCATGGTGCTTGGGCGGCTTGAGACGCTGGCCATCATCGCGCTCTTCAACCCCGAGTTCTGGCGCTCCTGAATCCCGAATTTGATACGCAAATTCTGGCTCAGGGCCTAACAAACTGTTTTTTGGGCTGGAATCTCCCGCTCTGCACTGCATACTTGAATCAAATGGGTGTCTTTGACGCAGGCGCCCGGACGCGAGACACGAACAAGGGCAAGAACAATATGGCTGGCGATAGACAGAACCTGCAGGACGCATTCCTCAATCACGTTCGCAAAACGAAGGTTCCGGTCACGATATTCCTGATCAACGGGGTGAAGCTGCAAGGTGTCATCACCTGGTTTGACAATTTCTGCGTGCTTCTGCGCCGCGATGGGCAATCTCAGCTTGTCTACAAGCATGCGATCTCGACGATCATGCCGGGACAGCCTATTTCGCTTTACGAAGGCGACGACTAAGCGTCGCGGCACGCGGCTTTAGCGATACATATCTTGAGCGAAACGACCTCTACCGAGACGCCCGACACGCGGGCCTACGTGATCCATCCCGACATTCCGTCGCGAGAGGGCCAACGGCACTTGCCCCAATTCGCGCTGTCCGAAGCGGTCTCGCTGGCCGCGGCCTTGCCGCATCTGCAGGTCATCGGCGAGGAGATCGTGAAACTGCGCAAGCCCGAGCCGGGCAAGCTGTTCGGTCAGGGCAAGCTCGCCGAGATCAAGGCGCGGCTGGAGGCGAACGAGATCGACCTCGTTTTCATCGACGGGCCGGTGACGCCGGTGCAGCAGCGTAACCTCGAGAAGGAATGGGGGGTGAAGCTCCTCGACCGGACCGGGTTGATCCTCGAAATCTTCGCCGACCGTGCGCGCACCCGTGAAGGTGTGTTGCAGGTGGAGCTGGCCGCGCTGAGCTATCAGCGCACGCGGCTGGTGCGGGCTTGGACCCACCTCGAGCGTCAGCGGGGCGGGCTCGGCTTCGTCGGCGGCCCCGGCGAGACCCAGATCGAGGCCGACCGTCGCGCCATCGACGAGCAGATCGTGCGCCTGCGCCGCCAGCTTGCGAAGGTCGTGAAGACCCGTGAGCTGCACCGGGCCGCGCGCCGTAAGGTGCCGTTCCCGATCGTGGCGCTGGTGGGCTATACCAATGCCGGGAAGTCCACGCTGTTCAACCGCGTGACCGGGGCGGAAGTGCTGGCGAAGGATATGCTCTTCGCCACGCTCGACCCGACGATGCGCGGGCTGGAACTGCCGACCGGGCGCAAGGTGATCCTGTCCGACACGGTGGGCTTCATCTCGGACCTGCCGACGCAGCTTGTGGCGGCCTTCCGCGCAACGCTGGAAGAGGTGCTGGAAGCCGATCTGATCCTGCATGTCCGCGACATCTCGCATCCCGAGACCGAAGAGCAGGCGGAGGATGTGAACGACATTCTCGCCAAGCTTGGCGTCGCCAAGGAAGTGCCTCTGATCGAAGTCTGGAACAAGATGGACGCCGTCCCGCCCGATCAGCGCCGCGCGCTTATGGTGCAGGAGGCCCGCGAGCCCGATCTGCAGGCGATCTCGGCGCTGACCGGCGACGGGCTCGACGCGCTTCTGACGGCGATCGACGAGAAGCTCTCCGAAGAACGCTACCACGAGGAAATCACGCTCCGCTTTGCGGATGGGCGCAAGCGCGCCTGGCTGCACGAGCAGAACGTGATCCGCGGCGAGACCCAGACCGAAGAGGGCTGGACCTTCGAGGTCGAATGGACCGGTAGCCAGCGCAACCGGTTCCGGGCGCTGTAACCTCAGGTAACCACGCTGGGTCGCGCAGCTTGCGGACAAGACACCTTCTCCTTGAGAGAAATATCTCGGGGTGAATGGCGTAGCCAGAGGGGCAGAGCCCCTTCACCCGGCGCAATCACGCGAAGGGGTTGCCAAGCCTGCGCGATGGGTCTATATCGCGCGCACTTCACAGGCGGAGGCGGGCCGATGGGGGAGACATCCTCAAAGGTCCACCGGTTGGGGCATCTGCCCTGAGACCCTCCGCTCAGGCGCAAACCGGAAAAGGAATTGGACATGGCGCTTCCTGAATTCTCCCTGCGTCAGCTCTTGGAAGCTGGCGTTCACTTTGGCCACCAGACGCAGCGTTGGAACCCCCGTATGGGTCAGTACATCTATGGCGAGCGTAACGGCATCCACATCATCGATCTGACGCAGACCGTTCCGATGCTGGACCAGGCTCTGCAGGTCATCCGCGACACCGTTGCGAAAAACGGCCGTGTTCTCTTCGTCGGCACCAAGCGTCAGGCTGCTCGCCCGATCGCTGAAGCCGCTGAGAAATGCGCACAGTATTACATGAACCACCGCTGGCTCGGCGGCACGCTGACCAACTGGAAGACCGTCTCCCAGTCGATCAAGCGTCTCAACGAGATCGACGAGAAGCTCGCGGAAGGCGCTGAGGGCCTGACCAAGAAAGAGCGTCTCGGCATGGAGCGTGACCAGGCGAAGCTTCAGGCGTCGCTCGGTGGTATCCGCGAAATGGGCGGTCTGCCGGACCTGCTGTTCGTGATCGACGTGAACAAGGAAGACCTCGCCATCGCGGAAGCCAAGAAGCTCGGCATCCCGGTCGTGGCCGTGGTCGACACCAACTGCCCGCCGAACGGCGTGGATTACGTGATCCCGGGCAACGATGACGCAGCGCGCGCCATCGCACTCTATTGCGACCTCGCTTCGCGCGCGGCTCTCGACGGCATGTCGGCCCAGATGGGCGCGGCGGGCGTCGATGTCGGTGCCCTCACCGAGACCCCGGTCGAAGAGGCGCTGGCCGAGGCCGAGGCCGAGTAAGCCACGACCGTCACCCAGATGACATGAGGGCGGGGTATCCCGCCCTCGCAGAGTTCTTGAAGGAGATCCGACCATGGCGATTACCGCCGCTCAGGTGAAGGAACTGCGCGAAGCAACCGGCGCAGGCATGATGGACGCGAAAAAAGCGCTGACCGAGACCGATGGCGACATGGACGCCGCCGTTGACTGGCTGCGCACCAAGGGCCTCGCGAAAGCCGCGAAGAAATCCGGCCGCGTCGCGGCTGAAGGTCTCGTCGCTGTCGCCGTGAACAACGGCAAGGGCGTCGCGATCGAGATGAACTCGGAAACCGACTTCGTCGCGAAGAACGCCGATTTCCAGAAGCTCGTCTCCGACATCGCGGAAGTCGCGCTGGAAACCGGTGAAGATGTCGAGGTCGTCAAGGCTGCGCATCTCAACGGCAAGAAGGTCGAAGACGTGATCACCGACGCCATCGCGCGTATCGGCGAGAACATGAACCTGCGCCGCATGCACATCCTCGAAGGCGACACGCTGGTGCATTACGTGCACAACGCCGCCGCCGACGGCATGGGCAAGATCGGTGTGCTCGTCGCGCTGAACGGCGCCGACAACGGCATCGGCAAGCAGATCGCGATGCACATCGCCGCGACCAACCCGGCCGCGCTGTCGGAAGCCGATCTCGACCCCTCGGTCCTCGAGAAGGAAAAGCAGGTTCAGATCGACATCGCACGTGAATCGGGCAAGCCCGAGCAGGTGATCGAGAAGATGATCGATGGCCGCATGAAGAAATTCACCGCGGAAGTCACGCTGCTGAACCAGCAATTCGTCGTCAACCCCGACCTCACCGTCGGTCAGGCTGCGAAAGAAGCTGGCGTCGAAATCACCGGCTTCGTCCGGATGGAAGTCGGTGAAGGCATCGAGAAGAAAGAAGAAGATTTCGCTGCCGAAGTGGCGAAGACCGCAGCTGGCAACTAAGCCCGCGCCTCTTCTTTGAAATTAGAAACGCCGCCCTGATCGGGGCGGCGTTTTTCGTTTGCAGGCAAGGCGTTGCGCGGCGAACTTAACGCGCCGCCGCCGCATGCGAGGCGTTGAGGAAGATCTGCTTCTGCACCGAGGCTTTCATCACCGCCTGGGCGGTGGTGTCGACATCGAGCGCTTCGCGCGCAAGCCGCAGGTGTTTTTCCACCGTGGACGGCGTCAGGCCCATGATAATCGCGATATCGGCGGTCGTCTTGCCCTCGGCTACCCATTCGAGCACTTCACGTTGCCGATCCGTCAGCGGGCGGCGCCCGGTGGAATAGGGCATGGTGGAGATGCGCAGATGCACGAGGCTGTTCATCACCATCAATTCGCGCTCGTTCTCGCGCCAGATGCGGTCGATCTCGTCCTGGCTCAACCCCGGCCGACCGACGAGGCCGATCGCGCCGCGCGCGTAGGAGAGCGGATCGGAAAAGCCGATCGAGTAGCCCGTACGGATTCCGAAGCGGTGGTTGATTTCGATGACTTCGATTTCGCCCGGAGTGAGCTCGCCCCGCATCGCACGGTCTGCCACCACGCGCCACGAGCAGGGTCCGTCGTTCTGCGCCGCCCACTGAACCATCGGGGCGTTGCGGTATTTTCCCTCCCCGACAAAAATATCGAGATATTCCTTCGGGTGGTTCGATAGGATCAACAAATCGTCTTCGTGGCCGAAATTGTTGCCCTTTCGGAAACTTGTGAAGCCATAGATCAAACGATGGAACCCGTAGCGTTCCATTTCCTGGCAATGACGCGTCCAGATCTCTTGCACGGATTTCGCGCGTAAGACTGCCTCGCAAAAGGATAACATCGCGTTTCACCTCACATTTCGGTAGGTCGCGTAGATCGTTACTACTATTCCGGCGCGCGATTTTCTCCGCTCCGGATGATCTATCCGAATGTCTTATTTTTCGGGCGTTATGGCAACCCGCATGGGCGCCGATCTAGGTGGTGAAACGCTTTAGCGATGGGTCTCGATGCGGCTCTCGTGCGCGCAACCTTGGGTGGTCTCGGGGGCAAGGGTCGCGAGCGCATCGTAATGGGTGAGGTAGATCTGCCCGGTCAGATGCGTGATCAGGTCCGAGCGCGTGAGCCGGTCCATCACCGGGCCCTTCACTTCGGACAGGTGCAGCCGCACGCCCGCATCGTTGAGCTGGTCGTTCACCTCTTCCAGCGCCTCGAGCGCGGACATGTCGATATGGTTGATCGCAGGGCAGTTCAGCACGACATGCTTGATCGTCTCGTCGCTGGCGATCCGGTCGTAAATCATCTCCTCGACGAAGCGGGCATTCGGGAACCACAGGCTCTCGTCGATGCGCAGGCTGAGGATGCCCGGCGCGCAGCTGACGCGGTGGCGTTGGACATTGCGGAAATGCTCGGTGCCGGGAACCTGACCCAGCTCAGCCACATGCGGGCGCGAACTGGCCCACAGCCGAAGCGCGATCGAGAGGATGACGCCGAAGGCGATGCCGTCCTCGACGCCCCAGATCAGCGTGACCAGCACGGTCAGCGCCATGCCGATGCCTTCGCGCGGTGCGTATTTGAACGTGCGCTTAAGCGCTTTGGTGTCGACCAGCGTCAGCACCGAGACGAAGATCGTGGCCGCGAGCGTCGCTTGCGGCAGGTAATAGAGGGCCGGGGTCAGGGTGAAGGTCGCGAGCGCCACACCGATCGCGGTGAAGGCCCCGGCGGCGGGCGTTGTGGCGCCAGCCTCGAAGCTGACAACGGAGCGCGCAAACCCGCCCGTGATCGGGAAGGACCCTGAGATCGCGGAGCCGATGGAGGCGCCGCCAAGGGCTATGAATTCCTGATCGGGGTCGATGCGCTGACGCTTCTTTGCGGCCAGTGTCTGGGCGACGGAAATCGTCTCGACATAGCCGATGATCGCGATCAGCAGCGCCGGGACGAAGAGCTCCTTCCAGAGCGCGAGATCGGCGGGCGGAAGGCTCGGCGTCGGGAAGCCGAGCGGCACGGTGCCCACCACGCGGAGGCCGCGCCCCTCCAGCCCGAAGAGCCAGGTGATCAGGATGGTCACGGCCACGGCATAGACGGGGGCCGCGCGGGTCAGGATTGCCGCCAGCCGCTCGGACAGCCCCGCTTTCAGCAGGCGCGGTTTCAACCCACGCCGTGCCCAGAACAGAAAGACCAGCGACAGGATCGAGATGACGACCGTGTAGCCGTTGGTCTGCCCGAGATGCGCCCAGAGCCCGCCGAGAATGTCGAAGATGCCGCCGCTCTCGCCTTGAATGCCGAAGAAATGCTTCATCTGACCGGCGGCGATCAGGATGCCGACGGCGGAGGTGAAGCCCGACAGAACCGGGTGGCTGAGGAAGGCCGTGATGAAGCCCATCCGCAGGAACCCCATGATCACCAGCATCACGCCCGACAGGAAGGCCAGCGCCACGGCGGCGGCGATATATTCGGGCGTGCCCTGCGCCGCAACCTTGCCCACCGCGGCCGCCGTCATCAACGAGATCACAGCGACCGGTCCCACGGCCAGAGGCCGCGAGGTACCGAAGACCGCGTAGATCAGCAGTGGCAGCACCGAGGCGTAAAGCCCGTATTCCGGTGGCATGCCAGCCAGCAGCGAGTAGGCGAGCGATTGCGGGATCAGCATGATCGTCACAATCACAGCCGCGATCAGGTCGGCCTCGAAGGTCGGGCGATCGTAGTCGCGCCCCCAACTAAGGATCGGCAGGTAGCGTTTGAGCATCTCGGTCTTCGGATTAGGCGCGGATCAGGCCTGATCGCGGCGGCTGGCGTAATACTGCATAACCGGCACCAGCGAGGAATGGTCATAGCCCGCCTCGGCCGCCGTGGCGACGATCTTGTCGATCTCCATCTCGCCCGCTTGGCTGACCCCCCACAGATGCGACGAGCGGGTGCCCGAGCGGCAATAGCCCAAGGCGGGCTTCTCCGCGGCATCCATGATCGTCGCGAAATCGTCGACCAGTTCCAGGCTCAGCTCGCCGGGATAATAGGGAAGGTAATAGGGGGTGAGGCCATGCGACTGGCACAGCGCCGCAATTGCGTCCGAGCGTTGATCCGCATCCTCGATCTCTTCGTCGGGGCGATTGATGATCAGCGTGCGAAAGCCCATTTCGGCGAGCTTCGGTACGTCCTCGGGCTCGATCTGCGGGGCGACGGAAAACTCGTCGGTAAGTTTGCGCAGTTCCATAATCTGTCCTGTTATCCTGCCTTTAGATGGAGACGGGCGGGTCATGCCCGCCCGCTCGCTTATGGTCTCAGAGCCCGTTCACCGGAACCTTGAGATAGGTCTTGCCCTCGTCATCGGCGGGCGGCATCTGGCCCGCGCGCATGTTCACCTGCAGAGAGGGGATGATCAGCTTGGGCATCGCCAGCGTCGCGTCGCGCTCGGTCCGCATCTTGACGAACTCGGCCTCGGACTTGCCGCCGCCGATATGGATGTTGCGGGCCTTCTCCTCGGCCACGCTGGTTTCCCACGCATATTCGTCGCGGCCCGGCGCCTTATAGTCGTGGCCCACGAAGATGCGGGTCTCGTCGGGCAGGGTGAGGATCTTCTGGATCGAGGAATAGAGCGTTTCCGCCGAGCCCCCGGGAAAGTCGCAGCGCGCCGTGCCGAAATCGGGCATGAAGAGCGTATCGCCCACGAAGGCCGCATCGCCGATCACGTAGGTGAGGCAGGCGGGCGTGTGGCCCGGCGTGTGCAGGACCTTGCCTTCCAGCGCGCCCACGCTAAACGTGTCGCCTTCCTTGAAGAGCTTGTCGAACTGCGAGCCGTCGCGCTGGAATTCGGTGCCTTCGTTGAAGATCTTGCCGAACGTGTCCTGCACGACCTGAATGCGGTCGCCGATACCGATCTTGCCGCCGACGCGCTCCTGGATATAGGGCGCGGCGGAGAGGTGGTCGGCATGGACGTGGCTCTCGAGGATCCATTCCACCTCAAGACCGTTTTCCTGCACATAGGCGATGACCTCGTCGGCGGATTTGGTATCCGTGCGGCCCGAGGAATAGTCGAAATCGAGCACGCTATCGACGACGGCGCAGGATTTGCTGCCCGGATCTTTCACCACGTAAGAGACGGTGAAAGTCGCGGTGTCGAAAAACGCTTTGACGTCAGGTTTGATCATGGCGGCCTCCGTTAACCTGCCCAGCAGATAGTGCCGGGGATAATCTTATGAAATTGCGGCACTCTGTCCCAGCCCTTCCGTGATCTCGGGCGGTAAGGGATGCGAGAGGTCGGGAAGAACCCACTCCGCGGTCGAAAAATCGCCCCGGTCGGTATAGGCCGAAGGGGTTATCAGCACGCGCAGCCCGGCTCCTTGCGCCGATTGTAGACCCATTTCGCTATCCTCGAAAGCGATGCAGGCCTCGGGCGACAGATGCAACCGGTTCAGCGCCAGCTCGAACACGTCGGGCGCGGGCTTCTTGGTCTCCACCTCGTCGCCCGCTGCGATCGCGTCGAACAGGTGATCGGGATCGGCACCCAGCGTCGCGCGGATCAGCGCATCGACATTGGGCCGGTTCGTGGTCGTGGCGATGGCAAGCTTCAATCCAGCGTCGCGCGCATTGGCGATCAGCCGCGCCACGCCGGGGCGCAGCGGCACCTCGCCGCCGGTGATGATCTCGACATAACGCCGGGTCTTGATCTTGTGCAGATCGGCGATCTCTTCATCAGAGGGGCCGAAACCCATGACCTCGCGGTGGCGCGCCATGCGCTCCTTGCCGCCGGTGGTCTTCAGGAGCTCGCGATAGGTCTCCTGCGACCAGTTCCAGTCGACGCCGCGCGCCGCGAAGGTCTCGTTGAAGGCGCGGCGATGCGCTTCTTCGGTCTCGGCCAAAGTGCCGTCGACGTCGAAGATCAGGCCGCTTACCATTTCCAGCCCTCCACCAGACCGGGCAGCATCGCCCAATCCGAGAAGGCCACGTCATGGGGCACTTCGGTCAGCGGCGTCTTGCGATAGCCCTCGGAATAGATCGCGAAAGGCGCCTGCGCGTTCACCGCCGTCTCCGCATCGACCTCCGAGTCGCCGACATAGATCATCGCGCCGCCGCCGAGCGCCTGATGGCAATGGTGCAGCATCTGCGGCTCGGGCTTGCGGGTGGGCATGGAATCCCCGCCGAGCGTCAACTCGAAATACTCCCAGAGACCGACATGGCGCAAAGCGGCCTCTGCGGGCGCGAAGGGCTTGTTGGTACACACGGCCATCCGGCAGCCCATCTCCTTGAGGGTGTCGAGCGCGGCGATCACGTTCGGATAGGGCACGTTGCCCTCGACGTCCGTCTCGTAGCGCGCGATCAGGGCGTGCTCAACGCGGGCGAAAAGCGGCCCGTCCGGGTCTTCGCCCGAGGTGATCAGCAATTGGCGCACGAGGTTGGGCACGCCCTTGCCGACGAAGCTGCGGATCATCGGCAGCGAGAGCGGCTCGAAGCCCATCTCGGTCAGCACGGCATTCGAGACGGCATGGATCGCGGGCACGGAGTCGATCAGCGTCCCGTCGAGGTCGAAGATGACGGAAGGGGCGTCGCTCATGCGGCTTTCCACTTGATCGAGCAGCCCATCGACGGGATCTGATCGCGCGGGCCTTCGCCGGTTTCCGCGACCATCATCATGCCCTCGTACAGCTCGCGCTTGGCATCTGCCGCAGCGGCCTGCTTGGTCGAGGCATCGAGACGCCCGCGATATTGCAGCCCGTCCTCGGCGTTGAAGCCGAAGAAATCGGGGGTGCAGGCGGCGCCGTAAGCCTTCGCGACCGCCTGGCTTTCGTCATAGAGATAGGGGAAGGGGAAGCCCTTCTCCTCGGCCAGTTTGGCCATGTTCTCGAAGCTGTCCTCGGGGTAGTCGTCGACATCGTTGGCCGAGATCGCCACGACCCCGATTCCCGCCTTCTGCAACTCCGCCGCATCGCGCAGGATGCGGTCGAGGATCGACTGGACATAGGGGCAATGGTTGCAGATGAACATCACGAGCGTGCCCTTGGGGCCACGGATGTCATCGAAGCTGTATTGCTTGCCATCGGTGCCGGGCAGGGTGAAGCCCGGAGCCTTCCAGCCGAAATCGCAGACGGGGGGTGTGACGGCCATGAGACCTCCTATTCGAATTCCATTTCCTCGTAGACGACGCCCGCGTTCTTCGTCGCCAGTTCCTCGAACGTGTCGAGGTTTTTGTAGGGGCTCTGATCCACGTAGTAGGCCTCGGTCAGATCGCCACCATTGTCGATATGCTCACCGATCTTGCCGCGCAGATATTTCAGATAACCCGTCGTGCCGCGCGTGACCTTGTCGAGATTGGTCGGATGGCCGTGACCGGGGATGATGAAGGCGGGCTCGAGCGGTGCGAATTTGGTCTCGAAGGTCTCGATCCAGCAGCTCGTGCAGGTGCCCGAGAAAATCGGCGGCATCCGTTCGGAGAAGGCGATATCGCCCGCGATCATGAACTTCTGTTCGGGCAGCCAGACTTGCGTATCGCCAGGGCTGTGCGCGGGACCGAGATGCATCACTTCGATGGTCATGTCGCCCATCTCGATGACGCGTTTGTCCTCAAAGGTCTCGGTAGGCAGCTTCGGATCGGTGCCCTCGGCGGTCTCCTTGCCGTAAGACTTCAACGCCTCGAAAGCGCCACCTGCGTCATGCTCGAACTCGGCCGCCGCATCGACATGCGCGAGCACCGGCACATCCTGTTCGATCCAGTAATTATTGCCGAGCATCGCGTGGCCCTGACCGTTCTCGTTGATCACCAGCTTCACCGGCTGATCAGTCACCGCCTTGATCTCATCATGCAGCGCACGAGCGAGCTGATAGGACGCGCCGGAATTCACAACGACCACGCCATCGCCGGTGACGATGAAGCTGAGATTGTTGTTATGGCCCGAATTCTCATAGGTCGGCGGCGCGGTGGCCCCGATCGAAGTCCAGACGCCGGGGATCACTTCATAGGGCTTCGAATAGAGCACGGAGCCGGGATACATGTCCGGCACGTCCTCCGAGGCGAGCGCGGGGCTTACATGAAGAAGCCCCGCCAAGGCGCTGGTCAGGATGAGTTTTTTCACGTTCAGACCTCCGAGACGTAGCGATATGCGTCGCCGTCGCGCTCGACCCGGCCCAGACCGCCTTCGGGCAGGTGATAGCCGATGATCGGCAGGTTGTCGGTCGCAAGCTGATCGAGCAGCGCCACGCGGGTCCTTGCGCCCAGCTCCGGGTTCTGATCCGAGCCCGCCTCCATGCCCGGCGCCGCAAAGCCGAGGTAGTGGTTCACGACCGCATCGCCGATGATGAAGGCCTGCGTGTTGCCGTTCTTGACGTGGAACGACATGTGACCGGGCGTATGGCCGGGGGTCATCTGCGCCATGATGCCGGGCAGGATTTCCGCGCCATCGCCGAAAGTGTCGATCTGATCTTCAAGGATTTCGAGGCGGCGCAGCGCGCCGGCCGCGAAGGTCTTGCGGCCATCGTCGATCGTGTCGAGCGTCTCGGGATTCAGCCAATATTCGAACTCGTCCTTGCCCATCATGTGCTGGGCGTTAGCGAAGAACGGCTCGTCGAAATCGTCGAGCACACCCCAGAGGTGATCCGGGTGGCCATGGGTGAAGACGACATGGGTCACGTCATCGGGCGCGACTTCGAGCGCATCCATCGCTTCCATCAGCTTGCCCGCCGAGGGCATGAAATCATTGCCCGAGCCCACGTCGAACAGCACCGTGTTGGTCCCGTCGCGATAGAGCGTGACATTGCAGGGCGGCTCGACCGAGTCTCCGGTGATGCCGTATTTCTCAAGGATCGGCTTGGCCTCGGGGTTATCGGTCACGAAGCCGATCGGCAGCACGAGATTGCCATCGGACAGCGTGTCGAGCCGGGCCGATCCCATTTCGAGGGTCTGGGCGGCGAAGCTGAGCCGGGGAAGGGCGGTCATGGCGCCCATCGCCAGCCCTCCGCGCAGAATGGTGCGTCGCGTGAAAGTCATGCCAGTCCTCCCTTACTGGTATTCAATTCCACGAATATGAACGAGAGGTGGCGGCAGGGCAAGCGATCAGATCACAAGAATGCGACCGTGCCGCCCTGCGCCGATCCGGCCGTCATTGCGCCGCTTTGAGAGCGCCCTGAGCCGCCTCGCGGATCGCGCGC
>MDSW01062142.1_pt1 | contig 12669 bp, 13 predicted proteins | sample 811171 | NCBI WGS metagenome assembly MDSW01 (sample SAMN05326641, study PRJNA326480) | marine metagenome | isolation source: seawater | place: Atlantic Ocean: North West | collected 2012 | reverse complement strand
GAAAATATTTAATTTATATTTAACACCTCTCCAATTAAAAAAATTGAACCAGTAATTAGAATTGTTGAGTTTTTATTTTTTTTAGCAATGTAATTAATTGCCTCTTGGACCGAATTACTAGTTTGCGTTTTTATTCCCACTTTTTCAACTATTTTTTTTAAATCCTCTTTTTTAATACAATTTTTGTTATTCGGTATATTTACAGTTAAAATTTCATGAACTTGTTTAAAATTTGATATAAATTTATCATGAATTTTATTTTTCATCATGCCACAAATCATATAAATTTTTTCGTTAACATTTAAAGTATTTAAATAATTACTTACAACTAAGCCAGCACTTGGATTATGAGCGATGTCACAAAGAATCGTATTCGTAGGTGCAATTTTTTTTAAAAAACCTTTATTTATAATTTCCAATCTTCCCCTCATATTTTTTATTGATGTTATTCCCTCAATAATATGTTTATTTTTAATGTTATATTTATTTAGGTTCCTAACTGCTGAAATAGCACAAGCCGCATTAGAAATCTGGTGTTGGCCAAGCAAGCCAGGCTTCGGCAATTGCAAAGACCCATACTGATCTTTATATAAAAATCCACTTTTGTTAATTTTATAATTATAATCTTTGGAAAAAATAATTTTTTTAGCTGAGTTATTTTTTATACTTTTCCTAATTTTATTTATAATTCGATTATTATTTTGTTTTGATATAACGACATTAGAACTTTTAATATTTGAAGTTTTTTCTATGATTATTTGATCAATCGTTTTTTTATTTTTGGGTAGCCAATCTAAGTGATCAAGCCCTATTTGACATGTTACATTCATGAGGTGATGACCAATAGATGATACGCTGTCGTATCTTTGAAACAATCCATTTTCCGCAATTAATAAATCACAATTCGATCTTTTTGCTGAATGAAAGTAAAAAGCGCTTGTCAAAAGCTCAAACACTGTAATTGGTTTTCCTGCGTTTTTCTTTTCTACTTCTAATAATAAATTGTATAATTTTTTTTCTGAAATTTCTTTAGATTCAAAAACGAATCTTTCTGTATAATTTTGTACATGTGGTGAGGTAAAAAGATCTACTTTATAACCAGCTGACTCAAAGATAGAACGAATAAATGAAGCAGTTGACCATTTGCCGTTGGTTCCGCTAACAGTAATTGTTTTTACTCTTAATTTGTTTAAATCAATTTTTAAATCTTTATTTAGTCTATTGATACGATTTAAACTTAAATCAATCTTACGGTTATGAAGCTGAAGAAATTTTGATATTAGTTTCTCTATTCTCGATTTCTTCTTCATTAGATATTTTTGATTCTTCCTTCTTTAAAATAATGCTAGCTAATTTAGCTATAGTGTCTTTTAATTCTTTTCTATTTTCAAGAGTAATATCAGCCAATCCTGATTTCATTACTCCTGGGGCTGTGCCAAAGTCTTCTGGAATTTGGTCAGTTCCTTTTAAAATATTTGCAGTTACTCTTTTTCCAGAGAAAAGCAGATTTTCCACACATTTAGATTCTATCATTATAAAATCATGCATAAAAAAACTAGACGCATATGTTCCTCCAGCAACCGCTCTTGCGGCTATCGCAAAAGTTGGGATCCCAGCTTTTTTAATTTCATTTATCGCAACTATACTTTTTGCCATACCTGATAATCCTGTTACTCCAGTGTGTACGTCTATTCCTGAGCTTTGATAAATCACAATCCAAATATCAACTTTTTTTTCTATTGCAAAATTGGCTGCTTTTAAAAAATGCTCATTTTCAGCAGGACCGAAACGACCCGCTCCAAATTTGGGGTTAAAACAAACTACAACAGCATTTAAATTTGAAACATTTCCAGAAGCACAAATCAAAGCAGTTTTTTGACCAGTAACTTTTCTATATTTTTTAATTTTTTCTATGTATTTGTATCTATTTTCAACTTCAAAATTTAAAGGGTCTGGATCAATATTTTCTGGCGGTTCAATAATTTCGAAGGAAGAATCAAATATACTTTCAAGACGCATCTTTGGGGGCAAATCAAAATGAAAACTGCAGTCACAAATATATGAGTTTTTAATTAAATCTGGAAGGTAGGATATTTTTTTGCATAGTGGGCAGTTCTTCCAATCGGTTTCTTGTTCTCCAACGGGTTGCTTTTTAAAAATTTGTCTTACTTTAATTCCAATTTTTTTCCAGCGTGTTATCCAATTCATATTAATTTTCTCTTAAGATTTTTTACCATATTACTTACATTTGTGACAGGATTTTGTTTATTTTTGATAGATTGTGAGATCTTTTTACAAATTTCCGATCCCACAACACATCCATCTGAGATTTTAAACGATGATATGTTTTTACTTGTTATTCCGAAACCGATTACAAGATATTTTTTTTTCTTTTTGATCATATTTTTAATTCTAAAATAATTTTTCAAAATGTTTTTTGGAGATATTTTTAGTCTTCCTCCAGTAGTAGATAACATGCTTATATAGTAAATCATGTCATGAGAATTATTAATAATTTTTTTCATTCTCTCCACAGATGTAGTAGGTGATAAAAGTTGCACAAAATTTATAGAATTTTTTTTACATTTTTTTGCAAACTGCATGTTGTCTGGCCAAGGTAGATCAACTATAATTAAACCATTTACACCTACTTGTTTACATTTTTTTAAAAATTTGTTCTGCCCATATTGGTAAATCATATTATAATAACCCATCAAAATTATAGGTTTTGTATTTTTATTTTTTTTAAATTTTTTTACAATTTCAAAAATATCTCTCATTTTAATTCCATTTTTAATTGCTCGGTATGAAGCTGTTTGTATTTGTCCACCATCTGCGATAGGAGTATTATGTGGAAAACCTATTTCGCAAATGTCAGCATAATTTGCTATTGAATTTAATATTTCTAGTGATTTTTTTTTAGTATTATCTCCAGCTACAGTATAAGTGAGCAAAGCAGGTCTTTTTTCTCTTTTAGATTTTTGAAATGCTAAACTAATTAATGATGTGCTCATTTTTTATTTTCCTAATCTTTTTTTTAAAATATCCCGATCTTTTTGTGCATCACCACAAGAGTTTACAATTATAATTGTATCTTTACCCAGTTTAGGTGCTATTTTAATTGCTTCTGCAAAAGCATGGCTTGGTTCTAAACTTGGATTTAAATTTTCGTATTTTGTAACTAGCTGATAAGCTTTCAAAGCTTCCTCGTCAGTTGCCGCACTATATCTTGCCCTCTTTGTATCTTTTAGAAAACAATGTAGAGGAGAAACTCCAGGATAATCTAATCCTGCGCTTATAGATTCTGTTTCTTCTATTTGACCCTCAGAGTTTTGATTTACATATTGAGCTGCACCATGCAAAATTCCAATTTTTGATCCGTAAGTTAGAGGAGCAGCATGCTTTTTACTATTTTTTGGTCCGCCAGCTTCAATACCAATAAACTCAAATTGTTTTTTGTTATAATGCATAAATTCATTCCAAAATCCAAAGCTTGATGAACCTCCACCAACACAATTTATTAATTTTATTTTCTTTGGAATTTTCCCAAATTCATTTTTAATTTGAAGATGAAGCTCCCTAGAAATTTGTGATGTGCTCCACCCACAAATTTTTACAAAGATATTAGGTCCCACAGTTGAACCGACACACATATGAGTAGTGTCACAATTCGACACCCAATATCTCATACATTCACTAACTGCATCTACAAGTGTTTGACTACCTGTATAAACAGGAACTATTTCAGCGCCATTTTTTCGCATAGCATCACAATTAGGTTTTTGTCTTTTAATATCTTTTGCACCCATAAATATTTTACACCTCAAGTTAAATTTTTTTGCTGCCATGCTTAACATTTTTCCAGCATATCCAGCTCCAGTATCTCCGACGATATATTTTTTTCCTGCTCTTTTAGCGATAAGGCTATGAACAGTTGCATTATAAATTTTGTGCGCACCGCCGTTAGCTTCAGATACAACTTTTGCCCATATTTCAGCGCCACCTAAATATGAAGTTAAGTTTTCAAGTTTTATGAATGGAGTAGGAGCCCCAACCCAATTTTTAAAATAATAATCTCTTTCCTTAATAAATTTTTTATCTTTTCTTAATTTTTCAAATAAGACAGTTAAATCTTCTACAGGTTTTTTTAAAGTTTCGGGTATAAAATTTCCACCAAATTTGCCCCAAAAACCATTTTTATCATGTTGGTCTATTAAAGGTATTCCTTTTCTTATTTTTTTCATCAAATTATTCTTTTATAGAATTAGACACTTTATCTATATTATGATCAATATTTCCTGTAATTAAACTTCTTCCCATAATTATTTTATTAGCGCCATTTTTTATACTTTCTGCAGGAGTACAAATACGTTTTTGATCATTTTTATCTTCATCACTCATACGGACACCAGGTGTAAAAATTAATAGTTCGGGTCCTATTATTTTTCTAACAAATTTTGCTTCGTTTCCTGAGCAAACAACTCCAACCTCCATTTCTCTAGCAACTTTTGATAATTTTTCGACTTGTTCATTTACAGTATTATTATTTCCCATAGTTTTTAAATCTTCATCATTCAACGCAGTCAAAATAGTTACCATCATGATTGTAGGTTTAGATTTAATTTCATTCACTGCTTGTTTAGCAAGTTTTATCATTTCCTTTCCACCTTGGCCATGTATTGTAATAAAACCAAAATTAATATCATCCAGTGCCTTAATTGCTTTATAAACAGTTTGAGGTATATCTTTTAATTTAAGGTCAAGCATGAGGTTTGTTATTCCCAACTCATTAAATTTTTTTATACCTTCTTTTCCATGCGAATTAAAAAATTCTAACCCAACCTTTATGGTAAAGATTTTATGCTTAATTTTTTTTGTAATATTAATTGCTTGTTCTAGGTTATTTGTGTCAAGAGCAAGGATAATTTTTTTCACTGATTTTAATAATTACCAGATAATTTGTTTTCAGTAAAATTATTGTTCAATCTTTTGTAGAGAAGTGAAGACATCTTCCATTTAATTGCTTTTTTTGCAGGTATTTGAACTATTTTTGAATTTTTTGGGTTTCTTCCAATTCTAGCTTTTCTCATAACAGTTTTGAATCTTCCCAAACCCCTTATTTCTACTGCCTCATCTCTACATAGTGCTTCAGTCATTTCAAAAATTATAATTTTTACGATTTTTTCGATGTCAGCCCGAATAATGTTGGGATTCATGTTGCAAAGATCTTGCACCAGTTCTGATTTAACCATGACTTATTATATATCTATTTTTTTGTTTTAGGTTTTTTTTTCTTTAGAAGAGGGCCAAGTATATCCCCTAATAATGCACCTGAATCAGTTGAGCCGTATTTTTTAACAGCATCTTTTGATTGTTTTTCCTCTAGTGCTTTAATTGACAAAACTACTTCTTTTTTATCTTTTTCTAATTCAAGAATCATAACGTCAACTTTATCGCCTGGAGCAAATCTAGAAGGTCGAGCGTTCTCTGGTTCTTTAGCTAAAAGATTTTTTTTAATTAAATATAATTGTTCCTTATTTCCTGTGTGAACCAAAATTCCATTTTTAGTTGCATGGTCTACTATTACAGTAATAACCTCTTGTGATTTTTTATTCATAAAGAATTCAAAAGGGTCATCTTTTAATTGCTTGATACCAAGTCTAATTTTTTCTTTTTTCTCATTAATCTCTAAAATTCTAAACTGCACTGTTTGGTTTTTTTTATATTTTGCTAGCTCAGTATCTTTTTCCGTCCAACTTAAATCTTTATAATGAATCATTCCATCGAGTTCTGAGTTTTTAATAGATATAAAAAGAGCATAGTCGGTAATGTTTTTTACCACACCTTCTCCTTTGTCATTTATTTTATAATCATTAGCAAATTTAACCCAAGGGTTAACCAAGGTATTTTTGTAGCTAAGGCTTAATCTTCTTTTATCTATATCTTTTTCTAAAATTTGGACTTCTATTTTTTGAGATGTAGACAAAACTTTACCTGGATGCACATTTCTTTTAGTCCATGAAAGTTCTGATTGGTGAATTAGACCTTCTAGACCGTCCTCTAGTTTTGCAAAACATCCATAATCTTGCACTTTGGTGATTGTAGCGGGGTAATTTTTTCCTACTTCATAATTATTTATTGCTTTAATGTATGGATCTTCAGTTAATTGTTTTATTCCTAGACTTATTTTTTTTGAACCTTCTTCAATTTTAATTATTTTTGCTTTTACTGTTTGTCCAATCGATAAAAGCTCTGAAGGTCTACTAATTCTGTCCCAAGATATATCAGTTATATGAAGAAGAGCGTCAACACCATTAATGTCTACGAAAGCACCCCAGTCAGTTAAATTTTTAACTGTTCCTTCTATAACATCTCCTTCCTTAATTTTTTCTAAAATTTTATCTCTATCTTTGTCTCTCATTTTTGACATTATTGCTCTTCTTGAAAGAACAATATTGCCACGTTTTTTATCTAATTTTACACACTCAAATTTTTGTGGAACTTTCATTAGATGGTCTATATTTTTTAAAGGTCTTAGATCTACTTGTGATCCAGGTAAAAAACAAAGACATGAGTCAACGTCAACTATAAATCCACCTTTACATTTTGAAATAATTACTCCTTTTACTTCCTCTTTTTTTTCAAATGCTGCTTCCATCTTTTTCCAAGAGTGAGCCTTTCTTGCTTTTTCACGGCTTATGACCACATCTCCACTTTTATTTTCAATTTTTTCAAGCAATACATCAATTGTTGAGCCAATTTTAATTTTATCTATTTCTTTAGTAAGCTTAAATTCGTCTATAGGTATTGCTCCTTCACTTTTCAGACCTAAATCTACAAATACAAATTTTTTTCCTATTTTGCTTATTACACCTTTTGATATTTCGCCTTCTTTAAATTTTCTATTATTTAGGTCTTGGGAAAGGAGTTCTTCAAACTCTTTGTGAGATTTACTTTGCTTTAAAATTTCTTCCATACTTTAATATTTTTTTGTTAATACATTTCTCCATTTTATTAATCATTTGCTTTTTTGTAAGTAAATGAGTGCGTATTACTACAGCATCAGGAACTTTTTTCAAGGGATTATGGAACCTTTTTTTATCAAGTAGAGTGCGATTCTTTAACGATTTTTTAATCTCTTTTAGTGGAATTTTCTTCTTTAGGTCACGCCATCTGCGAAAACTAGCAACAGATAATTTACAGATAAAATAAAACGCAATTGTATATCTGGGGTTACTTTTCAGGATTGAACTGGCAGAATCTCTCCCTTCAACAACAATTCTAGGATACCTTTTTATAATTTTTCTCTGAAAAGTTTTAACTAATTGTCTTATTTTTTTTTGTTTTGCTAAAATTGAGACATGATAACTTATTTCCTGTGTATGTAGGTTAAGTGAATTTATTTTTTTGTAATTTAAATTTTTAAATTTTTTTTTAAGATAAGGAATACTTCTTTTAGGCTCATTTTTAATAATAAGATAACTTGCATATCTATAAATTAAACCTGAATTTAAACAAAATAAATTATATTTTTTTGCAATTAGTTTTGAGGCTAAACTTTTTCCACTGGCGCTTTCACCATCGCAAGCTATCCTTAAGGGTTTATATAATTTCAATTTTACCTCCCAAACTCCTTATTATTGAAATAAATCCAGGAAACGAAGTATTTACTGTTTCAAAGTTTTTTATCTTTGTCTTAATTCCTGTAACTAAAGAAAAAATGCATGCACTTAAACAAATTCTATGATCCCCATGCGTCTTCACCAAAATTGATTTATTACTAGTCTTAATGTTATTTTTTCCAAAAATTGTCATAGTATCTTTTGTACTTTTACATTTTATTCCTGCTTGAATTAAAATTTTTCGCATCTCTTCAATACGATTACTCTCTTTTTTAGTTACCTCATTTATCTGTACAAATTTTGATGTTCCTTTTGTTAAACCTGCTATCACAAAGAGTATAGGCAATTCATCAATAAGTGAGGGTATTATTTTTTTTGGGCAGCTAAAGGCTTTTAAAAAACTACTTTTGGCAATAACAGTTCCTACTATCTCACCACTGTTTGATGATTTTCTTAAATTTTTTATTTTTATATCTGCCCCAGCTTTTTCTTTTAGAACTTTATAAAATCCTAATCTTGTTTTATTTAACAAGCAGTTATGAATAATTATTTTTGATTTAGATGATAATAATGCTGCAGTTACAAGAAAAGCAGCTGAGCTTGGATCTGAACCTACAGTATAATTGAAAGCATGTAAGTTTTTTTGACCAAAAATTGAAATGATATTTTCGTTATTTGATTTTTTGATACTGATATCAGCAAAAATTTTTTTTAAGAGAATTTCAGTGTGATTTCGACTACTTTTTTTTTCTATTACAGTATTTTTACCTGGGGTATTTAGAAAAGAGGCTAACAAAGAAGACTTAACTTGCGCAGATCCAATTTTTTCAACATGATTTTGTGCTAATGGCATAGATGTACCCTCTATTGTAATTGGTAGAGTTTTTTTGCCTTTTGGGTAAAAATTAGCCCCAACTTTTTCTAGAGGTGTTATAACTCGCGACATATCTCTTTTATTCATAGATCGGTCGCCATATAAATAAAATTTTCCTGGGTTGGTAGATAATAGTCCACACAATATTCTAGCTGTAGTGCCACTATTACCAACAAATATTTTTTTAGCTTTACTACCTGCTACTTTAAATGAACTTAAACCATTACCATAAACTTTATATAAATCGTTTTTTTTTATTATTTTTACACCTAATTTCCTCAAAGCCTTTAGACAATTTAAAACATCTTCAGATTTTAATAAATTTTTTATCTCGCTGATACCGCAGCATTGACTCGCGAAAAGCAAAGCCCTAATCGAACAAGATTTGTCTCCAGGAATTTTTACTGTTTTGTTAAATCGATTAATTTTTTTATTTATAAATACTGAGTACTTTTGGTTCATTTAAAATTATAATTTGAAGTCTGATCCAAAGTAAAGTTTTTGAGCCTCGGTCGTATTTACTATTTGTTTTGGAGAACCATTTGCTACAATAGTACCATTTGCCAAAACATATGCTCTATCCACCACACTAAGCAGTTGCGATGCATTATGATCTGTTACTAATACTGCACAACCTCTAGCCTGCAACTTTATTAAAAGTCCTTTGATGTCTTGAATAGATAATAAGTCAACTCCTGCAAAGGGTTCATCTAATAATAAAACTTTAGGGTTGTTAATTAAACATCTTGCTATTTCTGTTCTTCTGCGCTCTCCACCTGATAATGAGGTAGCTTTAACGTCTCTTAAATGTGTTATAGAAAATTCGGCTAAAAGTTTTTCTACAATATCCTTTTGATCCTTAACTCTTTTTTTTACTATTTGAGCTATAGCCAATAAATTTTCATAAACTGTAAGTCCTCTAAAAATTGCTGTTTGTTGTGGTAGATAGGCTATTCCTAATTTAGATCTTTCATGGATTGCTAGATTAGTTAATTTTGTATTTCCTAAAAATATGTCGCCAAAATCACATTTTACAAGACCTAATACTATATTCATAAATGTACTTTTGCCGGCACCATTTGAACCAAGAAGACCTAACATTTCTCCCTGATTTAAATGTATATCTATTTTTCTAAGTATAACTCTCTCATCAAAAGACTTAGCAATGCTTTTTGCAGATAATATTGGCTTTGATTTAAATTTAATAATTCTAAATTTTTTAATATTATTCATTTAATTTATTATTTTTACTTTTACCTTTTTTGCATTTTCAAACATTGAAAAATTATATTTTTTAGAAACAAAATTGTAATCAACTTTATCAGCTTTAAGATGACTTCCGTCATTCTTTATAACAACATCATTATACACACTTGCAAAATCCTCAGACGCTATTAAATCTAGATTTTTTGATGTTATTATTGTTTTTCCATCGGTAGCTTTTACATTTTCTTGAAAAAAACAATCGTATGTTTTTTTATTATAACTACCTTTTTCACTTGTTATAACGATCACCCTGCCATCTTTCATGCTCAAAGTAACTTCCATGCGAGTCATATATACAATATCTTCTTCGTCAGACAAAATATACGCTTTATCTGACTTAACAGTAAAAGGTTTATCAAAGTCATATAAACCTTTATATTCAACATTTTCAAAAGTATTATCCTTATTTTTTGCATCGCTAATTTCTTTATCATTTTCACTTTCAATAATTACACTTTTTCTCTCAGAAACTTTTTTTTCGCCTATTTTTGGATAAAGTATATAAGTTATTAATATAAGAAAAACGCCAACGAATGTTAACATTAATTGAATAGTTTTTCTTTTTTTGGTCATTTTATTCCTCTGCTAAGACAATGATGAAGATGAATAATTCCAACAACATTTTTAATTTTTTTTCCTACATCTTTACTTCTTGCCACTAAAAGAGAAGTTATTTTTTTTGTATTCATTATGTCAATTGCAGATAGAGCTGTAGCTGTATCCGATATCCAGATTGGATTTTTTGTACAAACATCAACAATTTTTTTCTTAAATAGATTATTACTGTGTCTTCTAATATCACCATCACTCACAATATGAATTTGCCCATTTTTTTTCTTAATACACACAACACCTAATCTTTTTTTTGACATTTCCTTTATTGCGGTTCTTATATTTTTACTGGCAGGTATTAAAGGAATTTTGTCGCCTTTTGCCATTATTTCTTTTACTTGAACTAATGCCGTAGCCAGAGATCCTCCGGTATGATGTTCAACAAATTTTTTATTAGTCCACTTTTTTCTTTTCATACAAGCTATTGCTAAGGAATTTCCCCAGCAACCAAACATTGTAGAGGATGCTGTTGGTGCAAGACTGTGGCCAGCTTCAATCACTTTGGGCAATAGGACTTTGTAGTTAGAAAATTTTAATAGCATAGAAGTTGATTTACAACTTACTCCAACCACAGGAATATTATGTCTCTTTGTAAATCTTAAAATAGAATCTAATTCTGAAGATTGCCCAGAAACACTAAAGACCATAATAATATCCTGATTTTTTTGAATAGCTCCCAAACCACCATGTTGCAAATCGTTTGCTGAAAAAGCTACACTTGGTGTTCCTAAGCTTGATAGAGTGCCGGCAACTTTAAGTCCAACAAGATAACTTTTGCCAACACCTACAACTAAAACTTTTCCCTTACATCGATTAATTAAATTCACAATTTTTGAAAATTGAGTTGACCGCCCAAAACTTTGCGACAACCTTTTTAAAGCTGAAATTTCAGTCTGTACAGTTGATTTTGCTATTTTTAAATCTTTATTCATTAATGTTGAAATATGTCTTCAGTAAATCCGCTTTGGTCTAATTTAATTCTTGTTTTTAAAAATTTTATTGAACTTTCATAAAGTTCTAATCTTTTCTCTCTGACTAACATTTTATTAAGCTCATTTTTTATTTTATGTAAATATATAACATCGTTACTACAATACTGAAGTTGCGCATCAGTTAATTCACTTAAACTTTTATTCCAATCGCTACTACCGAGTCTTTTATCTAATTTTTTACCACAAAATTCTTGCACCAAATCTTTCAAGCCATGGTACTGGCTATAAGTTCTACAAAGTTTCGAAGCTATTTTGGTATCCCAAATATTTTTAACATCACATTTAAGAAAATATTCCAAACCAGATATATCATATCTTAAATAGTGGCCAATTTTTGTAATTTTTTGATTTTCTAAAATTTTAACTATATTTGGAGCTTTATAATTTTTTCTATTTGGTTGAATAATATAAGCATCATTATTTCCAGTGCTAAATTGAATTAAACTTAATTTATCTCTATGAGGAATTTGCAAACCTGATCCTTCAGTATCAACTGATAGGCTTGAATGCTTTTCAAGTTCTTTTCGCGCATCTGTCGAAATATCATCTTGAAACTTATAAATTTTAGTCATACCTAAAACCATATATAATGTTAATGTTGTCAAAATGCAAAATAATCAGAAAATAATAGCAATATTTGGAGCTGGCGGATTTTTAGGCAAACATTTAATGCGTCAACTAACTAAACTAGACTACAGAATAAAGGTAGCGACTCGTAATCCCTTTCAAAAGGGATATTTAAAACCGCTAGGTAACCCCGGTCAAATAGAGCTTTTAAAAACAAATATTTTTAATTCAGAAGATGTTAAGCAAGTTTTAAAAAATTGTGATCTTGCTATAAATCTTGTGGGTATTTTGTATGAAACAAGAAAACAAAAATTTAACCAAGTTCACTCACAATTTCCACATCTATTAAGTAATTTGTGTAGTGAAGCTGGAATAAAAAATTTAGTTCACGTTAGCGCCTTAGGAGTTAAAGAAAGACACGCTTCACTGTATATGCAATCAAAACTTCAAGGTGAAAAAAATATTCAAAATAATTTCAAACCATCAGTTATTTTAAGACCTTCGGTCGTGTTTGGGCCAGAAGATAAATTCTTTAATACCTTTGCATCCCTTGCCCAATTTTCTCCCGCCCTCCCTTTAGTCGGTGGGGGCAAAACAAAGTTTGCACCTATCTATGTAGGAGATGTGGCAAAAGCCATTGCAAAAGCAGTAGAGTTAAATAATTCAGAACCTAAAATTTATGAATTGGGCGGACCTAAAAATTATTCATTCAAAGAACTTATGGAAATTTTATTAG
>MDSW01182907.1_pt1 | contig 12670 bp, 10 predicted proteins | sample 811171 | NCBI WGS metagenome assembly MDSW01 (sample SAMN05326641, study PRJNA326480) | marine metagenome | isolation source: seawater | place: Atlantic Ocean: North West | collected 2012 | reverse complement strand
TCATATCCTCCATACCGCCAGCAGGTTTAATTGAAATACCGCCAGTATCAAAGGTTACTCCCTTTCCAACGAAGGCAATAGGAGGGTTTTTCTCAGACTTTGCCGCGCCATTCCATTGCATGGCAACCATTCGGGGAGCATGAGCGCTTCCTTGTGCTACACCAAGAAGCGCCCCCATACCAAGCTTTCTCATTTTCTTTTCATCAAGGACTTGGATTTTAACTCCGAGTTTAGCTAATGAACGCAAGCGCGCCACAAAGCTAATCGGAAAAATCACATTCGCCGGCTCAGAGACCAAGTCACGGGTAAAGAATACACCATCCAGAACACTTCGAAGAGGTATAAATTTACGACGAGCTCCATTTACATCTTTTGACATCACAGCTAAGGATGTCAGCGAATGGTTGTTTTTATTCTTATCTTTATTTTGCGTTTTATACTTGTCAAAACGGTAACTTCTCAAATGACAACCATACGCTATATTGGCGGCAAATTCTGCATTACTAATTTTGACACCTCGTATTGTATCAACGAGCACAGAAGCTGATTTTTGACCTGAGGCCGCAAGCGAACGATAAATTGCCCCACCCAAAGACTGAGCAACCAGGTCATCAACATTACCCGGGGTGCCTATTCCGAGGAGTAAAATTTGTTTTGCACCAATACCCTCGGATCCTAATACAACTAACGTCTGACCTTCAGCGCCCTTAAACCCACTACTTTCCAAGGCTCGTTTTAAAGATCCTTTCGTAGCCTTATTTAATTGTTTAGCGCTTTCGGACATCTTTCCGCCATCTGCGACGAAAACCACGTAGGCACCAAGGCGGTTTAGGGCTGGTCTTGCAAAGGTTACACGCATATTTATATTTCTCCGGTCTTTATAAAACATTACACTTAAATAATTAATTGCCGCACTTTACCAAGCACAGTGTTAAAGAAAAGGCGTTTTGGCATTGATTGACATATATTGATAAATAGAAATTGTTTTTAAATAAGATTTGTCCGATACAAAACAGTCTTACTGTCCAAAAAAACCAAAAGGATAGATGATAGTGTGCAACTCTGATGTTATGACCACAGTCAATCAATGCAAATATTCCTAAGATTAGGCATCTCAGCAGAGTATCTATTGGATTAGAAATAAATAGTGAAAAGAATATTCTGGTACATATTTAAGCAGCTTCTTGTGGCAACAATCTTGGTTACTACGACCCTAACCTGCATGGTTTGGCTTACACAGTCCCTGAGATTTGTTGAAATGATTGTAAATCGGGGTTTATCAATCCCGCTTTTCCTCCACTTTACATTATTGCTGCTCCCTACTTTCTTTGCGTTTATTTTGCCAATTGCAGTCTTCGCATCAGTAATATTCACATATAACCGACTAATTATTGATAGTGAGCTTATTGTTATGCGGGCAAGTGGTTATAGCCAATTCATGATAGCCAGGCCGGCGATAGTGTTAGCAACAGTTGTAACATTAGTTTGCTTTTCGATAACAACATATTTTCTTCCGGCCTCTTATCGTGAGTTTAAAGATTTACAATTTTCTTTGCGAAATTCATTGCCAACGATCCTTTTACAGGATGGAGTATTTAATACAGTTATGAAGGGTGTCACGGTATATGTCCGCAAAAAGAACAACGCGGGAGAACTATCCGGTATAGTCATCCATGACGCTCGTTCGCCGAAAAGCCCCGTCACGATGATGGCAGAACGTGGTGTGATTAGCTTAAGTCAACATGGTCCGCGCGTGGTAATGGTTAACGGTAATCGTCAACAAGTTGATCCAAAGGATGGACATCTATCATTATTATATTTTGACAGGTACTCATTTGACATTGGGAAAAAAACAAAAGATCCAATTACACGTTGGCGAGAACCTCGCGAAAGATTTCTCAAAACCCTTATAAAACCTGACCCTAAGGATTCTCGGGATATACAATGGTACAACAAACTAATTATTGAAGGACACCATAGGCTATCAATGCCTTTTTTTCCTCTCGCATTTACTTTTGTGGGGTTAGCATTACTCCTCGGAGGTAGCTTTAATCGTCGAGGTCAACTTTGGCGTGTACTTTGCGCCGTCGGTATAATCATAATTTTGGAAGCGAGTCATTTAGGGGTTAAGAACCTTGGTGAAAAGGCTGTGAACCTTGCATTTTTGATGTATCTAATACCAATACTCCCTATCATTATAAGTGCGTTAGTCCTTAGTAATTTATTGTCTTTAACCAAACGAAAAACAAAAAGTCATACCAATCAAAGCATGCTAGAAACGGGCTCAAACTAATGCGTCTTCGTCCAACCTTAGCTGCGTATATCAGCCGCCAATTTTTGTTTTGGTGGTTTGGCTTCTTTATTGTGTTAGTCGCTCTAATAGGTTTATTTGACACAGTTGAAATTATGCGCCGAACATCCAGGTTCACTAACGTTACAATCGCAGATATAATTTCACTTGTGCTCTTTAAGCTACCGCATTTAGCACAAATGGCTATTCCTTTTACTGTTCTTTTTGGAGGGATGATGGCTTTTTGGCGCCTCAATCGACATCATGAACTTGTTGTTGCAAGGGCGTCAGGAGTATCTGCTTGGGGATTTTTATCGCCCGTTTTGGTTGTTGCAGCGCTAATAGGTATAATCCAAATTACAGTTTACAGCCCCTTTGCCTCTGCGATGATGTTTCGTTACGAGCAACTAGAAGCAAAAACTTTTAAAAATCGCAGCCTCGCTTCAATTTCAGGCAAAGGGTTTTGGTTGCGCCAGCCCATTACGGGCGGAGATTATATTCTTCACGCGTCCCATATCAAACCTCCGGCAATGTATTTACGAAACATCACTATCTTTAAGTTTCGTGGAGGAGAAAATTTTATCTCTCGCATTGACGCCGAAAAAGCAAAACTTGGAATCCAACAATGGCATCTTGAAAATGTAAGGATCAATGCTCCTGAGAAACCACTCCAGACCTTGAAAAAACTCAAAATTCCAACAAATTTAACCCAAGAAAACATACAAGACAGTTTTGGGAAACCGGAGACCATCTCATTCTGGGCATTACCAGGGTTTATTCAGGTACTCGAGCAAGCTGGTTTTTCGGGATTACGGCACCGTCTTTACTGGCACTCGCAGCTGGCCGACCCCGCCTTACTATGTGCGATGATTTTATTAGCAGCAGCATTTACACTGCGCCCTACACGCCGCGGCGGAGCAACCTTAACAGTAGTAACAGGGGTAGCTGCAGGCGTCTTGATTTATTTTTTAACTGATATTGCTCACGCCCTAGGGCTATCTTCACGCCTTCCAGTATTTCTTGCGGCATGGAGCCCTGCGACTGTCGGAATTTTATTGGGAACAGGATTATTGTTTCATTTGGAAGACGGGTAGAGCCGTGAAAAAATTTTTAACCATTTTTCTGTGGTTTTTAGCATTGCTTTGCCTCGGCAAACCTTCATCCGCACAAACTTTAAATCCGCAAATAAGAACTGAGCTATCAGGCGATATTCTATTCAAGGCAGATGACCTACGACACGACCGGGAGCTTGAAGTCGTGATTGCAACAGGTTCTGTCGAAATGGTTGAAGGTGAACGTATTCTGAGAGCTGATAAGGTCAGCTACAACCAAAAAATTGATCTTGTAACCGCATCTGGCAACGTGGTCATAATGGAACCCGACGGCAATGTGTTTTTTGCTGACCAAATCGAATTAACTGGTGATTTCAAGACAGGTGTAGTCAAAAATATTCGAATTCTGATGGTCGACGAAGCACGTATGGCAGCTGTCGGGGGAAGACGCATCGACGGTGAACAAATGGAATTACATAAGGCTGTTTATTCTCCTTGCCGAGGCTGCAGTCACGCTCCCGAAACACCGCTTTGGCAAATCAAAGCTTTTAACGTCTTTCATGACAAAACTGAACAAAATGTCGAATACCGTGATGCGTTTATGGAATTTTTAGGGGTCCCAGTTTTCTATACCCCATACTTTTCTCACCCTGACCCAACTGTTAAACGCAGAAGTGGTTTTTTAGCGCCACGTTACAGTTCAAATTCAATTTTAGGTGCCACTCTAGAAACTCCATACTATTTCGATATCTCGCCTGATAAAGATGTAACTATTCGTCCAATATCAACGACAAATGAAGGAATAGTTCTCGCCGGCGAGTATCGACAACATTTTTCTAATGCGGAGATCACCCTCACAGGAAGCGGGACATACGGCACTATAAGCGACGGCGACAAAGATTTTCGTGGTCATCTATTCTCTTCAATAAAGGCAGATATAAATAACTCATGGCGCGCAGGAGCCGAATTACGGCTCACATCAGATGACACCTATTTGCAAAGATATAATTTTGATGAGGTTGACACATTAAAGACTAATGCATTTATCGAGGGTTTCAATGGACAAAACTACGCCTCTGCCCAAGGTATTTTTTGGCGTGGGTTACGAAATGCCGATGACCCAGCAACTATGCCCCTAATTGCGCCAGTTCTTGATTTGAGTTTCGTAACCCCAATCGGCACAAATAATGCCCACTGGAATTTTGATGCAAACTTTTTATCATTAGCAAGAAGCGAGGGAGCGGACAGCACACGTTTGTCACTGATAAATTCTCTGGAACTTCCGTATATTTCTGCAACTGGTCACGTCTATCATATATACGCTTCACTCCAGACCGACGCATACTACGGGACTAATGTCGAACTTGATTCTGGCGACAAATCGACAGGGGTTTCAGGTCGAATTTTTCCTCGCATAGGTATGGACTGGCGCTTCCCCTTTATTCGCCGAAGCAAGAACAATACCCAAATCTTAGAGCCCGTCGCAGGTTTTCAATTTTCTCCTAATGGCGGTAACCCCCAGAAAATATCTAATGAGGATAGCCAAGATATAGAATTTGACGAAACCAATCTATTTAGCCGCAATAGGTTTACCGGCGTCGATCGCGTGGAGGGGGGACATAGATTTTATTATGGATTACGTCTCGGAAATATAAGCGTTAATGGTTATTCTGATGGTTTTATTGGCCAGAGCTATCGCATTAGGGACAACAGTGAATTTACAGCAAACTCGGGTTTAGACGATCATTTTTCGGATATTGTTGGAAGGCTATCTGTTCGACCATCACCTGACCTAGATCTCCAATATCGGTTTAGACTAGATAAAGATGATTTCTCAGCCCGCAGAAACGAGTTGGTTGCAAATGCAGGGCCTCCAATTCTCAAGTTTAATCTTAATTATAGCTTTTTTGACGAGGGTTCAGGTTCGGGGGAATTCTCCGACCGTGAGGAAGTTAGCTACGGTTTTTCTTCTCAATTTTCAAAATCCTGGTCATTGAGTGCATCAACAAGACGTGACTTGCAGCTCTCAAATACTATCGAACAAGGAGTTGGTTTAAAATTTGAGTGCGACTGTTTTACCATGAAGCTTAACTTCATCAGGACATTTACGCAGGATCGAGATGTTAAACCGTCAGATACTATTTTTCTGCAGCTTATTTTTAAGAACCTTGGTGAGATCTATACTAATGCAGATAGTTCTAAAAACTAATTTGACAATTGAACTTCATTAAAAGATGAAAAAAATTATTCAGCGGAAATTTTTATTCCAAAACATCAAATTGGTTCCGCTTTTATTCGGCTTCTTATTTTTCTATCCATTGAATCCTGCCTTTACCCAAGGCATCCAAAGGATTGCTGCAATCGTCAATGACGATGTAATTTCAATACTTGATTTGCAAACTCGAATACACCTTGTGATTGTTTCATCAGGAATCACCCCAACTCACAAAACAAGACAGCGCCTAAAACATCAAGTGTTGAGAACACTTATTGATGAGAGACTTCAATTGCAAGAAGCAGAAAGAAAAAACGTTTCTGTTTCAAAAACAAATATTCAAAAAGCAGTGGCCGCGCTTGAACAACAAAACAACTTGACGCCAGGCAGTTTTGCTACCTTTTTAAAAGAAAAAGGACTACCCAAAACAGCAGTTCTCGCGCGCTTAAAGGCCGAAATTTCTTGGTCTAAATTAATACGGCGTCGCCTAGTTCCCCGTATAACAATCAGCGACGAAGAAGTGAAAGAGGTTTTAGACGACCTCGAGAGACGTAAAGGACAAATCGAATATCGTATCTCGGAGTTATTTCTCCCCATCGATAGTGCAAACTCAGAGTCTAGGGTTAAAAAAACCGCCCGACGTTTAATAGAAGAGCTCCGAGCGGGAGGAAATTTTGCGGCAATAGCCAGACAATTTTCTGGAACGGCTAGCGGGTCCGTCGGCGGTGATATAGGCTGGTTACATGAAAGCGTTCTAAATAAAAATTTAGCCCTTGCCGTTTCTAAAATGAAAAAGGGGGGAATTGCCGGCCCGTTCCGTTCACTTTCGGGTTTCCAAATTTACCGGTTGGTAGACAAAAGAAAGATTTTAGAACCAAAAACAGATAAAGCGATCGTCGACCTCCGTCGAATAAAGTTACCACTGGACGACAAACCGTCACTGGAAGATCTGCGGCTTCAAATGGACCGGGCAAAGATTCTTAGTAAAAATATTGAGGGTTGTGATGATATGGTGCCAATAGCTAAACAGGCTAAAGCAAGTGGCAAAGTCTTGCTTGGAAAAATGGAAATAGGAAAAATTGGTAAACCATTACGTAAAATGATCAAGGGACTCAAAATAGGGGAGATCAGCAGGCCAATTAGGACTCCAAGTGGAATTTCAATTTTTATGGTTTGCAGTAAGAAACTTCCAAAAATTAAACTACCAACTGCGCAGCAAATTAGAGTGAGACTTAAACGAAAGCGCCTTTCTATTTTAATTCGGCGATATATGCGCGACCTGAGAAGTACGTCAGTCGTTGATATAAGGTTATAGAAACCGGAGAAATTGGGATGTTCAACAGTTGCTCGGCAATAGCAGTTACGATGGGGGACCCTGCAGGAATTGGTGGAGAAATAACTATTAAAGCGTGGATTGCAAATCACCGTTCCGGGAAACACCCCTTTTTTCTCATAGATGACTCAGTTCGAATCCGAAAGACCGCACGACTGATGAACGTCGACATTCCAATCCGTTCGATAGAAAAACCTGAATTAGCTAAAGAAGTTTTTTGCCAAGCTCTTCCGATCTTAGATATGAACATTGCAGAAGGCGAGTCTGGCAGTCACGCCAGCCAAACGGTCGTTCGTTCCATTGACCGAGCACTAGAATCTGTCCTTTCTGGAACCGCCAGCGCAATGGTTACTAATCCTATCAACAAATCAACACTTTATGATGCTGGCTTCCCCTATCCTGGCCATACAGAGTATTTAGCCAGCCAGACAAATACAAAGAAACCAGCCGTAATGATGATAGCAACACCTAGTTTACGTGTCGTTCCAGCAACAGTTCATCTTTCCCTGAGAGAGGCAATAGATTCTTTATCAATAGATAAACTAGTGCTTTGCACGTCTACAACTGCAAAGGCTTTAAAACAGGACTTTGGTATCACTCAGCCACGAATTGCTATTGCCAGCCTGAATCCACATGCAGGAGAACAAGGATTTCTGGGACGGGAGGAAATTGAAATAATAACGCCAGCGATCAATCAACTCCGAGCGGCTGGATTAAATGTCTCTGGGCCTTTTGCACCTGATACCCTGTTTTATAAGACGGCTAGAAAAAAATATGACGTCATAATTTGTATGTATCATGACCAAGCGTTAATACCCGTAAAAACGCTAGATTTTTATAATGGTGTTAACATAACTTTAGGATTACCAATTGTGCGAACCTCACCCGACCATGGTACGGCTATAGATATTGCTGGTACCAATAAAGCTAATCCAAACAGCTTAATCGCAGCCATAAACGCTGCCGGTCAAATCGCTAATAAAAGACAGGATACGGTGAATGCCCGCAACCGCAACTGAGTTGAAGGCCAAAACGACCCCGCCTCGCCTGCAGGATATTATCGTCCAATATAAATTGGAAGCCCGTCGATCACTCGGTCAACATTTTCTTCTCGATTTAAATTTAATCCGGCGTATTGTAAGAGCCGCCGGCAATTTAGAAAATCAATTGATTATTGAAATTGGTCCTGGGCCAGGAGGATTGACACGCGCTCTTCTTGAAACTTCAGCGAAGCAAGTGATCGCGGTGGAGCGGGACGAGAGATGTGTAAAAAGCTTAGAAACTCTCAATAATACCTTTCCAGAACGACTAAGAATCATTGAAGAGGACGCACTAGATTTCGACCTCAAAAACTTAGCATCCAAGAATAAATACACAATTATCGCCAACCTTCCATACAATATTTCTATTCCTCTTCTTCTCAATTGGCTTCGTCAACTCTCTGTTATCAATTCCATGACACTGATGTTTCAAAAAGAGGTGGCGGATAGACTTTCAGCAAAGCCTGGAACAAAAGCGTATGGGCGCATTAGCGTTATAGTGCAATGGCTTTGCGAAGTGGAAACAGCATTTTGTATTCCTGCACGCGCTTTCGTTCCTCCCCCTCGCGTTGTTTCAGCTGTGGTTAATTTCAAACCGAGGCTTTACCCACTTGCACCAGCATCTTTTGAAATTTTAGAAAAAGTCACAGCGGCTGCATTTGGCCAAAGACGCAAAATGCTGCGCAGTGCTTTGAAGACATTATTTCCGTATCCGATAGATCTTTTAAAAAGCGCAGATATTAACCCAGAAGCACGCGCGGAAACTTTAACGGTGGCAGAGTTCTGCAGGATAGCGGATGCCTATCAGAAATTGGCAAAAATCAAAATTAGTTAGTAGCCCTCTTGTAGGCGTTTCACTAATTCTGATAGGCCAAGTTGTCTCTGACGCCGCAAACGCTCAGCGGCTAATATTGCTTGGACCTCGGCAACGCTAGTTTCAATATCTTCATTAATTACGATAAAATCGTATTCAGCCCAATGGCTCATTTCATCTGCGGCCTTCGCCATTCTCGACGCGACTACCTCAGCTGTGTCTTGCGCCCTCTTTTGCAGCCGACGATTTAGTTCTTCTGTTGACGGAGGCAAGAGAAAAACTCTTACCAGGTCCTCACCTGCCACCTCTCCTAATTGCTGGGCCCCCTGCCAATCAATATCAAAAATTACGTCGGACCCAGCCGCAAGCGCCTTCTCTACTGCGACACGGGGTGTTCCATAATAATTTCCAAAAACCTTTGCATGCTCAAGGAATTCCTGACGATTTACCATAAGATTAAATTCTGTTGGATCAACAAAATGATAGTCACGGTTATCTTTTTCGCCCGGCCTTATTGGACGCGTAGTAGTTGAAATTGACATCGACAAACAATTATCACGCTCGAGAAGCAAACGAGAGATCGTCGTCTTTCCAGCACCAGATGGCGAAGAAAGAACCAGCATTAAACCTCGTCGTGCTACTCTATTAGATGCCATTTTCTCTTACCGTTATTCGATATTTTGAATTTGTTCACGGAGTCGTTCTATCACCGCTTTTAGTTGCAAACCCAAGCGGGTTAAATCGAGGTCTGAAGATTTAGAGCAAACCGTATTAGCTTCCCGATTTAATTCCTGGCACAGAAAGTCTAGTTTTCGTCCAACAGGTGAGCCACTTTCTATTAATTCCCTTCCTCCTTCAACATGTGCAGATATACGATCTAATTCTTCTCGAATATCTGCTTTAATAGCAAGGATTGCAGCTTCTTGAGCAAGCCTCTCCTCAGTCAAGGCCGGCAATTCATTTGCCAAGGAATTAATTTGTTCACGCATCCGCTTCAACATCACAGCTGGTTGTGCTTCATCTATGGATGATGCTTCTTCAACAAGAGAATCAATTTCATCTAGATGTCGAGCAATACTCACAATAAGCCGTTCGCCTTCGGCATATCTATTTTTAACGAGTTCGTCCAATCCCTTTGAAAGCCCCTCCAAAATCCCTATTTCAATATTTTTCAGCTGCTGAACATTTTCTTCTTCATCCCTAACTTCCAAAACGCCGCGAATAGCCAATAAGCCATCAACGCTGGGCGGAGAGATGTTATGGTTCTCAGATAGTCTTTTTGAAATCTGCAGTATTTGATCCAAGATTTCTGACTTGATTAATACTTCTTGTCGACTGGGAGGTTTTTGTAACGTCAAGCTTACAGAGACGTTGCCGCGAGTTAACCGTTCTGAGACCATATTCCTTACATCGGTCTCAATGTGATCCATGCCGTTAGGAAGACGTAGCCTTACGTCCAAGGAACGAGAGTTCACACTCCGAAGCTCCCAAACCCAGTTATATCCGTCTTCTGCACCGTCAATGCGGGCGAACCCCGTCATACTGGATACGGTCACAAAAACCCCGTAACTTATAATTAAAAGTATAATGCAGTATAAGGATGCAATTAACCGCCAACAAGGCCGGCAAGCAGCAAATCAATGGGAACAAAGAAATCTATTCTTATTACCGGTGCATCTAACGGGATTGGTGCTGCTCTCGCCGAAGAATATGCGAGCAACGGGATCTTTCTTTCAATTTCTGGACGAAACGCTGAGCGACTTAATAGGGTAGCGGAACAGTGCCGTGATAAAGGAGCTATTGTTGAAATTAAAATCCTTGATGTCTTGGATAAAACTGAAATGTCTAAGTGGATATCCGATGTCAATTCGCGGGTCTGCCTAGATCTAGTAATTGCCAATGCTGGAATTGCAGGCGGGTTTGACGGCGCGGGGAAAGGGGCAGCCGCTACTCATCGAATTTTTCAGACGAATATAAATGGTATAATAAATACAGTTATTCCTGCCCTAGAAGTAATGAAACTAAGTGGCCAAGGTCAAATTGCGATCATGAGCTCCCTAGCTGCGTTTAGAGGAATACCAAGCACACCGGCATATTGTGCTACTAAAGCTGCCGTAAAGGTATGGGGTGAAGGTCTGAGGGTACGGCATGCAACCAATGGCATTAAGGTGTCGGTAATCTGTCCCGGTTTTGTCCAAAGCGGAATGACCAAAAACAATCCATTTCCGATGCCACTTCTGATATCGAGCGAAAAAGCGGCTAAAATTATTCGTAAAGGCCTCGAGAGGAATACTGCACGAATAGCATTCCCTCGAAGGATGTATTTCCTTGCTTGGTTGTTAGGGGTATTACCGCCTTCACTTTCAGACAGGCTAATGCCCACGGGCTCACCAAAGGAATAGGTTTCGCAAAGATTTTTTAATTTTCAATATTTTTATCATGAGCTTTACGCTGAAGTTTGCGCCACATCATTACATTACGATTATGCTCTAGCAAAGTAGTGGAGAAGGTGTGCCCTCCCTTTCCATCGGCAACAAAATATATGTCCTTCGTTTTCTTTGGCATTATTGCAGCGCGAATTGATGCCAACCCTGGATTCGAAATGGGTCTAGGGGGTAACCCTTTATTTAAATATGTGTTGAAGGGCGAGGCTTTTCTTAGGTCGACTTTAGAAAGAGGTCGCTTTAGTACAAAAGCACCTAAAGTAACAGCGTAAGATACAGTAGGATCTGACTGCAAAGGCATACCCAAACGTAATCTATTGTGAAACACCCCCGAAACGTGCGCGCGTTCAGAGGATTTTCCGGTTTCCTTCTCTATAATTGAAGCAAGAATTAACGCTTCCGCCGGCGTCTTAAATTGGCATTCTTTAGCGCATTTCCTCCATTCCCTCTGGAGTTCTTTCGCCAATTTTTGTTGTATTCTTTTTACAACGGACATTCGGGTATCACCGTACGAATAGAAATAAGTCTCGGGCAGAAACTCGCCATCCCGCCATAAATTTTTTGGCAAATTTCCTATAAGGCCCGGCGCAGACATAACAATTTCTTTTATTTGTATAGCGAGAAGACCCTCTGGGATCGTAATACGACGTTTTACTGTTTGCCCTGATGCTATAAGTGACACAACCGAACTCATGCTAGCTTTAGCTGAAAATTTATATTCTCCAGCACGAAGTTTTCCAGAAAAACCACTGTAGCGAACACCAATGTGAAAAAGGATAGTACTATTTATTATTCCCGACTTTAAAAGGAGGGCTGCAATTTTATTTTCCCCGGCACCCTTTTCGATTACAATAATTTTTGATTGCTCGAGGGGTCCTTCCCGCGAGTAGCGGTCTTGTATGAAAAAATACAGCCCAGCTAATAAAAAAACGGGCGCAATAAAAATAACAACAAAAAGGCGGACCGATGCCCGCCGCCCCATTTTCAGGAAGCTTCCTTAAAAATTAAAGTTGCATTAGTGCCTCCAAAGCCAAACGAATTCGACATGGTAATATTTACCGGGCGCTCTTTGGCTACATTTGGGACAAGATCAATATCGCAACCGTCAGACGGGTTATCTAAATTCAAGGTTGGCGGCACGACATTATCGCGAATTGCCAACACCGAAAAAACCGCCTCTACTGCTCCTGCAGCACCTAGCAAGTGACCAATCGCCGACTTTGTCGAAGACATTGATAACGAATAACTGTGATCACCAAACAACTGCTTAACCGCTCCCAGCTCAATTTCATCACCTAAAGGCGTAGAGGTACCATGAGCATTTACGTATTCGACGTCTTCTAGATTAATACCCGCTCTCTTTATTGCCATCTTCATAGCCCGGGTCGCACCTGCCCCGTCCATAGCTGGAGCAGTAACATGGTGAGCATCGCCTGAAAGGCCATAACCAGCGATTTCTGCATAAATTTTTGCACCGCGTTT
>MDSW01000364.1_pt1 | contig 12670 bp, 7 predicted proteins | sample 811171 | NCBI WGS metagenome assembly MDSW01 (sample SAMN05326641, study PRJNA326480) | marine metagenome | isolation source: seawater | place: Atlantic Ocean: North West | collected 2012 | reverse complement strand
GCTATTGTTGGTACAGTAGATGCTTCTGGAATGACAGGTGATGGCGCTTTAACTTTCACAGGTACTGCAGAAGATGATTCAGCAATGACTATCACTGGTGGTAGAGGTGGTGACACACTTAAAGGTGGTCAAAAAGCCGATACAATTTCAGGTGGTGACGGTGCTGATACTATTGATGGTGATGCAGGTATTGATGTTCTTACAGGTGGATCTGGTAATGATACTTTCCAAGTATCTAATGCTACTTCTGGAACAGACTTTATTGGCCTAACTTCAACTGAATCAGTTGACGGTGGTGCTGGTACTGATACTCTTGACTTCACTACTGGTGCTCCAACTGTAGCTGCTTCTGATTTACTTGGTATTACAAGTATTGAGAAAATTGCTTTCTCAACAACTGGTGCTGTTGACCTAACGATTGCTGATAATGTATTTGAGGCAAACGGATCTACAACATTAAAAATTGAAGATTCTGAAAACTCAGCAGCGTTTACTTTCTCAGCTGCTGGTGTTTCTGCTGCTAATAGTGTTAAAGTTTACATCAAAGACACAGAGAGTGTTACAGAAACAATCACAGGTGGTTCTGGTAATGATACTATTTACTATACTAATGGTAACCAGGAAGCTTGGGGTATTGCCGATGTGATCAATGGTGGTGCTGGTACAGACTCAATCGTTGTTTATGTTGATGGTGGTAATGCTATCGCACTAGCTAATAGTGGTAACGGTCTTACTAATGTTTCTTACATTGAGAATATGACATTCGCTACTACTGCTGGTACTTCTGCAGTTGCTATTACTCTTGCTGATGCTAACTTTGTTTCAGTGACAGGCGGTACTGTAAGTTTTGCTTCTGTTGCTGGTGCTGTGACATTTGATGGTGACCTTGAAAATGACTCAGCCTTAACTATTACAGGTGGTACTGGAGCTGACTCACTGATTGGTACAGATACTGTTGCTACTGGTGATACAATTTCAGGTGGTAATTCAGCTGATACTATCGAAGGTTCTAAAGGTGGTGATACACTGACAGGTGGTGCTGGAGCAGATACATTCTTCTATGCTGCAGTTGCTGACTCAAGTGGTTCAACAGTTGATACAATTACTGACTTCTTAAGCGGAACAGATAAGTTGAAAATCACTATTGATGAATCATCAGCTACAGCTGCGAAAACTGTGGTCTTTACCATTAATGTTGGCGGTACAACATCACAAGCTTCTAAACAAACTGCTCAAGATGCACTAACAGGTAATATAGGTCAGATGACTTATGTAACCGATACAGGAACTCTATGGGTGAATATGAATGCTGATAACCTTTTAACATCACTTGACCTTGCTATTAAAATTAATGCAGGTGCTACGGCAACATCTACTGTTGCTACAACAGATACAATTGGTGTTATTACTACTGGTTCTGGTGGTGATACTGTAACAGGTGGTGCAGGTGCTGATATAATTAGCACTGGTGCAGGTGCTGATACTGTCGATGGTGGCCTAGGTGCTGATATTATTACTCTAGGTGCTTCTGATTCAGGTGCTGATATTGTTGACTTCTCTGGCGACGGTATTTCCACTGATGTTGTTAAGAAATTCGATACAACAGAAGATAAAATGAGCTTTGATGGATTAACAGGCATTTCAGCTACTTCAGGTACAGCTGCTGCAACAGATGCAGGTGGTGAAGAAGGCGCTAATGCTACAGCAGCTCTTATTGATGGTACTATTTATGTGATCGATAACGAAACTCAACCAATCTTAGATGAAGGTGAATTGGGCGTTACAGACTTTACAAGCATGACTGATGTTGCTGCTTACTTAGGTGAAGCTTATACATCAACTGCTGCAAGTGATGCTGCTATCTTTATTATTAACGATCCAAGCAATAACGCTTCAGGAACTCCTGATGCATATGTATACTACTTTGTAGAAGCTGATGGCGCTGCAAGTACTATCAATGCTGATGAACTTACACTTATTGGTAAGATTCATGAGGAAGGATTAGTTGTAGTAGTTGCAGGTGACGTAGCCTAATCTTACTTAGATATAAAAAAAAATCAGAGGGAAGTTTTACTTCCCTCTTTTTTTTGTCTAAGCATTATGTTATTTCAAAATTATAATGAACAATAATACTAAAAAATTAGAAAATACATTAAAGCTATATTTACGAAATAATAATTTAAAAGAATTAAAATCCTTACTTGATAATATTAGTGATAAGCGGAGTTATCTATATCTTTATTATATCGGTTTATATTGCCTTCAATTAAATAAACATCATGATGCTATAATAAATTTTAAAGAAGCATATAATACAGACACTACATCTTTTCTTCCATTATATAATATTTCTACCGCTTATATTAGATCTTTTAAATATCAAGAATGTATTGATTACTTTAATAACTATAAGAATATTGTAAAAGATGATGCGTTATTGCTATCAAATATAGCTTTATGTTTTCAGAATCTTAATAATAATGATGAAGCTCTTAAGTATTATTTAAAATCCATACAAATAGAACCGGATAATGAAAATATAAACTATAATTATGCTGTTTTTTTATATGCTAATGAGGATATTGATCAAGCTGTTAGTATCTTAAAAAAGTTATACGATAAAAATCCAAATATTTTAATTGGCTTAAATTTGTCTAAATATTTGTCTCAACAAAAAAATTATTTATTATCACTTAAAATAGCCAAAGAATTATTTGTTAATAATTTAAACAATCTTGATGTTTTAATTAATTATTCTGAAATACTAAGAATTAATAAAAAATATGAAGATGCTATTAATTTGCTATTAGATAATCCAACGCAAATAGATTCTTTTGCTTATTATTTTGAATTAGCAAAAGCTTATTATGATAATAATGATTTAAAGAACGCAAATATTAATTATAATAAATGTTTAAGCATAGACAGCGATAATCATATTGTTTTAAGAGATCTTGCAATATTATCTGCTAAACAATCCCAATTTGATGCATCATTAAAGTATTGCTTAAGAGTCCTTAAAAATTATCCTGATAATGAGAATATCCATCAGCTTTTAATTGAAAACTTATACAAGATTGGAAACTTTGATAATTTCTTAAAAGAGTCAATTAAGTTTGAAAAGAAATACCCTTATAATCAAATTAACAATGCTTTAAGAACATTACTGAGTTATGATCATAATATAACTAATCCATCATTATTTTGCTCCTCACCTTTTGATAATATAAAGGTCTACAAATTCAAAGATAGTGATAAAAAGCTTGATCTTTTACAAGGATTAAAAAAATTAGCTTATGATATGAATATTATTGATGATCCAAATAAAGTAGCTACTATAAAAGGTCTTCATACGGATTTTACAGTTTTTGATAATCAGAATAAATACTCTATGGAGTTAGAAAAATTTATACATTCATGTATATCAGATTATAAAAGTAGTTATGCAAATCAAAATGATAAATTAATAACTGACTGGCCTGCTGATTTTTTTATAAACGGATGGTGTGTAATATTAAGGAAAGGGGGGTATGAGGCACCACATATTCATCCTAATGCCTGGTTAAGTGGCTGTTTTTATATTGATATGCCTCAAAAGGTTATAAATAATGAAGGAAACATTGAGTTTATTCCTTATGGCTATGATATTCCTAATAAAAACAGTAATTTACCTTGTTACAGTTACAAACCTGAAATTGGTTCTTGTATTTTATTTCCTTCATCATTATTTCATTATACTGTTCCTTTTAATGGCAAAAATGATAGAATTTCATTAGCATTTGATATTATTCCAGTTACTTGATATGAGTTCATTCCTAAAGAAACCTATAAAACCTATTAATAAGAATATTGATAATCTTAAAAATATTACTATTGAAACAACTGACGAGGATACATATTTAAAGCTAATAAGAGATAAACTTTCCTCAAACTCCTTTCTTGATGCAGAGAGTATAGCTTTAAATGCTTATAAAAATTATCCAAATAATATATTTATACAATATGCTTATTCATTAACACTTTCTAAAGTAAATAAATATAAAGAGAGCAATCAATTATTATCTGAAATCATTGAAAAAGATAGCGAATATCAAGATGCTATCATGAGGTTAGGAATAAATTATATACATTTAAAACAATATGAAGATGCGGAATTAAATTTATTGAAAGCTCTAGATCTTAATCCTAATTCATTTCACAATCAAAACTATACTGTTTCGTTATATATGGGACAACAAAAATATAATAAAGTTATTAAGCACTATAAAAAATTTAATAAAATATTACAAAATAATGACTTTGTTCAAAATTGTCTTGGCGTATCTTATATACGATTAGGTAATGCAGAAAAATCATTAAATTATTTCAGTGTTGCTATGAAGTTAAACCCTAAGCGTCTTGAATATGCAATGAATTATGCGAATGCCTTAGAGTTTTGTGGCCATAAGGAAAAATGTTTAGAGCAGTTAGAATATATCTTAGATAATAATCTATTATACACAGATGCATTTAGATCGTGGTGCTTGTTAAATAAAAATGTGAATTCGTCAGATAGAAGAGTTAAAAGAATATTGAAAATTTTAAAAACAAATAAAGTTTCAATAGAACAAGAAATTCAAATAAATCAGGGTCTTTGGGATATTTATAACAGAGAAAATAAATATGAACTTGCCTTCAATAGTATCCTTAAGGCAAATAATCTAAAAAGAAGCACTTTCAATTACTTTTCAGAAAAAACTAAACATGAAGTTACTAAACAAATATCGTATTTTGAAAATTATAATTTTAAAACAGATAAGGTTAATAAAAATAATATGAATTATATTTTTATAGTTGGAATGCCAAGATCTGGTACTTCTTTAATTGAACAAATTTTATCTTCACATTCTAAGATTTATGGAGCAGGGGAATTAACTTTTTTCGAGGAATATTTTAGAGAAACTTCAGAGCCTGATATAAATAGTGAAATATTTTTATCAAATTTAAAGCAAAAATATAGTGAATATATTAAAAATAGAATACCTAGTGATGAATTTAAAAGGTCACAATTTATAATTGATAAATTACCAGGTAATTTTCAATTCTTAGGTATAATTAAAGCCTGCTTTCCTGAAGCAATAATCATACATTCACAAAGAAGTATGATGGATCTTTTTCTGTCAATTTATACAACTCGGTTTAGTGCTGGTCATCTATATAGTTATAATCTTCAAGACATTAATTCTGTATATGAGTCATACATCAAGATAATGAAATTTTGGAATAATAAAATTACTGATATTATCAATTTGAATTATGAGGATGTAGTCAAAGACACAAAAAATGAAATAATTAAAATATTACAACACTGTAATTTAGATTACGAAGAAGAGTGTTTAGAGTTTTATAAAAATAAAAGAGCTGTACACACGGCTAGTAGTTCACAAGTAAGGGAAAAGATGTATACTTCATCGATAAATAGGTCCAAACCTTATATTGACTACATGAATAGAGAACTTCAAAAAAAATAGATATTATGAATTTAAATATTGAAGATATTGAGAAAAACCTAAACAACTTATTATCTGATAATAAAAGTAATCCTGATGACCCTGATATAAATCATAATATTGGTATTCTTTACGGACAAAAGGGCGAATATGATTTATCAGCGACTCATTTGCAGAAAGCTATTATAAATAAGCCAGAATGCTCAGAAATTTGGGTTTCTTTTATAGAGGTTTTATTTGCTTTTAATAAACTAGATAATGTTAATGATGTAGTTAAAGAAGCTTTATATAAATCCACCAACAGTGCTTTAATTTTTAATACTTTAGGGAGATTATATTATGCAAAAGGAAATATTAACGCAGCAGAAGAAAATTTAAAACTTGCTATTGAACATGATCCAAATTTAATACAGGCTTTTAAAACCTTAGGCATTATATACAAAAATAAAGGTGAATATAATAATTCTATCAATTATTTTAGAGAAATTTTAGATATTGAAAAGAATAACTACTTTGCTATGTCAATGTTAGGTGAAAATTCTGACTTACTTGGTAATCTTGATGATGCCATAATATTTTATAAAAGAGCTTTAGAGCTTATTAGTGATGATAAGCTAAAATCAATTATTTTATCTAATCTAGGAAATGTTTATAAAAAAAAGGGTTTGTATAATGAGTCGCTAGAAAACCACCTTAAATGTCTATCCATAGATTCGGAAAATCACTCATTTAATAATAATATAGGTTCAACATATGTCGCACTCTTAAAGGAGACAACAGGAGAACAAAAAGTTAAGAATTATTTACAAGCAAAAAATTATTTTATTAAAGCAATTGAATTAAAAAAAGACTATTTGCTTGCTTATTCAAACCTAATTTCATTGATAATAAGCCATAATATTTTAAATGATTTAGATGAGGCAATTGATATATATGATAAGGCCGTTTTACAAAATCTTGTTAGTGATGAATTATATATGTTAAGAGCTGATATATTTGTAATTCAAGGCTTATTTGATGATGCAAGGGATTTATATAATAAGGCACTTAATATAAATCCTTTATCTAATGCCTTCGTTAAATTACTAGATATTGATGAGTTTGAAATTGATAAAAATATAGTTACAAAGATTGAAGAACACCTAAATAAAAATGTATTAAGTGAAAATAATTATCCACAGGCGTTTGGTATGGGTAAATATTATGAGTTACAGCAAAAATATGATGACTCATTTAATTGGTATAAAAAAGCAAACGATTTATACCTTTCCAATGAAGAACACAAATTACAGATGAATAGATATGATTTTGTCAAACAACATGAGATTATTAAAAAAAATGTAAATAAAGCCTTTATAGACAGACCTAACCAGTTTTCAAATAAATCTAAAAAACCGATTTTCATTGTTGGAATGCCCAGATCCGGAACTACACTTGTAGAACAAATTCTTTCATCACATTCAAAAGTTTTTGGTGCTGGTGAAATTAACATCATTAATGAGAAAATAAATACTTATTATAAAGAAAATAATTTTGAGAAAGAAAATGAAGACTTGGGAGTAATTTATTTGGATGAACTAGAAAGAATTTATAAAAATGAGGATATAAAATCCTATGAAAGATTCTGTGACAAACTTCCTTTCAATTATATGAACATTGGTATTATTAAGAAAATATTTCCTAATTCCAAGATAATTCATTTAAAAAGAAACCCTATAGATGTATGTTTCTCAATCTACTCTCTTTATTTCGTTAGTCATCCATGGTCTTATGATATGGACCTCATAAGTAAATTTTATCAAGAATATCAATCACTTATGAAGTATTGGAGTAATTCTTTTAATGACATATATGAGTTAGAATATGAAGACTTAGTTAAAGACAATAATAAGGAAATTAAAAAATTATTAGAATACTGTGAACTTGATTATGAAGATAAATGTATAAATTTTGTTGAGAATAAGAGGGCTGTAAATACAGCAAGTAATATTCAGGTAAGAAAAAAGATATACGCAACTTCAATTAATAGATGGAAAGATTATCGAAAGCATATTCCTGAAACATGGAAAGAGTTATAAATTATTCTCTAAATGCTTCCCGAGTTAACTTAGTAACTGGATTGAATATAAAACCGAAAACTGTTCTTTCCTGCCCAATGATTGATATTTCTGTTGTCATTCCAGACTGAATACTAACATCTCTAAAGTCAGGTGTTTCATCCAATTCTATTATTGAAGAATAATAAGGAATATTCGTTTTTTGATCTATTTTACTTGAAGCAGCTACTTCAACTACACGACCATCAAACATACCATAAACAGAAGGGTCATAAGCAGTAAATATAATTCTTGCTTTTTGATCATTCTTAACAAAAGCTATATCTTTTGTATTAACTTTTGCTTCAACAAGAAGTTTTTCTCCTTCAGGAACTAGTTCTGCCAATAATTCACCTTCCTTTACAACTTGACCTTCAGTTGTAATGTTTACAGCGCTTATTATTCCATCTCTTGGCGCTCTAATAATGCTCTGATCCACTTGTAGTTTTAAAGCATCTCTTTGAGTAGACATCTGTGACAGTCTTCTTTTTGCATCAACTAAAGCAAGTTTCTCATCAAGAAGGCGCATTTCAGATTCTGCTCCCTTTGAAAATAAATCTTCCATTATTTCTACTTTGGTAGTTCTTGTTTCAACTTCTAATAGTGTAGCCTCATATGATTCCTCATTACCTGAATAACCTGCTTTTGCTCTTGTTTCATCAATTATAAACAATATGTCACCTTTTTTGACTTTATCACCAAGGCTCGTACCTATTTCTTCTATAACACCACCATAAACACTTTGTATTACTTGAATCTTAGATACAGGAATTACCTCTCCTTGTGCTCTTACTACCTGATTGATTTTTGCTGTTGAGCCCCAAATAATGCCTAAAAAACAAAAAATAGATATCACCCAAAATAATATTGAGGTTTTTTCAATATCTTTATCAGGAATTAGATTATCAATAAATCTAGTTAGATTTGTTCTAAGAAAATAAACAACTTTGGTATTATAATCTGAAAAATTATAAATAAATGATTTAATTAACTTATTTATTTTATTATATAAATTAAACATTTTGTTGTCCTTGGTTAAGAACTTGTTCTTTTGGTCCATCAGCAACAATTGAACCATTAACAACAATAATTACTCTATTGATTAGATTTAACAAACCAGATTTATGTGTAGATATTATTAAAGTCGAGTCATTATACTTTTCTTGAATAGTTTGCATAAGTCTGTTTTCAGAATCACCATCAAGAGAATTAGTCGGTTCATCAAAAATAGCAATTGATGGATTTCTTAAAAAAGCTCTTGCAAGCGCTATTTTCTGTCTTTGACCGCCTGACAAGTTTCTTCCTCCTTCAGTCAGTTCTGTGCCATAACCGCCTGGTAAGTTACTAATAAAATCATGTGCATTAATAGCTTTTGTTGCTTCTATAACTTCCGCCTCATTTACATTTTGAAGACCCGCAATAATATTATCTTGAATTGAACCAGAAAATAATTGTACTGTTTGAGGTACATAAGCAATTTTTTCTCTTAGCATTTCTGAGGGAATATTATTTATATCAGTATTATCAATTTTCACATGTCCAGGTTCAGACTGATAATAACCAATTAAGGTTTTAAGTAGACTAGTTTTGCCATTACCTACAGGCCCAAGAATAGCTATCTTTTCTCCATCAGCTATTTTTAAATTTATATTAGAAAGTATTAACCTATCATTATGTTTATAACTAAAGTCGTTAATTTCCATTGAACCAGAGCTTATATTAATTATAGTATCTTCCCTATGCTGCGCATCCCTGTCTTCTTGTTGCATTAAAACATTAATTGACCTAAAAGCTGCGAGCGCACTATTAAATTTTGTCATAATTTGGCCTAATTGAACAAGAGGAGTTAATGTCCTTCCCGATAAAATAACACAGGCAATTAATGCACCTGTGGTTAGATTTGTATTTGCAATTAAGTATACACCAAAAAAGATTATAAAAGTTTGGCTTAGCTGCATTCCTGAGGAAGTAAATGTTGTTGAGAAATTTCCAAAAACTTTTGCAACTGTGCCAGTTTTATTTTGTTTTGATACAGAATCTAGCCATTTGTCTTTCAAATAACCACCCCCAGAAACAGTCCTTATTGTTTCATGTCCATTTAAAACCTCCATTAAAACAGATAATTTAGAAGATTTACTACCAAGTTCATCTTCAGCAAGACCTTTTAAATTTGGCTGTATTAAATAAGATACAAGTATTACTAATGGCGCAATTAAAGTAGGGACTAGCGCCACCATCCCACCAACTGACCATAATATAATGATAAAGAAGACCATGAATGGAACATCAATAAAAAGGACCAAAGACGATGAAGTGAAAAGATCCCTGAAGGATTCAAATTCACGAATTGTATTTACAGTGTTTCCATTCGAAGAACCCAGAACAGAAATATCATGGGATGTAATTTTATCGTAAACTTTTTCAGCTACTTCATCATCAAGCTTTTGACCAGCTACATCTATAAAATAAGCTCTAAGCATTTTCATTATAAAATCAAAAACTATAACTACAAGCATACCTATGGTAAGTGCAATCAGAGAGCTAAATGCTGAGTTAGGAAGCACTTTATCATAGACAGTCATTATGTAAAAAGCACTTGCTACAGCAAAAAAATTAATAAAAATAGAAGCTAGAAATATCTGATAGTAAATTTTTCTATTTTTAACTACTGAATTCCAAAACCAGCTATTTTTCATAGATTTAAACATTTATAAGACCATTCTGAATCTGGCTAAAAGGGCTCTTTCAAGATGGCTATTCTTAAAATCTTCAAGTATAAGTTTCTTCTCTGTATCCATTAATCTTTGATAAAGAGTTACCTCTTCTTTTGCTATTTCTATTATTGGAACACCAGAAAAATTATAAACTTCAGATCTTAAATTTAATGTTTCTCTTTGTAGTTTAACATTCTCAAAAGAATCTAATATTTTATTTCTTGATGAAATAAGTCCATTGACGGAACCTTCAGATGCCGCTCTATTAAATTCTGTATCTCTTGATGCAATATTATAATTAACTTTAGCTTGTTTTACTTTTGATTTGGATGCATTCGTTTCAGCTCTTCCTCTTCCAAAATTAATGAATGGAAAGTTAAGATACATACCGCCCCTTAAATCATTATCATCTATATTTTTATTTAAATCATATTCTGTATATTGAACTTGTATTCCTAATTGAGGCCTATATTTACTTCTTGTTATTCCTAAATTTCCTTCTTGGTTTTCAATATTAAGTTTAGCTAATTCCTGCTCATAACTGGTAGAGTATGAGTTATCACGATTATAAGTAATTATTTGAACTTTTGGGAGCCCTTTTTTATCATAAATGTTCTTAAAAAACGCTACATACTCTCTTGCATGTCTTATCTTTTCCGCTTCTAAAATAGCTAAATTTGCTTCCATGTCACTTAATCTTACATTAGTTAAAGCAAGCTCACTATTTTCTGCTGCGCCTGCTCTAAACCTTGTTTCCGCTAGCTCTCTGTATTTTTCAACTTCATTGAGCCTATCCTTTGCATATTCATATATAAGCTGAGATACGGCAGTATCGAGATAAATCTGACAAGCTGTTAATATTAACTCCGATGTTGTCTTATTTAGCTCTACACTTACAGATTTTAACTCAGCATCAGCTACTTTGATTCGAGAATTGATTTCATTACCTTGATAAATAGGTTGTCTAACTGATATAACACCATCAAAACTATCGTCTCTACGTTTTCTAATAGAGTTAGTTTCTTCAATGCTTCTCCTAAGCGACTCATTATTAACAACAGCAAAATTAACTTCAGGAAATCTTAATCTTTTTGCATATTTCTTATTTTCATTTTTTTCATATCTAACTGATATTGATTTTAAGAACTCAGGCTGATTGACTATAATTTCCTTAATATGTTCCGTAAAATCACTTTCGCTCAGTAATTGATTTTCATCTAAATTTTTAAAAGAAAAAAATGTTTCTGCATTAGCAGTAGTTGATAAACTAAAAAGAATTAATAATATGAAAGAAAATTTGTGCATAAGCCCATGCCTAAGTAAAGGAAGTTGAGTATTTACCTAGTCTTTGCTTTTTTTACTTTTTTTACTTTTTGATGTGTCACCATTTTTTGGTGCACCATCAGTCTGTTTTTCAATTTCTTCAGCTATTTTAGCATTCACATCATTCACAGCTTTGACAAGACCATTAATAACAGGCTCAATACTTGATTTTGGAATTTCTAGTTCTCCAACCTTAACGGAATTACCATCACTAGCAACCGCTGTTAAACCAATTCTTAAAATATCATTCGTAAATGTAACATTATCTAAACCTTCAACTATCATAGTATCCTCCTAACAAAAGATAATTAACATGAGTCTTAGATAGTTACATATATAAAAATTTCAACCTTTTATATTAATTTTTTTTACACCAAAATTGATACATAGCTGCAAAAGCATGGCTATTTTGATTTTCATAATCGTTCCAATTATCTAAATTTAAGCAATTTTTGTCCTCAGGGAATTTTTTTAAATAATCTTCTTTAATTAATGGTGACGATACCTGGAAACCTAGAAAGGAAAGGTTGTTTCTTAATAAAAGATCTTTAATTTCAGGTATTGTAAAGTTTATTTCTTGTGCGTGTAATAAAAGATCAATAAAAGTTGATGTTGTAAAAAAATCAGATGACATAGCAACTCTTCTAAATGCTTCATCGGATTCCTTAATTATTTTACTTCTTATATCTCTAATATTATCAATTTTTCTTGATTTATCACCTTCGCTAAGGTTTTCTCTAAGATCGGCAATTTTTGTTCTAGCTATTTTACTATACAATCCAATTTTTATATAACCTCCATCAACAAGCTGATTAAGCAAAATTTTTAGACCTTTTTCAGGTTTCTCCATATGATGTAAAACACCAACTGTCTCAATAACTTCATATTTTTGATTTAAATTGCCGGCATCCAAAATATCCCCTTGAACTAATTCTACATTTTTTATGTTACCTTCAATCATTTTTCTATAGGCATATGATAAACTTTTAAAACTTAAATCTAATCCGGTAATATTAGAGTTTGCATATCTCATACTCATTGACAAAGG
>MDSW01070117.1_pt1 | contig 12671 bp, 12 predicted proteins | sample 811171 | NCBI WGS metagenome assembly MDSW01 (sample SAMN05326641, study PRJNA326480) | marine metagenome | isolation source: seawater | place: Atlantic Ocean: North West | collected 2012 | reverse complement strand
TCTGTGAACAACAACTCAGCATATGCCAATTGCCAGAGTAAAAAGTTTGAGACGCGAATTTCTCCCGATGTTCGAATCACCAAGTCGGGATCAGGCATACCAGAGGTATTCAAGCTCGATGCTAACTTCTCTTCATCAATCGCACTTGGTTCAAGTTTGCCGTCGGCAACTTCCTGAGCCATCATTCGAGCTGCTTCGAGCAATTCTTCACGGCCACCATAATCAATCGCCAGAGTCAGCACCATGGAACTGTTGTCCTTGGTGACTTCACAAAGATTTTGTAGAGCCTCGCGGGTTGAATCCGGTAACTTGGAAACAGAGCCAATCAATTTCAATTTGATATCGTGGTTCATCAAGAGGTCCTGCTCGCCAATGCAGTATTCCTCTAAAAGACTCATGAGTCCTGACACTTCACCAATGGGACGTTGCCAGTTTTGAACAGAGAACGAATAAAGCGTGAGATATTGCAAACCCATTTCTCGGGCTTTGGTCGTAATGTCACGTACGGTATCCGCACCTCGGCGGTGACCTTCAATGCGCGCAAGCCCACGACGCTGAGCCCACCGGCCATTGCCGTCCATAATGATAGCAACATGCCGTGGCGACTCAGTTTGAGCTTTTATAGGAACCGGATCACTCATACTTCAAACTTAGATTTCTAGAATCTCAGCTTCTTTAGCTGCCAAAACTTCATCGACTTTTCCAACGGCGTCATTGGTCACACTTTGAACTTGGTCAAGTGCACGCTTCAGGTCGTCTTGAGAGATTTCTTTTTCTTTTTCAGCATCTTTGAGCATATCGTTGATGCCGCGGCGATGATTCCGGATGGCAATCTTACACTCTTCTCCGCGTTGCCGAGCTTGCTTAACCAAATCCTTACGGCGCTCTTCCGTTAGCTGCGGAATTGGCAGTCGAATCATCTCACCATCATTTTGTGGGTTGATGCCCAATTGAGCATTCATAATTGCTTTTTCAATGGCACCCACCAAACCTTTTTCCCAGGGCTTGATGGTTAGCATGCGCGGTTCAGGCGCAGACAATTGAGCGCACTGACTCAGCGGCGTTGGGGTTCCGTAATAATCAACTTTAACATCATCCAAAATGGAAATGTTCGCCCGGCCGGTTCTTAACTTAACCAAGCCTGACTTTAGAGACTGAATAGAACTTTCAATGCTCTCACCAAGTTCCTGTATGCATTCTTCTTGAAGACTCATCTTCGTACTCTCCACTTATCGCTCAAGTTTACCTACAACCGTACCGATTTTCTCACCCATGACGGCTCGGCGAATATTACCCTTTTCATGGAGATTGAAAACAACGATTGGAAGATTATTATCACGACACAGAGAAATTGCAGTAGAATCCATAACATGCAGGTCTCGCTGCAGCACTTCTAGATAACTTAAATCGTCAAACTTCACCGCATCGGGGTTTTTCATCGGGTCAGAATCGTAAATTCCGTCAACCTTGGTGGCCTTAAGAATCGCTTCAGCGTGGATTTCCATGGCACGCAAAGAAGCTGCTGTATCGGTGGTAAAGTATGGGTTACCCGTTCCGGCACCAAAAATGACCACCCGCTGCTGCTCTAAATGACGCATAGCCCGTCGTCGAATGTATGGCTCGGCGATTTCTTGCATCTCAATCGCGGTCAAAACTCGAGTTTCTAAGCCTTGGGCTTCCAGTGCATCCTGAAGTGCCATAGAGTTAATAACAGTCGCCAGCATACCCATGTAATCGGCTGATGCTCGGTCCATGCCTTGCGCACTGGCCGCTACACCACGAAAGATGTTACCGCCACCGATGACAATGCCCAATTCAACACCAAGCTCTACAACATCTTTAATCTGGGATGCGATACTTTCCAGAATAGGTGGGCTGATTCCATATCCCTCATCGCCTTGCAGTGCTTCTCCAGAGAGCTTAAGTAAAACTCTCTTAAATATTGGTTTAGACATGATTTCTCCGAGGCAAGAGGTTGGTAATGGTCCTGTGGCGGCTCGACTTACCGGCGGCCTCTGGGGTTGTCAAGAGCCACTCAAGAGGGGTCCGGCATGATTCGGATAGGAATTACTTGCGATTACGAAACGTACACCGACAGCCGGGGCCAAGAAGCTGCCAGGTACTTCCTCGGCAGTGACTACCTAGACGCCCTTATGAGCGTCGGTGCCATGCCTCTGATGCTTCCATATGGCGATATCAACCGCATTCCCGAGCTCCTCTCGCTGGTTCACGGGATTGTGATCGCGGGCGGAGATTTTGATCATCCACCTGAATTCTACGGGGAAAGTCGTAGCGAGAAGCTCGGCCGCCTCCTGCCCGAGCGCAGTGCTTTTGAGCAAATTCTCTTAGGAAGCGCCTTGGACCGCCATTTACCGGTTCTCGGGGTTTGCGGAGGCATGCAGCTCATCAATATTCAATATGGCGGGACCCTTTACCAAGATATCAGCGAGCATGAGGGCGCTGGCGATCACGAACAAAAGGGCCCCAAACAAGAGCCATCAATTGATGTGAATATTGAGCCCGATAGCCTCCTGGCTAAACTCTGCGGACCAGAGCCACTGCCCTGCAATCACACCCACCACCAAACGGTTAAAGATGTTGGATTCGGTCTCCAAGTCAGTGGGCGAACCGAGGACGGGGTCATCGAAGCAATTGAAGATCCAGAGCGTGAATTCGTGCTGGGTGTCCAGTGGCACCCAGAGCTTCTGGGGCAAGATAGACAAAAGAAGATATACAGTGGCTTTGTGGATGCCGCCCGTAAACTTATTTTTGTTCCTCAAGACTAAGGTTGTCGAACTTAACGAAATCTTTAAAGAATTTCAGCTTTACAGTTCCTGTAGCACCGTTACGCTGCTTACCAATGATAACTTCGGCAATCCCCTTATCGGGGCTGTCCTCGTTATAATATTCATCGCGGTAAACAAAGACGATGAGGTCGGCATCCTGCTCGATTGCACCTGATTCTCGCAAATCACTCATCATGGGGCGCTTATCTTGACGTTGTTCCAACGAACGGTTGAGCTGGCTGAGTGCAACCACTGGGATATTCAAATCCTTCGCAAGGGCCTTAAGACCTCGCGAGATCTCGGAAATTTCCCGTTCCCGGCCCTCATTTCCGCCCTTGCCGCTCATGAGCTGCAAGTAGTCGATCATAACCAGCCCAAGGCCTTTCTCCTGGTGTAGACGAATACACTTGGAGCGCATTTCCATAATGCCCATACCACCGGAATCATCGATGTAGACCGGGGATTCAGCCAGTTGACCGCATGCCCGAGCAAGTTTGGGCCAGTCAGAGTCCTTAAGCATACCGGCCCGAATTCGGTTACCGTTGATTCGACCTTCAGAGGTCAGCATACGCATAACCAACGACTCTTTTGACATCTCCAACGAGAATACGGCGGTTGGGACTTTTTTCTTCAGGGCCGCATATTGGGCCATGTTTAACGCCAAAGCGGTTTTACCCATAGAGGGCCGGCCCGCTACGATAATTAAGTCACCTGGCTGGAAGCCTGCGGTCATATCGTCGAATTTATGAAAGCCAGTGGCAACGCCGGTAATGGCCTCTTTCTTTTTAAACCGCTCCTCAATCATGGCGAAGGCATCTTGAACAATGTTCTTCATATGCGTCAGCCCAGATTCGGTTTTCGTATTTAAATCGAGAATTTGGGTCGCTGCTTGATCAAGCAAAGCTTCTACATCGGCACTCTCATCGTAGCCGCTGGAGGCAATGGTTGTGGCTGTTTTAATGAGTTTTCGAGCCTGAGAACGCTTTTGGACAATCCGTGCATAATGCTCGACGTTCGCCGCGGTCGGCACCCGCATGCTCAATTGCGCGAGAAAAGCCCGGCCACCCGCACTTTCGAGATGGCCCATTTTCTTGAGTTCGGCCGAGAGCGTAATTTCATCAACCGGTTCGCTGCGAGATGTCAGCTCAATCATAGCTTCGAAAACACGGCCATGAGCGGGCCGATAAAAGTCGTCTGCTTTCAATGTGCCGATGATGTCGTGGCTAACATTGTTCTCGAGTAAAAGGGCCCCTAAGACACTCATTTCGGCATCAAGGTCCTGAGGCGGGATTCTTCCCTGCGGTCTATCTTCTTCCATATCCACGGTGCTGCCCTCCTCCCCTTATGCATATAAAAAAAGCGGGGTCACGCATACACGTAACCCCGCCTTTTCTTCAAACCGTGTACGGCTTATTGCTCAGCGACAACTTCTACTTTCAAAGTTGCAGTCACTTCTTTGTGAAGCTTTACAGCAACTTCAAATGCACCGAGTTCCTTCACCGGGTCACCCAACGTAAGTTGACGACGATCGATTTCGAAACCTTCAGCAACAAGTGCACGTTCGATATCAAGTGAAGTTACGGAGCCAAAAAGCTTACCCTGGTCTCCCACTTTACGTGCGAGCTTGATTTCCAGAGTGCCAAGCTTAGACGCCAATTCTTCAGCACCACCGCGAGCCTTCGCCAATGCGAAGTTTGCAATACGTTTTTCATGCTCAAGCTTCTTTACGTTACGAACAGAAGCAACGAGTGCCTTGTTACGTGGAAGCAAGTAGTTACGAGCATAACCATCTTTAACTGTGACCATGTCACCGATATTGCCGAGTTTCGGCATGTCTTCTAATAGAATCACTTGCATTTGATTCTCTCCTCAAGCTTTCGCTTCGCTGGGTCCAAGTATTCCCAAAACCCTAGCTCTACGAATAGCCAATGTGACTTCCCGCTGATGATGCTGACAATTTTCAGTCAACCGGCGGGGTAGGATGTTGCCATCTTCCATGAACTGCTTCAGTAAATCTGAATCTTTCAGACTAAGCTCAAGCATTTCATCTTCACAGAAGCGGCATCCCATTTCGTACCATGCAGACCGTGTTTGAACGCGAATTCAAATACGATTTACGCCTCTTCTGTTGTAGCTTCTGCTGCTGGTGCTTCAGCTTCTGCCGCAGGAGCTTCTGCTTCTGCTGCCGGTGCTGCTGCCTCAGCTGCTGGTGCTGCTTCTGCCGCTTCTGCTGCCGGAGCTGCTTCAGCTGCAGGTGCTTCAGAAGAAGTTTCTTCTGCACCATACTCAGGCTTAACGTATTCCTTCACTTCTGCTTCTTCAGGATTAACGCCAGCCTTGGTCTTGATGGTTAAAAAACGCAAAATATTGTGATTAATGCGTAGATTACGCTCAATTTCAGCAACCATTGGACCTTTGCCCAAGAACTGAGTGTGAACGTAAATACCACGGGTGTGCTTTTGGATTTCGTACGCCAGGCGCTTCTTGCCCCAGTGATCGATTTCCAGAAGTTTTCCACCCTGGCCGTTAACAACATCACGTACGCGATCAAGCGCTGCTTCGATGGTATCTCCACCTACGTCAGGCTTAAGCACGACAGTTGTTTCATAATGATTCATCAACATGTAGCTACTCCTTAGTCTCGGTCTTACGGGCCGCCTGTAGCATTAAGCGACCGACCTTTTTAAATTAAAGCTTATACAACAGCAATCAGTGGAGCGATAACAAGCGCCACAATGCTCATAAGCTTAACGAGAATATTCAGTGCTGGGCCTGATGTGTCTTTGAAGGGGTCGCCCACAGTATCGCCAACAACGGCTGCCTTGTGAGGTTCAGAACCTTTACCACCATGCTTACCTGATTCGATGTACTTCTTAGCGTTATCCCATGCACCACCAGCGTTAGACTGGAAGATAGCCATGAGAACACCGGTTACAGTTACACCAACGAGAAGTCCTGCAAGTGCTTGTGCACTTACCAAGAAGCCTACGAGTACTGGTGTGATAACTGCAATCAGTCCAGGAAGAACCATGCTCTTAAGTGCTGCACCGGTTGCGATATCAACACACTTCGCGTGCTCCGCAGTTGCAGTACCTTCCATGAGGCCTGGGATTTCTTTGAACTGACGACGAACTTCTTGAATCATCGCCATTGCTGCTTCACCAACTGCCGTCATTGCGAGAGCTGAGAAGAGGAATGGAAGCATTCCGCCGATGAATACACCGCAAAGAACGGTTGGGTCAGATACGTCAATCGCGCCTACTTTAGCCGATGTCTTGAAAGCTCCGAAGAGTGCAAGTGCGGTAAGAGCAGCTGAACCGATTGCGAAACCTTTACCGATAGCAGCAGTGGTGTTTCCAACTGCATCAAGCTTATCAGTCTTCTCACGTACGCCAGGCTCAAGTCCTGCCATTTCAGCGATACCACCAGCGTTGTCAGCGATGGGTCCGTAAGCATCAACTGCAAGCTGAATGCCTGTGGTTGAAAGCATACCGAGTGCTGCCATTGCGATTCCGTAAAGACCAGCTTGACCGTGAGCTACCATGATAGCTGCACAGATGAAGATGATTGGAAGTGCAGTAGACTGCATGCCGAGTGCGATACCAGCGATGATGTTTGTCGCTGAACCAGTTTCACTTTGAGCGGCAACGCCCTGAGCAGGCTTTGTCTTGTCAGAAGTGTAGTACTCAGTGATTTTACCGATAAGAACACCGGCAACCAAACCAGCTACGATTGCTGAAAAGATACCAGTTGCTGTGTATGACATTTTGCCCGCAGCGGCGAACTCTACAACACCATTTGGCAATAGGTACTGAGTCATGAACCAAGTTGCGACAATCATCAAAGTTGATGAGATGTACATACCCATGTCGAGTGCGTGCTGTGGGTTACCGCCTTCTTTAACCCGAACAAAGAATGTTCCGATTACAGAAACGATGATTCCAACTGCTGCAATAACAAGTGGGAAGAAGATAGCAGCGCGTTGTGAAGCCAATTCTTCTACACCAACACCTGCATCTTGAAGGGTTGCCCATGCTGCTGCGCCAAGCGCCATCGCAGCGATGATTGAACCAACGTAAGACTCGAAAAGGTCAGCACCCATACCGGCTACATCACCTACGTTGTCACCAACGTTATCAGCGATAACTGCTGGGTTACGTGGATCATCTTCAGGAATACCGGCTTCAACCTTACCAACAAGGTCAGCGCCAACGTCAGCAGCTTTGGTAAAAATACCGCCGCCTACACGTGCAAAGAGTGCGATAGAAGAGGCACCCATTGAGAAACCACTTACAACAGCAACAACACGCTGCCAGTCGCCTGCGATTCCACCGATATTTGCTTCACCCAAACCAAGAGTCAGTGCTGCTACACCGCAAACACCGAGGCCTACAACGCTCATGCCCATGACGGTACCGCCAGAGAATGCTACGCCAAGAGCTTCAGACAATCCGGTACGAGCCGCGTTGGTCGTACGAACGTTTGCTGAAGTAGCGATGCGCATTCCAAAGTAGCCTGCGAGAGCTGAACAGATAGCGCCAATCAAGAAAGCAACTGCTACCAGCCAGTGTGAGTCAGCGCTTCCGTTGTTTGCTACTCCAAGAAGAGCGGCAACGACAACTGCGAAGACAGCGAGAATACGATATTCGCGGTTTAAGAATGCCATAGCACCGTCGCGAATGTGTCCAGAAATCTCACGCATTTTGTCGGTTCCGACGTCATGCTTGTTAACCCACTGGGTTTTCACAAATGCGAAGATAAGAGCGATTACACCAGCTATGGGCGTAAAAAAGAAAAGCTGTTGAGCGGACACGTTGGTCTCCTCTGGTTGTTTATTTCGAATTTCCGTTGAATCGACTCATGGCCTCTTTCACACCATGCTCGATGATCAACTCCACGGCACTTGCCGCATCCTCGATAGCTTCGTCAATGAGTTGCCGGGTTTTTTTATCGAAAGGACCCAGAACATGATCTGCGCCCCTGCCGACTCTCGGAGGCTTTCCTATACCAAGCCTGACCCGATGAAAATCTTTTCCCAGATGTTCGATGATGGATCTTAAACCGTTGTGACCGCCGTGGCCTCCACTGGTTTTTATCTTCACCGCGCCTGGTTCAAAATCAAGCTCGTCGTGAATCACGATTAAGCTCGATGGCTCCTCTTTGTAAAATCTGAGTTGAGGTCCAATTGAATCACCGCTTAAATTCATGAAAGTCTGCGGTTTACTCAAGAGCACCTCTGCTCCAGCGATTGTTCCCTTGGCGACCTCACCTTTTTTCCAGTTTTTATAAACTGGATAGCGGTGACGACTTGCCAACAGGTCCACCACATCAAAGCCTACGTTATGCCTTGTCCCGTCATATTTCTTGCCGGGATTTCCGAGGCCGGTGACCAGGATCATGGATGTGACCTGTTAAGAGGTGGGAATGTTATTACTTCTTGTCTTCTTCAGCCTTAACGCGGCCAGCTTTTGGTGCGACAACCATTGCAACAGCATGGTTATCTTCAGCAGTGGGCTTCACGCCTTCTGGAAGATCAAGGTTCTCGAGGTTAATCGTCTCGCTCAAGTCCATGTCGGCTGTATCGATTACCAAGATGTCAGGAATCTGCCCTGGCAAACCAGTCAACATTACAGCACGTCGTAGAGCGCGGAATGTTCCACCCTTTACAACGCCCTTTGGACGTCCGGTGAACTCAAGAGGTACAGAAAGACTAACAGGCGCTTTTACATCAACGCTCCAAAAGTCTACGTGAAGTAGCTTGTTGCGAAATGCATCAACTTGAACGTCTTTGATGAGCGCAGGGATAGTCTCTCCGCCTTCAATATCGATGTGATACAGATGGCTCAGCCCGTAGTGCAGGCGAGATTTTGCGAACTCTTTAGGATCGATGCTGAAGTAAACAGGCTCGCGTCCTTTGCCATAAGCAATCGCAGGGGCTTGGCCGGCTGCGCGTAGCTTGCGTGCTCCACCTTTACCCGATGGGTCGCGTGAAATTGCTTTAAATGTATCAATAACTTCGGACATAACGTCACTCCTCTACAATCAATTCCTGCCCTTAAACAAAGAGAGAACTGACAGACTCTCCTAAATGAATGCGCCGCATGGCCTTGGCCAAAAGCGGGGCAATAGACAGAACTTCGATTTTTCCGCACTTTTTCGCTTCATCGCTGAGCGGAATTGTGTCGGTTACAATTAACTTTTCGATGGGTGAATCCACCAAGCGTTCAATAGCTGGGCCGCTCAGAACAGGATGCGTTGAGTAAGCCAGTACTCTGCGGGCACCCTTTTCTTTGAGTGCGCGAGCGGCTTCCGTAAGCGTTCCTGCTGTATCGACCATGTCATCGAGTAAGATTGCGTCGAGACCTTCAACTTCACCAACAATATTCATGATCTTGGCAATGTTGGCCTTGGGGCGACGCTTATCAATAATCGCCAAGCCCATACCGAGACGCTTGGCATATGAACGTGCACGCTCAACACCACCGGCATCTGGAGAAACAATCACTGCCTCATCAAGGTTTTCGAACTCTCCGCGCATGTGGCTCAGCAAAACTGGCTTTGCGAAAAGGTGATCGAAAGGAATATCGAAGAAGCCTTGAATTTGACCGGCATGTAAATCGACTGAAAGAACCCGAGACGCACCGGCTGCAGAAAGAAGATCGGCAACCAATTTAGATGTAATCGGCGTTCGAGGTGCAACTTTGCGATCTTGGCGAGCATATCCATAATAAGGAATCACTGCGCAGATGGTTTTTGCTGAGGCACGCTTGAGTGCATCAATTGTAATCAGCAATTCCATCAGATTTTCGTTGGCTGGTGTGCAAGTGGACTGCACGATGTAAACGTCTGAATTTCTTACGTTTTCACCAACTTCAACGTACATTTCACCATCGGAAAACCGCATAGAGCGCATGGCGCCAAGAGGTACATCGAGGAGCTCCGAGATCTTGAGGGCTAAGTCCGGATTGGACGTCCCTGGGAAAACCTTAATGCTCTGCTCATTCGGCATGGCGTTCTGATCCTCGATCTCCGAGATTGGTGAAAAAGAATGGTTGGGGTACTAGGACTCGAACCTAGGAATGCCGATACCAAAAACCGGTGCCTTACCAACTTGGCGATACCCCACCAAATCTACCTGATTTCACAATAAAATCAGGAACTTAGAGAAGCGCATGATGTTACCTTGAGCCTAACGGTCTCATAGTTCATCTAAGACAAGAATGCCTCAGCGCCACTCGAAGCGGCTGACTAGCAGCAACTTCTAAGACTGTCAACGAAATTGGAATCGAGAAAATCGGGTGTTTCGAAGTAGTTAGCCCGAAAAAGCCCCTGTTTCGATCGGCCTGGAATAAGAATTCCATAACCTCGACCCATGGCGGCTCCCTATGACATAGTCGTCCTATGACGATTTCCTACATGGTTGTAGCCGATCCCGTAACGGAAGTGGCTCAAAGAATTGCAAATGACTGCGGTCGATTGACCGAGCACGCCATCGCCACGACTACCGGTGAAGAGACGATCAAAGCGATCAAGCGGTATAAACCGCAAATCGTGGTCCTCTCGCTGGAGCTTCAATCGCCTGCCATCCTCGAGGTTGCGGCCACCATTCGAAAGCAAATGAAGCGTTGTGTGGCCATTGGCACCTACCGTGAGCTTTCCATTCCGACCATCGAGCAGCTCAAAAAAGAGAATATCGTTGAATTTGTGGCCCATCCGGCCAAAAGGTCCGAAATCTTCCGAATTGTAGCTCGCCGCTGTGGAATACAGACGCGAGTCCACCCGAGATTTGAAGCCAGCATCGAGGTCCACCGGGCCGATGGCGTCTTAGTAGGTAAAACCCACAATTTATCGCGAGAAGGTATGCTGCTGCGCACGGTGCATCCTGCAGCGGTGAACCAGTCTCTTTTTGTAAAGTTAGGGTTGCCTGGTGGGTCGTTACGTCTGAGGTGCCGAATTCTCGACGCGGAGCCTACGACCGGTGGAGGCACCATTGCCCGGGCCATGTTTGAGCAAGTGCGAGGCCCAGAGCGTCTTGCCCTCTTTCGTTTTATTGACCAGTTGGATCAGCAAGGTCTGGAACTCGCCTAATTTCCATTGCTGCTGAAAAGCCAGTGATTTGAAACGGCGCCACGCTTGATGGTCTCTTTCGCTTCGATTAATGGGTCAGTGCCACGCAATCCATGGGACGGAGCGAAAGCCATGCACAAATCTATTTATCTACTCATTCTTGTCTTCTCTTGGGGATTTGGACTCTCTGTCTCTGCCGCACCCAGCGCGGGTCATAAAGGCATGGTCTCCAGCGCTCACCCATTCGCGACCGAAGCCGGTGTAGAGATTCTGAGGCAAGGTGGTAACGCCGCCGATGCAGCCGCGGCCGTCGCGTTTGTTTTAGCCGTCGTAGAGCCCTACTCCTCCGGCATCGGTGGAGGCGGGTTTGCTCTTCTCAAGCACAAAGATGCTCTGCGGTTTTTGGATTTTCGCGAAGTAGCTCCCAAACAAGCAACCAGGGATATGTATATTCGAAACGGCAAAGCAGATACCTCGATTTCTCGAGATGGCGTTTTATCGGTTGCTGTGCCGGGTGCGGTGGCGGGCTATCTGGAGCTGCAAGAAAAGTACGGAGTACTTTCACGCCAAGATGTTCTGCGCAAAGCCATTGAGTTTGCCGAGAGTGGTTTTGCCGTTACCACACAATATCAAAACTACGCGATTAAAAGACTTGAGCAGTTGAGAAAAGACGAGGAAATCAGTCGCATCTTTCTCGTGAAGTCTCCGGAGGGAAACTATGAAGCTCCAAGCATCGGACACATTGTTAAGCAGCCGGAACTGGCCCGGACATTAACTGCGATCTCCGAACAAGGTGCTGATGCCTTCTACAAGGGCCCCATTGCCGAAGCTTTGATTCAGGATATGGAAACGAGAAAGGGTATTGTCTCAAGATCAGATCTTCATGATTATAAAATCAGATACCGAGAGCCTTTGATTGGCTCATACCGCGGCCACGCTGTGGTCTCATCCCCACCGCCTTCCTCGGGCGGTCAAATTATTCTGAGTCTCCTCAATGTGATGGAGCAAGCGCCAACGACTCGTGGATACCGCAGCGTCGAAGATCTGCATCTTTATATTGAAGCCAGCAAGCGTGTTTTCGCTGACCGGGCACTTCTGGGCGATCCAGATTACCTCTCTTACCTACCGGGCCTTATTCCTCATCTCATCGCCAAAGACCGGGGCCCTTTGCTTGCTCAAACCATCACTCAAGAGGCCACACCCGCTCAAGAGATAGCTCCAGGACAAGGCAGCGCCCTACCTGCAGATGTCCCGAGAAGAGCCGGTGCAAGCCATTCAGCCGGTATGGATACAACTCACTTGAGCGTGGTGGATAAAGACGGGAACGCTGTGGCCATGACCACCACCGTGAACTACAGCTGGGGTGCATGCATAGCCGCCAAGGGCACTGGTATTATTTGGAACGACGAAATGGACGACTTTGCCGCTGCACCGGGTGTTCCCAATGTGTACGGAATTGTTGGCAGTCACGCCAATGCAGTAGAGCCCGGTAAGGTCCCTCTCTCGAGCATGTCACCCACTTTTGTTTTTCAAACAGACTCACTTCAAAGCCCGCTCCAAATCGTGGTCGGCTCACCAGGCGGATCGCGCATTCCCACGACTGTGGCGCAAGCCATCATGCATGTGATCGACCATGGTGCGAATGCGCAAGAAGCCATTAGCATTGGGCGAATTCATCACCAACACCTACCAGACATGGTTTTTGTCGAAGACTTTGCACTTGAAGAAGCAACTGTAAAGGCACTGAGAGCGAGAGGCCATACGCTTAAGATCGGTGACCGTTGGAGCAATGCTACCATTATTACCATCGATCCCAAG
>MDSW01077939.1_pt1 | contig 12672 bp, 17 predicted proteins | sample 811171 | NCBI WGS metagenome assembly MDSW01 (sample SAMN05326641, study PRJNA326480) | marine metagenome | isolation source: seawater | place: Atlantic Ocean: North West | collected 2012 | reverse complement strand
GGGACGGATTTGAACCGCCGACCTTCAGGTTATGAGCCTGACGAGCTACCAGACTGCTCCACCCCGCGATATTTAAATTCTGTTTTTAAGTTTATTAAGCTTTTTAACTCTTTTTATATTTTCTTGCTGAATTCTTTTCTTCTTTTCCGAAGGTTTCTCATATGTATTTTTAAGTTTGATAATTTTAAAGAAACCATCCCTTTGTAGTTTTCTTTTTAAAACTCTAAGAGCTTGCTCAACATTGTTATCTTTTACTTCTATTTTAATAAATACCTCCAAAAAAATGAGTAATTATCATTTTATATTTTTTATGTCTATTAAATTTATTCATATCTATTAAGCTAAGCCGACTGTTTTGCTTTTTCTTTTTCCTTTTTTTCTCTTTTTATCCTTCTTTCAGCTTTTTCTATGGCTTCAATTAATTCTTTTTGAGTGAATAAATTCATCGCAACAGGGTCTTTTGCGTTTAGATTGTTATAGTTCCAATAGCTTTTATTTCTTATAGCAACTACAGAGTTTTTAGTAATACCCACCAATTTTGCAATTTGGGAGTCTTTAAGAATTGAGTGTTGTCTTATAAGCCACAGTGCCGAATCCGGTTTATCCTGTCTTTTAGACAAAGGTACGTATTTTTTTATTTTTTTACTTTCAGACGATATTTCAATATCTGTATTTTGAATTTTTAGCGGTCTACTTTCATCTTTTGATGAAAGATCAATTTCTTCTTTTGTAAGTTGGCCAGCAATTATAGGATTATAAGCAATTATACCTTTTGCCACTTCTCCATCAGCAATTCCTTGAACCTCAACTTCATGTAGTTTACAAAATTCTGCAATTTGTTTAAAAGTTAGAGTGGTGTTTTCAACCAACCAAACAGCCGTTGCCATTGGCATTAATGGAGCATTTGACATTTAATTTTTCTTTTCGCTTCTAAAATTTTGAAATTTTTTATTAAATTTACTTACACGACCTTTATCTAGTATTTTTTGTTTTCCGCCAGTCCATGCCGAATGGGATTTTGGGTCAATCTCTAGTTTTAAAACATCACCCTCAGAACCCCAAGTTGATTTAGTTTCAAATTGAGTCCCATCTGTCATTTCGACTTTTATTTTGTGGTAGTCGGGATGTATTTTTTTTTTCATAACGAGACTTATAGCAAATGAATATAGGAAAACAATTAAAAGTTGTCTATTTTTTCTAACATTTGTTCATTTATAGCGCTGCTAGCAGCTGTTATTTTAATATTATTTTTCTGATCAGTGTTAATTTCATTAGTCAAACCTCCAGCTTCTTTAACCAACAAAACTCCAGCAGCAATGTCCCACAGATTTAGATTTTTTTGAAAATATCCATCATATCTACCAGAAGCTACATATGCTAGATCAAGAGCGGCACTACCTGATTTTCTAATATTTAAATCTATTTTTTTTCCATCATCTTTACCACCAGTGGCAAATAAACATGAGCTAATTTCTTTTTTATTTGAAACTCTTATTCTTTGATTGTTTAAAAAAGCACCACAATTTTTTTCTGCATAAAACATTTCATCCTTGATTGGATCAAAAATTAAGCCCGAAACAATTTCATTATTTGTTTTTAGTGCTATTGTTATTGCAAAGTGAGGTACTCCATGCAAAAAATTAGAAGTTCCATCTATAGGATCAATTATCCATACATTCTCTTTATCTTTATTAATTTTGGACCCATCTTCTTCACTTATAATTGAGTAATTTTTTTTTGCCTTTAACAACTCTTCAATAATTATTTTTTCTGCTTTTGTATCTGCATTTGAAACAAAATCTGAAGGACCTTTAGTTAACACTTGTAATTTTTCAACTTCACCAAAATCTCTAATTAAATTTTTTGATGCTTTTTTTGAAGCTTTGATCATCACATTTAAGATTGGGGAAATAGAATTCATTTTTATTTAAACTTTTTTAATATATTCAATTGTTCTAGTATCTAATATTATTTCATCTCCACTCTCAACGAAAGGAGGGACTTGGACACTAATTCCATTACTTAGAATTGCTGGTTTATAAGATGAAGAGACAGTTTGACCTTTTAATGCAGCATCAGTTGTCTCAATCTTACATTTAATTTGATTTGGCAACTCTACTGATAAAGGTTTTTCATTATAAAAACTTATATTTACCTCAAGATTTTCAGTTAACATTTTTCCTTTTTCTCCAACATTATTTTTTTTTATGTTAATCTGTTCAAATGATTTAGGGTCCATAAAATAATAATCTTGATCATCTTCATATAAAAAATTAAATTTAATTTCTTCTACTGATGCTTTTTCCACATTATCACTTGATCTAAATCTTTCATTAAGCTTAGTATTTTTATTAACACTTTTCATTTCTACTTGAGCAAATGCCCCACCTTTTCCTGGTTTAACATGTTGAGTTTTTAATACTAGCCACAGATCATTTTTGTGCTCTATAAGCATTCCAACTCTAATTTCATTTCCCGATATTTTCATTTTAATTTTTTTATTGCCTCGTAGGGTTTATATTTTTTATTTTTCCAAACGTAGCCTGAGATAGCTAAAAAGTTAGCTTTATTCAACAAAAGATTTTTATAATTACTTAAATTTATTCCGCCGATAGCAACAACTGGAACATTTGTATTTTTTTTAACTAATTTTAACAATTTTATATTTGCTTTAAATTTAACTTTTTTTGTTATTGAATTATTAAAAGCCCCTATAGCAATATAGTTGGCTTTATTTTTTAAAGCTTGTTTAACAAGTTTTAAAGAATTGTGACAAGTTATTCCTATTATTTTATTTTTTAATAATTTTCTAGCCTCTAAAATTTTGGTGTCTTTTTGACCCAAATGACATCCATCAGCATTAAGTTTTTTTGCAAGAATAGGATCATCATTAACAATAAATTTTACATTATAATCTTTACAAATTTTTCTTATTTTCTTTCCTATAATCATTTTTGTTTTTGAATTCTGGTTTTTAAGTCTTAGTTGAAAAAAACTAATTTTTTTTGTTTTAAATATAATGCATAAATATTTAAAAAAATTATTATTTGTAATTTTGTTTGGAGAAATTAAGTAAATAAACTTTTTATTAATTCTATTGTTTTTCAATATCTTTTGACCATTTTCCTTGTGCCGCTAAAGAACACATTTTTGCTCTATGATTAAAAATATATTGAGTACCCTTAATATCTTTAATATCTTTTGACCAAAACTTTAAGGCACTTTGTTGTAAGGCTCTTCCATAAGAATAAGTCATGATAAAATCAGTATTATTATTTTTATTTATTGAATCTAAATTTTCCGTAGCCTCTTTTTCAGTCTGACCCCCTGATAAAAATGCAATACCAGGAACTTCAGTTGGCACAGAGTTTTTAAGGCACTTGACAGTTAATTTTGCGATTTCTGCACTGCTTATTTTTTCTTTAGACTTGTTTCCTGGCAAAATCATATTAGGTTTTAATATAGTTCCTTTTAAGTCAACTTTATTAAGAATTAATTCTTCATAACACCTCTTAATTACTTCAGAAGTTTTATTAAAACAATCTTCTGCAGAATGATCTCCATCCATCAATACTTCTGGTTCCACAATTGGAACCATACCGTTTTCTTGTACTAATGCCGCGTATCTAGCTAAAGCATGGGCATTTGAAACGATTGATAATTTAGTAGGGTAATTTTTAGATATTATATAAACGGCCCTCCATTTTGCGAATCTTGCGCCAAGTTTATAATATTCTATCAACCTTTCTCTAAGACCATCGAGTCCTTCAGTAATTTTTTCGGCAGTTGAATTTGCTAAAGTTTTTGCACCTGTATCAACTTTAATACCAGGTACAGCGTTCGAGTTAGATATTAATTCTGGAATCTTTTTTCCTGAGGAGCTGGATTGTTTTATAGTTTCATCATATAAAATAACACCGCCAATACAACTTTTCATGCTTTCAGAATTAAAAAGAGTCTCTCTAAATATTAATCTATTATTTGCACTCGATTCTACATTAACCGACTCGAGTCTTTTAGTCATTGTTCCGGTGCTTTCGTCAGCAGCAAGAATTCCCTTACCTTTTCCGATAATTTTTAAAGCTATATTGTTAAGTTCAGACATTTTGATTTAGTGCTTTTATACCAGGTAAAGTTTTTCCTTCAAGGTATTCTAAAAAAGCTCCACCGGCAGTTGAAATAAAAGTAAAGTAATTTGATTTTTCGAATTTATTAATTGCTGCAACAGTCTCACCACCTCCAGCTACAGAAAAAATTTTATCGTTCTTTGTCTTTAACGAAATTGCTTCTAATATTTTTTTTGTTCCATTTTGAAAATTTGGATTTTCAAAATAACCAGCTGGACCATTCCATAGTACTGTTTTGGAATTATTAATTATTCTTTCAATAGATGATATTGTTTTTGACCCAATATCTAATATCATTTCGTCGTCCTTAACTGTATCAATATCTTTTTCTTCACCACTACCATCTAGCATTTTAGACACAACCACATCCTCTGGTATAATAATTTCACAATTATATTTATTTGAATTTTTAAAAATTTCTTTTACCAAAAGGCCGCTACCATGCTCATATATTGATTTACCTACATTTTTACCCATATGTTTTAAAACTGTATTTGCCATTCCTCCAACTATAATAATGTTATCGAATTTTTTTATTAAATTATTAATAATTTTAAATTTTGTTGATATTTTTGAACCTCCAATAACTAGAGAAACTGGTTTTTCAATTTTTGAGGTTATTTTTTCCAAAGCATTAATTTCTTCTGTAATTTGTATTCCAAAATATGAAGGAATATATTTTGTAATACCCTCAATAGAGGCATGAGATCTGTGAGAACAAGAGAAAGCATCATTAACATATATATCCCCTAAAGCTGCGATTTTTTTTGCAAATTTATCATCGTTATCTTCTTCTTCTTTATTAAAACGAATATTCTCTAGCATCATTATAGATCCATTAGAGATGCTTTCTATTTCTGCAGAAATATTATTTTCTATAAGTTTTTCATTAAAAAAAACTTTTTTCTTTAATAAAAAAGACAATTTTTCAGAAATAGGTTTTAAGGACATTTCCTCAACAAACTTTCCTTTGGGCCTTCCAATATGAGATAAAATTATAATTCTAGCTTGTTTTTCTGATAAAAAACTTATTGTAGGAATTATTTTTTCTATTCTTGATATTTCAGTTATTGCTCCGTTTTTCATTGGAACGTTCAAATCAACCCTTAATAAAACTTTTTTTCCTTTTAAATTTATATTTTTATTTAAAATATTTTTCATAAAAAATTAAATTTTATGAATATATTTTGCTAAATCACACATTCTATTTGAAAAACCCCACTCATTATCGTACCAAGCAGAAATTTTTCCCATATTTTTTCCAATTGTACTTGTCAATGAAGTATCAATAATAGCAGAGTGAGAGTTATGATTAAAATCTATTGACACTAATTTTTCATTAGAAACATCTAGAACACCTTTTAATGACTTTTTAGATGCTTCTAAAAAAATTTTATTTATTTTTTCAATTGAAATATCTTTTTTTGTACAAAAAACCAACTCTATTAGGGAAACATTTGGTGTTGGGACTCTCATGGCAACTCCTTCAAACTTACCTTTTAGGGAAGGAATAATTTCTCCAATAGATTTTGAGGCACCCGTCGAGGTTGGAACTATTGACTGTGATGCAGATCTTGCTCTTCTAGGGTCTTTATGTGAGTTGTCTAATAATCTCTGATCTGTTGTGAAAGAATGAATAGTTGTCATAAAACCTTTTTCAATTTGATAACTATTGTTAAGAATTTTAACTACTGGTGCCAAACAATTTGTAGTGCAAGAAGCTGCTGAAATAATTTTATCATTTTTTGTTATCATTTTTTCATTAACACCATAAACTATAGTTTTATCTGCATTTTTACAGGGCGCAGAAACTATTACTTTCTTTGCACCATTTTTCAAATGAGGCAAAAGTTTTTCTTTTTCATTAAATTTTCCTGTACACTCAAATACATAATCAACACCATATTTTTTCCAATTTATATTATTAATATTTGTCTCTTGAGAAAAAGAGATCTTTTGTTTTCCTATTGTAATATTTTTATTACTAAACTTAATTACAGAATTAAATTTACCATGTATTGAGTCGTGTTTAAGTAAGTTCGCACTCACTTCTGCATTTGATCTGTTATTAATGTGTTTTATTTCGATATTATTATGTTTACATTCAATTATAGATCTAATGACCATTCTGCCAATTCTACCAAGACCATTTATACCTATTTTTATTTTCATATTTTTTGTTTAATTTTTTTTACTATGTTTTCTACATTTAAATTAAAATGTTCGTAAATATCTTTATAAGGAGCACTTTTTCCAAAATCGTTAACTCCAAAGTTTAGTCCATCTAAACCAGTATACTTTTTCCAAAAGTTTGTTTCTGATGCTTCTATTGAAACCAAAAGTTCACTTCCAGAATAAAGTTGTCTTTTGTATGTATCGTCTTGTTTGTCAAATAATTCTTGACATGGCATAGATATAACTTTGGAATAAATATTTTCTGTGGCTAATTTATGGCTCACATCACATGCTATGCCAGTTTCTGAGCCACAAGCGAATAAAATTACTTTTATATCATCGCCAGTTTTTAATAATTCATAAGCACCTTTCAAACACTCATTATTTGAACTATATTTTTTTCTTACAGGTGCAACTTTTTGCCTTGTTAAAGCTATTACACTTGGAGTTTCTTTGCTTTCAAGTGCTATTTGCCAACATTCAAAAGTTTCAATGGTATCTGCTGGTCTAAAAACATTTAAATTAGGAATTGACCTTAAACTTGTCAATTGCTCTATAGGTTGATGAGTTGGCCCATCTTCTCCAAGTCCAATTGAGTCGTGAGTGAAAATATAGATTATTCTTTGCTTCATCATTGCTGCGAGCCTAATTGAGGGTTTGCAATAATCGCTAAAAATCAAAAATGTTCCACCATAAGGTATTAATCCACTATGTAATGACAATCCATTCATTATACCACACATCGCATGTTCTCTAACTCCGTAATGAATATAGTTCCCTTTAAAATCACCAGGTTTAATTATTTTATGATTTTTAGTTTTTGTATTGTTAGAACCTGCTAAATCAGCTGATCCACCTACTAGATTTGGTAATGATGTGATTAATTCTAAAAACATTTCTGATGATTTTCTAGTTGCAACTGAATTTAAATTTTTTAAGTAATTTTTTTTTGCATTTTCTATTTGAGAAAAAATTCTGTCTTTATGATTTTCAAATTGAAGCCATCCTAATTTTTTTAATTTACTTTTATGCTTAGCTTCATATTTTTGCGCGTTAATGGATGCTTTTTCACCAATCATATTCCATTGTTTTTTTATTTTTTCAGGAAGGTCAAAAGGTTTATATTGCCAATTAAGTTTTTTTCTAACTAAGTTGATTTCTTCTTCGCCTAAAGGACTTCCATGAGATGATGCTTTTCCACCTTTATTCGGTGATCCATAGCCAATTGTCGTCTTACAAGAAATAGCAAAAGGTTTTTTTGCTTTTTGAGCTTTTTTTAATGCTTTGAATATTTGTTTTTCATCGTGTCCATTTATTTCAACACAATCCCAGCCATAGCTATTAAATCTTTTTTTAATATCGTCCGAAACAGCCAGATTTGTAGGCCCATCTATAGAGATTGAATTATTATCGAATAATAAAATAAGATTTTTTAACTTTAAATGACCAGCTAAGCTAAGCGCCTCATGACTTATTCCTTCCATTAGACATCCATCGCCCACTAAAACATATGTCTTATGATTAATTATATCTTTTCCAACTTTATTTTTTAAAATTTCCTCTGCTAATGCAAAGCCAACTGCATTTGCAATTCCCTGACCCAGTGGTCCGGTTGTTGTTTCTATTCCAGACCCATGATGAAATTCGGGATGTCCAGCACAAATAGAATTTATTTGTCTAAAATTTTTAATATCGTTAATTGAAATACTTTTATATCCCGTAAGGTAAAGCAAGGAGTAAAGTAGCATTGAACCATGACCTGCTGACAAGATAAATCTATCTCTGTTCAACCAATTTGGATTTTTAGGATTAAATTTTAAAAAGTTTTTAAATAAAACAGTAACAACATCAGCCATGCCCATTGGCATACCTGGATGACCGGAATTTGCCTTTTGTACAGCATCTATAGACAAAAACCTGATACAGTTTGCTAATTCTCTATGTTGTTTGCTCAAAAATTATCCTATCTAGACTAAGAAGATTCTATTTAATAGTATGTATATATATGAAAACTTCTGACGAAAAAGAAAAAAAACTTAATTTTGCTATTAGCAAACTAAAAAAATTAAACCTTGAAAATCCGGACCTTAAAAACAGTATTGAGAAAATAAATATTCAAAAAAATCAATTAGAAATTGAAAAAAAAGAAATTGAGAGAAAATATGAAGCATTATTAGAGGAGCACGATAATCTTCAACAAAAATTAGATTTTTTAAAAACAGAAAAAAATAATGAAAAAAAAAAAGAGATGGAATTTTCAGAAAAAATTGATGAATTAAATCAAGAAACAGATAGTCTCTTAGAAGAAATAGATAAATGGCAAATATAAATATAAAATTTAACGGAAAAGAGTTTTTATTGTCATGTGAAGATGGACAAGAAGCTCACTTGGAAGAACTATCTGAGGTACTAAATCAAAGATTTGAAAGTTTAAAAAAAGATTTAGGAAACATAGGAGAAAATAAACTTTTATTAATAACTTCTATAAAGATTATTGATGAATATTTTGAAACTAAAAAAAAAATAGAAGAAAAGAAAAAAGAATTTAAAGACTTATCTACTAGATTTAAAGAACTTAAATCTTTAGTTTATGAATATAAAGAAAAGAAAGAAAATGAAATTACTGAATTGGTAAATCAGCAAGACGATTTAAAAAAAGAAATTGAGAAAAATAAAAATGATTATGAAAAAATTATTGATGAAGCAGCAGATCAAATTGAAAATTTTTTAGATAAAGCCAATCAAAAAGATTTAATTCAATAAAGTAAAACTGTGTCAAAAATAAAATTAAGAAAAAAAGTTCTTAAGATTAGAAAAAAAATAAATCAAATCAATCATAAAATCAGTTTTATTAAAATCATAAATTTAATAAATAAAAATAATAATAAAAAAAAAAATATAGGTGGGTATTTTCCAGTGAATAATGAAATTGACGATTTAGAAATTTTAAAAAAATTAGAAAAAAAAAAGTATAAAATTTGTCTACCTGTAGTAAAAAATAATTTTAATATGGATTTTTATAATTTTTCTTTTAGTGAACCCCTAATTGTAAATAAATATGGAATACCTGAGCCAAAAAAAACGCATATTGTTTATCCAGATGTCGTTTTAATTCCCATGGTAGCCTTTGATAAAAAAAAAAATCGTCTAGGATATGGAGGAGGTTATTATGATAGAATGATAGAAAAATTAATGAAAAAAAAAAAAATTTTAAAAATTGGACTGGCTTATTCTAGGCAACTTATTAGCAGTTTACCCATTTCAAAGTATGATAAGAAGATGGATTACATTGTAACGGAAAAATATATTTTATAATGAGAATTCTTTTTTTAGGCGATATTGTTGGAAATTCAGGATGCAATGCAGTTAAAAAGAATTTAAAAACAATAATTACAAAAAATAAAATAGATTTCGTTGTAGCAAATGGAGAAAACGCGGACTACAAATCCGGAATAGGTATTACGGAAAATATTGTTATTGAATTATTATCAAGTGGAATTGATGTTATTACCAGTGGAAACCATATTTGGGATCAAAAAGAAATTATGGAATATATATTAAAAGAAAAAAGATTGTTAAGGCCAAACAATCTACCTGATGGTTCTCCAGGAAAAGGATTTGAAATTTATAAATCTAAAAATGGATTAAAAGTTGGAGTTCTAAATTTGATGGGTAATATTTTCATGAAAAAATGTTCAGATGTTTTTGATGCTTCAAAAAAATTTTTAGATAATTATAAATTAAAAGTAGACTATGATTTTTTATTGGTTGATTTTCATGGAGAAATTACCAGTGAAAAAATGGCAATAGGACATTTTTTTGATGGCAAAGCAAGTTTGGTTGTAGGAACACATACTCATGTTCCAACTAATGATGCAAGGATTTTAGAAAATGGAACGGCATACTTAACTGATGCAGGTATGTGTGGAGATTATAATTCTGTGATTGGAATGAATAAATTTAATTCATTAAATAAATTTTTGAAAAAAGAGTCGAAAAGACATTTCCCTTCTGAAGGAGAAGCTTCATTATGCGGAGTCATAGTAGATGTTAATTTAAAAAATGGTTTAGCTGATAAAATTCAAACCTTCATTTTTGGAGGAGATTTAAAAAATTCTTAATAGTTAACAGTATGGCTGGACATTCACATTGGGCGGGAATCAAACATAAGAAAGGCAAAGCTGACAAGCAAAGATCAAATTTATTTTCTAAATTATCAAAAGAGATTACTGTAGCTGCTAAACTAGGCGACAAGGATCCTGATATGAACGCAAGATTGAGATCGGCAATACAGGCTGCTAGGTCAGCCAATATGCCCAAAGAAAACATCGAGAGAGCTGTTGATAAATCTATAAACTCAGTAGATGGTAATTTTGAAAGTTTAAGGTATGAAGGCTTTGGCCCAAACAAAATTGCTGTAATTGTTGAAAGCTTAACAAATAACAAAAACAGAACTGCCTCAAAAATTAGAACTATTTTTCAAAAAAACGGAGGTAGTTTAGGCACCCAAGGATCTGCTTCGCATAACTTTAAACAATTAGGAATTATAAAAATTGACAAAAAAGAAACTTCAAATGAGAATATTTTTGAACTTTCAGTAGACGCAGGAGCAATCGAATGTTTTTCTAATGAGAAATTTCACGAAATTCACTGTGATAAAAATGAGATTTACAATGTTAAAAAATATCTAGAACAAAAAATTAAAAATTTTATATCAACAGATATTTGCTGGATACCACTAAATAGCGTTGAAATTAAAGGTGAAAAATTAAAACTAGTTTTAGATTTCTTAAATGAACTTGAGCAAGATGATGATATTCAGCATGTTTATACAAATTTAAATTATAGGACAATTTAATGTTAGTTATAGGTATAGATCCTGGAATTAGCGGATCAATATGTTTTTTTGAAGATGGCAAAATCACTGATTTAATAGAAATGCCAAATATGGCAGACGGAAAGAAAAAAAAAAAGCAAGTAAATGGAGCTCAAATTTATAATGAAATTGTTTTAAGGACAAAGAATATAGATAAAAAAAATATCAAAGTAATTATTGAACAAGTTTCAGCAATGCCAGGGCAAGGAGTAACCAGCATGTTTAACTTTGGACAGTCTTTTGGAGTTTTAAAAGGTATTTGTTCAGCAATGCAGCTTTCGGTCTATTTTGTGAGACCCGCAAAGTGGAAGAAGTATTATAATTTAATTAATTCAGAAAAAGATGCTAGCAGAACTAAGGCAATAGAAATTTTTCCATATATTTCAGATCAATTATCTAGGAAAAAAGATGCAAATAAAGCGGATGCAGCTTTAATTGCTAGTTTTTTTTATGAAACTTATCAATCTGATCAATAATATTTTGGTACTAAAGACAAATTCATGACACATTTTAGTGTGAGACCTAAGTAATGGAAGCAGATATTACATCTCAAGCGGTAGGTTTAGCAAGTAATGCTGATTTTTCTATATTAAAATTATTTATAAGAGCAGATATAATTGTTAAAAGTGTAATAATAATTTTAATAGCTTGCTCAATATATTCTTGGGCAGTCATAATTGAAAAAATTAAACTATTTAAAAAAATAAATTCTTCTACAGAAGATTTTGAAAATAAATTCTGGAAATCCAAATCTGCAGAAAATTTTTATAATAATCTTCCCTCAAAAACTGAAGATCCTATGGCAAATGTTTTCAAGGATTCTATGCATGTGATGTTAAAGTCGAAACGAAGCTCTAATTTAAATGAGAAAATGTCACGTATGTTAGAAATTAATATTGAAAAACAAATGGAAAAAATTGAGAAAGGTTATACTTTTCTTGCGACTGTTGGATCAACAGCACCTTTCATAGGTTTATTCGGAACAGTTTGGGGAATAATGAATTCTTTTCAATCAATTGCTATTTCGAGAAATACAAGTTTAGCCATTGTTGCTCCAGGAATAGCCGAGGCATTGTTTGCCACTGCTCTAGGTCTTTTGGCAGCTATACCTGCAGTTGTTGCATATAATAAATTTAATAATGATGCAAAAAAATACCTACAAAAATTAGAAAATTTTTCAAAAAGATTTTTATCTATAATTTAATATGGCTTTCAACTTAAAACGTTCATCAAAAGAACCCATGAGCGAGATTAACGTTACCCCATTTGTTGATGTTATGTTAGTGCTATTAATAATTTTTATGGTTACAGCGCCCCTATTAACAGTGGGAGTACAGGTTGATTTGCCAGAAAGTTCTGCAGATTCTTTACCAGAAGAACAAGAACCTTTAACTCTGACCATTAACTCAAAAGGTGAAATTTTTATACAAGAGTCCAAAGTTGAGTACGACAAAATAATAGCAAAAATATTGGCAGTTTCAAAAAATAGAACTG
>MDSW01075772.1_pt1 | contig 12672 bp, 12 predicted proteins | sample 811171 | NCBI WGS metagenome assembly MDSW01 (sample SAMN05326641, study PRJNA326480) | marine metagenome | isolation source: seawater | place: Atlantic Ocean: North West | collected 2012 | reverse complement strand
TCTCTTTTTGTTCTGTGAAGGAGTCAGAAATATATTTGAGAAAGATAAGACCTAAAACAATATGTTTATACTCAGCAGCATCCATCTGAGCACGAAGTGAATCTGCTGTCTTCCAAAGAGTCTGTTTAAAGTCTGAATCGTTTTTTGACAATTTTTTATTATCCCATTTACTTAAAATTTATAAATTAGCTTTCAATATTTGTAAAAGCAACATATTTTCCAGGTGTTGAAACGAACCATTCTTTCTTAGTTCCACTGATCTATCCAATAATCAAATTTAAGAGCTTCCAATTGATGCAAATCGTCTGCACTTGCTACATGCCTGCTCATGATCAAGGCCATATCTTGTACTTTTAAATCAGTTAATAAATTTGAAAACAAAGATTTTTCTGATTTAGATACTGTAGAACCCACAATTTCTGGCATCGTAAGCATTAATTTTTCTATTCTTTCTATTAAATCTGCAATATCAAGCTCAATAAGCTCTCCATAGATATCAAAATAAAGCTTCTTGAAAAAAGGAGACTCTATAAGAAGCTGCTTAACTTCTTCACTAGAAATTTCTCCATCCTGCGCACTAATATAAAGACAAAATAGAATTATTGCTTCCAAAGAATTAGGCTTAACTTTAATCATAGATTTTCTTCAAACTCTTACTTAACTTAGTAAATTCCTCTCTCAAACTCCTGGGAGATAATACCTCAACATTGTCTCCAAAAGCTTGTATCCAAAACCTTAGCTCTTTATCGTCTATTACTTCGTCTTCTACTATGACAAACCCATCTTTATTAATCGATATTTTTTGGTTTTTGGAAATGGGAGTTTCAAACAAGTGATTACCCGCAATTTGATTAAACTTTAGTTTAATTTTTATTTTCTTTTCAGATACTTGAAAACCTAAGATATCTTTTGTTAATTGTTTAACCTTCTTATTCCTTAATGCGCTCTTTTTATTTCCAAGGATTACTCTATTAAACCTATGTAATGGGAGATAAATTATTGTTGATGGGTCAGAGTCAAAACAGCATATGAGATAAGAAATTCTTCCTCTGTAGACTAAACCGCCCGGATGAAGATGATATTCAGAAGGTTGTTTTTTTCTAGATGAAGTATAAAAGGCTGTGATTGTGTTACCTTCCCATAAAGCTTGATGAATTGTTGTCATTACTTTTGAGTCTACTTTAGCCCTACTTAATTGAAAGCCTTCATTTAAAGCTAAAACTTTGTCTTTCCAGTTCTTCATTCTTATAGATTGATTCATCTCGAGTACAGATTTAGCTTCCTCTAAATAAGGCATTAGAGGGTCTAACGATTTATTTGGTAATAAGGGGTTTATATAATCGTATGCGAGCAGAAGACTTACTGCTTCTTGAGGGCTCATACCAGAATATTTTCTAGCTCCCTTTGGTAGTTTATATCTGTATGGTTTAGAGTCGTAATCAACTTCTATCTGATTAGGAAAAACATCTGATAAATCAGACAAATCTCGCTGTACGCTCCTTAGATCTATTTTGAATCCATAAAAATCTTCTAATCTACTGTGAATTTGTTTAGTAGATATAGGTGTGGGACCCATCATACCTAATATAATTAGCCCTCTTCGTATCGCTTCGTGCTTTGTAGCTCTTACCACTTACAAACTTCCTCTAGAATCAAATCAAGTTTGATTCATGTACTTAAGAGTGTCAAATTATGCTTCTAAGAATAACTTAAGTTTGATCTGTTTTTAACTCTTTCTGGTAAGCTGGTTCTTTCAATTAAACACCATAGAGCTTGGCTTGCTCCCTAGCTGAGGACTTAAATTCCTGCCTAAGAGAATCTGGTTTTATGACTTCTACTTGCGAACCGAATCCTAAGAGCCACCACCTTATCTGGGAGCTATCATAAACTAAAGCCTTCAATACATATCCCTTTATTCTGCCGTTATCGATTATTTTTCTTAGTTTTTGGTCTTCGGTTAAGGGTGTTTCCGTTAAATGAAATCCAGCGCTTGCAGTAAATTTAACTTCAATTTCTATTTTTCTTTTTGAAACCAAAAACCCAATATTTTCTTCTGAAATAAAGTTGTCCATTTTAAAATCTTTGGGTTCTATTGATGATGTATCTTTAACTCTAGCAAACTTAAATCTATGAATAGGCAGGTGCCTAGGGTTTGGATCTTCATCCATTGTGCAAATTAATCTATGAATTACTCCATGAAGTACGATCCCTAAAGGATTTACTGTCCTTATTTCAGCTTCATCTGAAGACTTCTTATGGTATAAAGCTTCAAGTTGCTTTCCATAAAACACTCCGTTATATATTTCTGATTCAACTTCTGGGTCTATTTTAGGAGGAATTAGCCTCTGCCATTGAGATACAACTTTCACCCTCTCCTTCCACCTCTTTATTCTACTTTTTTCCATTTGATTAAGGACGTTGTTAGCTCTATCAAAAAAGATACCAATTCGATTAAAGGTTTTAGTTGGCATAATGGGGGCTAAGTACTCCTTAGCTAAAGATAAAGTCAAAGCTTCAACTGGATCCATTGCAGGATTCACTCCATTTGCATCTTTATGCCATGACCAACCATATGGCCCTCTAGAAGATTCATTTAAATCATCATCATTAACTAAAGGAAATATCGAAGATAAGGAAACTAAATCTCTTTGGATAGTCCTTATTGAAACAAAGATTCCGCTTGCCTCTAAAATATCTTGTATTTCTTTTACAAATAATTTTCTTGGTTGTCTAGGAAGAGATTCCAATATCTTCCACTGTCTTATATTTGCTTCACTCACAGGTTTTTAGGTTCCATAACATAATTCAAATACTACTGAATCTTTATTTATTTCTATCAATTCAAAACCTTCAGTGAAATAGGAGCGTAATTCATAGGCTAGTTGTCCAAATTCCTCTTCAAACTGAGATCTCATATCTTCGCTTAAATCATGAGTCGCACTAACTAAGCAACCATTAGTTATTATGCGAGATGTATAAGTTTTATATTCCGCATTTCTGTAATTAAATAACTTCCCTTTGCAGAAAATAATTTCTCCATGAGCCTCTAAGACTAAATCTTTATCAAGACTTTTGGTGTATAAATATAATGAGTGAAACTTTAATGAATCTAACTGGGAACAATCGAACATATTTTCGCTAGAATCTAAATCATCATGAACAATTTCCAACAAATCTTGTTCTATATTTAAGTTTTTTTCTGTCATTTCTTTTCCTTTTTTAAATTAATCGCAGCTAATAGAAATAGTTATATATCTTGAATCAATTTCTTCTAACTCCAGTGATTTGATCGAATAGAGACCTAAATTTAATACTCTGTTAAATTTTTTTAAGAGCTTAAAGTTCAGATCTTCAGTTAATTTATAAGTTACGTCGTCAAGCGAGCATTCCTTATTTAAAACCAGAGATAGATTTTCTGTTATTTCATGCTCTTCTTGATATTGGAAATACTTAAGATTAATACTATGCTTTATTCTCAAACATCTTTTACTTGTAAGACATGCCTCTAAAATAATAGAGAACTTTTGTGAAAGTTGCATATTAAATTGATAAATATTCCAAGGAAAATTCTCTAATTTCTTATATTCCATATAGCCTCCTAATTTAATGAATATAACCAGGAATTATTTTTTCTTAGCTTTTCTTCTTGCTCAGGCATGATCATCTTTATAAAAGATAGTTTGCCCTTAATTTCTTCTATGTTTTTAGGTACTTTTCCTTCCTTAGTTTCTTTGTCGGCGTTATGGATCATGGCTCTCACTTTTTTGAGGTAACTTCTTGGAATGCGTACCTCTTTATCATTCAAAATTAAACCTGTAATCATTTGCCTATAAGGCTGCCTCATGATGATGGTTTTCTTGGGATTAATACTGAAACCTTCATCAGGAATAATCTTATTTGCACAACTTATAACTTTAGTTATGTCTACCTCCTTGGAAGGATGAGAAAAAGCTAAATCATCTGCATATCTTGAGTAGGTCCAATCAGAATCTATCTTATTAAGGTAATTTCTAATTCTTCTATCCATCCTTCTTGAAATTAGATTGCTAAGGGCAGGAGAAGCAGGAGAACCTTGCGGTAATCGTCTTTCTCCTTCAGCCACATACCAATCCTCCCCTCTGTAAGAAATTTTCTTTCTGTTTGAGTCAGTACAAAGAAGACCTAGGACTGTCGCGATGCCTGGGCTATAACCTAAAGATATAAAAAACCCCCTAACTCTTGTAAAAGTGATACTAAAAAAGAAATCAGATAAATCTATCCTAATAACCATACCTTTGTTGGAATGGAGATAAGCATTATGTTTAATGTTGGTCTTTCTAATGAAAGCGGTGGCTTCTTTTTCAGGTGTAAGAAAAGATAATATTTCTCTATTTATAGCTTCTTGGGCTTTTCTTAACTTGGGCTTGGGAGATGAGATTATTCTAGCTTTTCCAGTCTTTTTTGGGATAGAAAATCTGTGATAATGATCACAACTGCTTGCAAGCTGATGAAAACATAACCAGCTGATTTTTGCAGGCTCTATATCTATTAATAATGATAAATCATTTAAATCTCTCAATACTGGAAGATTTAGAGAGTTTAATTTTTCTATATCTTCTTCAGAGAACTTCAACCTAGAAGAGACACCCTCTCCGAGAAAAGGAGGTTTAATCAGTCTTCTTTCTCTATCTAAAGATAATTTTAATTGCTTCTTTTCATGAGTCTCCTTTTTTCTTTCTTTTCTACTTTCCAAAGACGTTTTAATCCTCTTTGCTTTTATTTTGGATAACAGTTCCTTTATGGAGTTAATATCTTCCAGCTCCTTATCAAGCTGACTTAACTCTTTCTTTTTTTCATTGAGAAGATCTGAAGTTTTATCTAGATGGTTTTGATGCTTCTTAAGTGATGCTTCATCCATTTCTTTTGGTTTCCAAAAGCCAAGCTTAATCATTTCTTGCCTTTGAAAGGTATCTTTTCCCATTTGAGAAATTTTTTTCTTCCAATTAGGATCTAGACCCTTTTGATCTTCATTTTTCATACAATTTCTCCATTGACAAGTGCTATTAGGTGAGCACAAGGACCTTTTGAAAGCTTGGTCTTTTTATATTCGTAGCATGAACATTCCGACTTCACTGCCCTTCCGTCTAAGTCAAACTCTACCCACATACTCTCTTTCTTGGTTCCCATATAACTACCAAATAATTTTTTTCTTTTTCCAATTTTCAACTCAAATCTCTCTTGAAGCTTTCCGGAACTTATTATCTTCTGGGCTTTTATTAAATTCTTATCGGTTCTTTGATTTGGTTTTCTGGATGTAAATTCAAATAGCTCTCTCCATCTATATATTTTTTTATGGAAGTCATACATGGCCTTTCCCTCACCACATAGCTGTTGGAGTAAATTAGTTGTTTGTTCTCTAGAAATACCTGCTTCTATACTAATTTTTTCTATGGTCGAACCTGAAGAACTTTTTAAAAGTGCCGAAACTCTAGCGTAATTTCTCTCATTAGATTTATCTTCCTTTTTGGGAGCAAAGAGGAATTTATTTTGAGAAGCCCAGTCGTTTGCAGACCACCCAGATAAACCTAAGTCCAAGCTAAAATCTTTACATGAGACTTGCCAAAAAGATTGAAGTCCAGATCCTAGAAGATCTACATCTAGAGTATCTGCAAAAGGTAAGACCTCTTTCAACACTCTGAGTCTATTCCTACCCCAAATTCTTATACTATTGGTTTCTCCTTGGTAAATAAAATTAGGTTCAGTTACTTTAATTCCCCAAGGTTCAAGTTCTATTTGAGGGAAACAACCTGTTTCTAAATGAAAAATGAGTGATTTTGGAGAAACATTACTTTTATTCTGTTCCAGTATTGCAATCAAATCTGAAACTAGTGTGGGTGTGAGTTTCACGGAAGTCTTTGGTAAAGCTGAAGCAGATTGAACTTGCAAAAAGCCTTCTACCCAAGTATCTGGAAGGTCTATCTTCTTTTCAGTTAATGTCGATATAGATGTTGAAACTTTAACCTCTGAGTGACCAATTTGTAAATTCAAAGGCCTATAACTTCTCACTCTCTTAAATTCTTCCGACAGCTTAGAGCTAAAATCTATATTTGTTGTTCCTCTGATATGTTGTTCAGTTGAAATCAATTGCTCTATGGGCAAGGTAACCCTGCCATACATAGATTCATCTATTGAGAAAGCTTCAAAAAATACACCATCTGATTGAACACTTACTACAGGATCTAAAACCACCCATGCTTCATAATCAACCTTATATAACCAATCCCAAAATTTTTGTACTTGTTTTGAATATTCCGCATCATTCACTACTAAGGGATTATTTTTAATCTCTTCCTGAAAAAGTTTTATTTCTTTGAGGGCCTGCACCCTCTGTTTATTAATTTTATTTTCTTCTAGATGCTTAGTTGTTTTTAAATCTTTTAAATATTGTTGGTTTACCCACTTAAAGTAACTAGATCTATCCTTTTTAGGCTTGATCATATTACTTGAAACAATTTTATGCAGAACTTGCATAACCCGAGAAAAAGATAAGCCATCTACTACTTGACCACTTAAGAATACTTTAGGTTTTGAAACATCAGTAGCTAATGAAAAATTCATTCCGGATTCATCTGATACAACACCACTATTGGTCTCATAATTTCTAACTATTTGCATTTACTTCCTCCTTTAAACCTGTAACTTTTAGATGAGGAACCTCTTGTCCTGAATCTTGCATACGTGTCAAAAAATTTATTGCCCAAGATTTATCTTTCTTAATCTGACCTGAACCTAATTCATCTATAGCATCCCTCAGTTTTGAATTCTTATAAGAATCCTTGTTGCTTTCTATTTTTTTCTTAACTTGCTCCTTGGCATTTCTTAATTTATTTCTGTTTCTTAAAATAGAGACATCAAAATCAATTGTCTCGGGAGCTAATTCCTTATAATTGGATAATTGTGTGGCCAGATAATTCTTAATTAAGTCATTATTGTTTTCGGATAAAGACTTTAAAATTTTAGAAAAATTGATATTTTTTTTATTACTTTCAATTAATTCTAGACCCAATACTTGAGCTTCTTCATTTGAGCTATCGCATAAAGCAAGAATAGATTCTTCGTGTTCTATAGAACCAGCATCTATTTCTTTAAAGTACTTAGTCGAAACCTGAATGCAGTTAGGTAGTTTAGATTCTATTAAAGACAAAGATAGGCTTAGATTTAAACCTTCTTTCTGCGCCAAAGATAATGCAAATCCATTTAATATTGAATTACTGCTGGTGCATGCCTTGATCAATAATTCCCTATCTTTTTTTAGGAGATGTTCTCTGTTTTCAAAAAATTTCATGAGAACTTCTACCTGATAATTACCTGGACTTAGGAGATTTTCTCCTTTAAGCATTTCTCCAATGGTTTTCTCCAAATTCTTGTTTTTAAAGATTCTTAAAATAATGGTTTTTTTGGAGATTTCAGGTTCTTGAGGATTTCCTAATAGATTCCAAGCACTTCTAAGGAAATCTTTATTCTTTAAAAACTCTAAACTATATTCTTTTTGTATTTGTTTCCATTGATCAGAATCTAGACCAATAATTGATCTAAGATATGTATCATTACCTACCAACTTAGTTTCAGATCCTAATAACTGACCCAGAAGATTGAAATCATTAAGGATTCTTTTAGATAAAAAATCTGATATTTCTTTCTTTTGAGAACTACTTAAGCTGCTTAGATCTTTCAATTTACAAAAACTAGTGAATAACAAATCATCTAACCATTGAGGTGCAGACTCCACTAAATCATTCATATAAAAATTTCTTTCTGTTTTTGATTGATTGCAACTTACACATTTTTCATTCAATCTATGATCAGCAGAAGATCCTGATAATCCTTTAGGGAAAATAACTCTATCAGGGATAAATTTGACATCCTGCCTTTCCATTACACAATCACAATTCCATGTCATAAGCCTTATTTGAAGTAAATCGAGTAATCTGGATGGTGAGATCATTTGAAGGACTACATTAAGCTCATTAGATAAATCTTTAATTCCTTCTAGTAGCAAACTAACTTCTTCTTCATCTAAATTAAAAAATATTTTTTGAGCTACTGCAGAGGGCCACCCTAATAACCCTTTTTCATTTGCACTTGTATTTGGGCAATGCCAAAAGATACTAGGGGATATTCTTGGTTCAATTTTTGAACTGTATGAAAATAAATTGTCGTCTTCGTTTTTGTTTTCATCTATTTCAGAAGAATCAATGCTCTTTCTTCCTGGCCATTTCAAACTAAATAAAAGTAAGGATAAGACTAGAACCTTTTCATCTGCATGAAGATTGTTTCTTAAAAAATAACTATAAATAACGTCATCTAATTCATATATAAATCTGTCTTTCCAAGAATCCCAAACTTTGTTCTCATTAATTAATCGTTGCACAGCATTTAACAAATCCTTGGGGCCTAAAGATATAAGTGCTCTGGCAAAAGAAGCAGGCTGAATAAGTCTAATTTTTTCTTTATGGATAAAAAGATGATCGAGACTAAGGTTAATTAAGTTTTGAGATGACGACTGCAAATAACTATTAAGTGCATCTAAAGTTAAATCTATTTTCTTGGTTTTAGTATCGTAGCAAGAAGTGTAAATTTTACTTAGAGAGTCATTGATGTGTAAGTTTTTATGCCCCTTTTCTAACAACTCTTCTAGTTCAGAAACTCTTTCCTCCCAATGATCTTTGCATGGCTCATACCTCAAAGGACTGTTTAGAATCTCATTAGGGATGACTAAATCCCCTCTTCCATGTTTTTTTTGACTTAAATTAGATCCAAATAACATTTCAGAAAGTAACCAATTTTTAGTTATTCTTTTCTGTTTTTTTCCATCAATTAATTTGAAGAAACTTATAGAAAGGGAAACAAAAGTATCTGGCTTGCTGTTCTCTAGGTATCTTAAAAGCCTTCTGCACCTCCTTTTTAAGTAAAGAATGGTTTTTTGAGATGGGATTGTATTGAGCAAAAAGGGTCTTAAATCAGCGTATAAGTCATTTTGCCATTTAATCAAGTGTCTATTTTTTCTTTTATTGAGAGGGTTGTATTCAAAATAAGAAGGATAGTCAAAAATTATGATTTCTGGCTTTACTAATAACGTATTTAAGAATTGAAGGAATTCTTGCTTATATGTCTTCTTGTGAGAATTTAACTGAACTATAGCTGCCAGTACATTTTCACCATATTTATTACTTAAAAAAAATACCTCAGCTTTTTTAGCTCCAGGATAACTAGTTAATCTTGTTGATAATATATTAGTATTTATTTGTTCTTCATGGTCCCTGTCTACTTTTGGAATGATGATTGTTTTTGGACTATATCTAATAATTATGTTTTTATTTTTTCTAGGCCTGTATAAAGACCATGTATCTTGAGATCTCAGATCCTCTAATGAAACCTCTTCGTGACTTTCAAGTCTGTTAAAAATGACTGAAAGAGATGAGATTGTAGTTTCCTCTTCTACTCTTTTAGAATCTTGTTTTAGCTCTGACTCTAATATCTTGTAAAGTTTTTTGAAACTATTCCAATAGCCTTGGAGAAAGGGTGCATTCTCTAAAAAAAACAATAAAGTCTTATCATAAATAAATTCACCTTGTTCGATGGAATTAATCAAATCTTGACCTATCTCTTGATTGAGAATTGGATCTAAACCGTTCTCTAATATAGTCTCTGTCTTGTAAAGGTTATCTGACATAACAATTAATATAAGAGCTTGTCCCTAGAATTACTCTACCTAAAGATCGGCTCCAATGACTTAAACCATGATTAGATAGGAAGATAGTATCGAAGATACTACTAACCTCCCTTTTGCCATGGGGAAGTATCTTATTGATGGACTTGTGGACCGAAGGTCTCTTCAGCGAAGACAAGTTCATCAACCAAATTCTAATCATGGGAGAGAAAATTGGAGTTCGATGATGAATTGCAATTTTTTTTGCCTCTACTGCGAAACACAGTAGTTTCGATAATATTCCTATTATCGATGTTGCTAATTCTGGGGAGCAAGCTCCCAAAACTCTTAAATTAAACACAGGGTGAACGTTATTCATTTCTTTAAAAAGGAACAGCTATCTGTTCTTCAATACCGATTTTTTTACTACTGATTTTTTCTAATTCTTTAACAGAATCTGATCTTCTTTCTTTTAACCTTTCAATAACAGTTTGTTGAACTACTGAGAGTAGTTTTAAATTAAAGGGATCTTCTTCTAAATAAAAAGTCTCATTAGCTATAGTTTGTATTCTTGCTAATATAAGGTGATAACAATTGAACTGAAAATCATCTTTAGGATTAAGGTTATTTGAGTCTCTAATGTGACATTCTATAAAGGGATCTCCCATCATTTTGTCCTCTATATTCTTAACGAAGAACTCAACAAGACAACTGTTGCTGAAGAAAAGGCTATCGAGAGATCTTGGTTCTTCCATTTTACTTCTACCTAAAGATCGGCTCCAATGACTTAAACGTTGTTCGAATATTTTGATCAATAAATCTCATCAAAGATATTTTGATCTTGGTGATGGACTTGTGGACCGAAGGTCTCTTCAGCGAAGACAAGTCCATCAACCCCATTTCGGACAACGGAGAGAAAATTGGAGTTCGATGATGAATTGCAATTTTTTTTGCCTCTACTGCGAAACACAGTAGTTTCGATAATATTTCTATTATCGATGTTGCTAAAACGTTAGAAGAAGATCTCTCTAAATTCTTAACCAAATAAAACATGGAGACTATTTTCCATGTCACTGCGACAGAATAAGTCGCAAAAGAAAATTATCTCAAAAAAAAACGGCTGCTCGTGCAGCCGTTTTCTTTCCTTGATTCTCTTATTAATCCGTTGACGGGTTATTATCAAGTCTGACATTGGTTGCGCTATAAATTCTAGGCATATCACAATTCAGAATACCTTCAGGCATAGTACCTGCTCTAGCAGAATTCATACGATCATCTCGATACTTTCCAAAAGCTTCATGAGATTCAAATCCCATAGCTAAGTAGAAATCTCCTTCAAACGAAGTTGGAGATCCAGGTCCTGGCCACCATCTATAAACACCACCGTTGTACTCTAAGCCATCTAACCAAGCATTCCACTCGGCATCACTTGCTGCTAAGTCATTACCCGTCTTCCCTTCTCTAAAGGAACAAGTCTGAATAGCCATTAAGCTATTTGAACCTTCTTCAAAGTTCATTTGGGATTGCCTAGCTTGAACAACTGTAAATAGAGCTTGGCTACAGTCTGTTATAGCTTCCCATTGTGAACCTATTTTTTCAGCTCCACCTCCATTTACCCAATCATCATTTACCTTACCCATATCGGTTCCATTAAACGTATAACCGGTAAAAGCAAAATCAAAGGGGAAATCTGATTTTGAAGCATACGCAGCAGTTAGAATCCATGCACTGTAAGGAGCAGAAAAGTTTTCATCTCCATACTTTTTCCATTTGGCTATAACTTTCATTGCATCATCCATATCCTTTCCTTCAGCAAAAGTACACTGCAATCCTTCCATGGAAAAAGTTGGTGGATATTGATTATGATCGTCTGCAGAGATAAATCCTGCAAATACAATAAATATACTCATAAGAGTTATTTTAATTTTATTCATATTTTTCTCCGTTTTTTAAAATTAAATAAAACCATAACCATCTTACACAAAATGCAGAGTTTTGTTGGAAATAAAAAGATTAACTCAATTCTTTTCGGAAGGGATCACTAAACTCTTTAAAAAATTTAGAGTACTATTTTCTTTTAGATTAATCTGATCTAGATAATCATAAAGTTCATCTAATAATTTTCTATCAGAGAATAGATCATTTCTTGTATGCATTTCTTCATTCATATCAAGTTCTTTAATAATCTTTGCTGGATTTCCACCTACAATTACATTTTCTGGAACATCTTTCACAACAACTGACCCAGCTGCAACAATACTGTTCTTGCCTATTGTTACACCCTTTCCTACTACTGCCCTATCACCAATCCAAACATTATCCTGTAGTTCAATAGGTTTGCTATTACCTACAGGTTCAGATCTTTTATAAATTCCGTGCCAATCAGCATCCGATACATAAGCTGAATTTGCAAACATACAACCATCTCCAATTTTAATTTCATTTGCAGCTGCTATTCTTACGCCAGGCGTGAATAAGCAGTTATCACCTGCAATTATCCTTCCATTAAACTCACCTAAGTTCCAAGTCGTGAGCCTTATATAACTATCAGAAGTAGCTACAAAAGTAGCATTTTTTCCTACGTTAACTCCGCTACCGTAAACATGAAGGTACCTAGCACCCATAAAAACCGGATCTTGTCCTAAAGACTCAAATTGAGGTTTGATATGATACTTGCCATAAAGGTCAACAAGTCGAGACATTGCTCTCTTCAGCCAATATGGTCTGTTATCTTGTCTCATAGTATTTTCTAAATAAGTATTAGTGCTTACATGATAAAATAGAATTCATTCATGCAACAAGTTATCTATAACCTCCTTAGCATCTTCTTGTCACAAAAATCTTACTCTGAATTAAGAGAATTTGTGTCTTTGGGTTTTCCTATGCTTCTTTCTCAGGTTGCACTTCAATTGATAGGCTTTAATGCTGTAATTCAATCAGGAAACTATTCTAAAGAGGTTTTGGCTGGAATCTTAATGGCGAAT